>ERZ808240.379-NODE-379-length-59597-cov-23.662944_pt1 | contig 59597 bp, 47 predicted proteins | sample MGYA00521084_ERZ808240 | MGnify/ENA primary metagenome ERZ808240 (study PRJEB31516, sample SAMN03275571) | gut metagenome | biome: mammalia-associated habitat; material: feces | host: Papio cynocephalus | place: Kenya | collected 2012-08-06 ...
GATGCTCCAAATGGTTTTGTGTAGTTCTTCTCTTTCTGTATTTCTTGTTGCCATAGTTATTTGTTTTGATATTTTTTTCTTATTTCTGCTTGATTATTTCTTTATATTTATTTGTCCTGTGGTTGTTTCTTTTTGAGCACAAGTTTCCACTCCTCATTCGCCAAGACGAACAAGGAGTCACCATTATTTATTTTTTCATTTATATTAAAGCCTTGATCCTCAATCTCAATTTGCTCGCCCTTGATAAAATAAGGTGCGCCACCGATAGGCGAGTATTCATACCGGCTTTGGGTCACCTTGCCCTCGTCGTCAAAATAATTCACCATTGCGCCCTCGGAGAAAAACACGCTGTCGGGGGAGAAATGGCAGTAGAGGTCTGCTTCCTTCTGGTCTATCAGAAAACCGTTGAGGCGTTGCGCAGCCTGGGTAACTTCCCAGTCGTGGGCAGTGAGCAGAGATTGGTAATCGGCAGCGGTAGGGGAGTCTCCTGCCTCCTCGTCGCTACTGCTGCAAGCGGTAAGGGGGAGCGCAGATGTAAACACAAAAAGGACGACCACCAGCGTTTCTAAAAACGCTGATAGTCGTCCTTCATTGGAGGCAAATTGTCCTTCCTTATACGTATGAAGACCTAAGGTTAATTCTGACTGGTCAAAATTACCCCCCCCATTTTTGCGGCTGAAAGCCAAGGTGTTACGCTGCTTCATACTGAAATTTTTAATGTTTAAACAAGGCAAAGATAGCAAAACTTTCGCAAACCGCCGCATTTTATCACGTTATTTAACGTAATTATTTGCTTATTGCACTTTTTCAAATAAAAGAGGCTGAGTCCACCGTGGCGAGCAGGTGCTCTATTTGAGGCTTCTCCAATTATTTCTGCCAACTTGACGAAACCATAAAATAACACTGGGTCATCTTTTATGATTTCAAACTCATATTTCTCTTTTGATTGCAGCAAAGCATTGCAAGCATATAATATATGCTCCAACCTTCCTTCGGCTGGCTCGCCAGATACTGCTGTATCTTCGGTATCATTTCCTGTACATTCTTGCTTAGCATAAGCGATAAATATTGAATGGTTTGCCTTCTTCTAGAATAATTCCGCTGCAAATATACACTTTTTTGCCGATATGGGCAAGTTTTTTGGGAAATAAAATGTCTTGTGGTGGGTACAAAAGCGGAAGAACCACAAAAACAAACGTATTTCTCTTATGGCACAAAAAAAGGTTGGGCGAAATCACTTCGACCAACCTTCTAATATTATATTTCCTAATCTTAAACCTGGAGCGAGATACGGGAATCGAACCCGCCTCCCAGGCTTGGGAAGCCCGTGCACTACCGATGTGCTAATCTCGCAAAAGGGGGAGACGTTCTAGAATATAGAGAGCCACGAGCGGGACTCGAACCCGCGACCCACGCATTACGAATGCGTTGCTCTACCAACTGAGCCATCATGGCGTTTCTCCCTTTAAGCGAATGCAAAGGTAATGAATATTTTCTAATTGAGAAAATTATTTCATAAGAGTTTTCCGATGATTAACTATCATTAACGAAATGGCGGGACTGTCGTCGCCCTGATTCTAAAAAGTCTGTTCTAAAAAGTAGTTCCAAAAGAGCAGCCTCAATAAAACGCAAAAAAGAGCCTGCTTCACAGCAGGCTCTACGCACAATTTTTTTAATTCCGCTGAATCAGTAACCTAAAAATTTTAATAACCAATTACCGCTTATAGCGATAATTTTTTTTATGTAATTCAAATGTGATTCAAATCTTGATTGCCTTCACGCAATCTCGGCGCTTGGCGTGGACCTAAGACCCAGGCCTAGCCCTTGCGTGTGAAAGTAAGCTCCTCCTTCTTCGGGTTCTTGCCCACGCTGATGGTGTCGCCAGCCTCCAAGTCGCTGTCCATCAGAAGCTCGCAAAGTCCATCCTCCACATAGTTCTGGATGGCTCGCTTCAGAGGGCGGGCGCCAAACTGCACGTCGTAGCCCTTGGTGGCGATGAATTCCTTCGCCTTGTCGGTTACCTGCAGGTGGTAGCCCATGTTCTCCACACGCTTTGCCACCGACTTCAGCTCCAGGCCCACGATGCGCTTGATGGCCTCCAGGTCGAGCTGGTCGAAGGTGATGATTTCGTCGATGCGGTTCAGGAACTCTGGGGCAAACTGCTTGGAGAGGTGCTTCTGCACCACGCTCTTGGCGTACTCCTTGTCTTTCTCTGTAACCAGCGGTCCGTCGGTGCTCAGTCCGCCCGCGTTGAAGCCCACGCCCCTGCCGAACTCCTTGAGCTGGCGGGTGCCGGCGTTGGAGGTCATGATGATGAGGGTGTTGCGGAAATCCACCAGTCGGCCGTTGCCGTCGGTGAGTCGTCCCTCGTCGAGCAGTTGCAGCAGCAGATTGAACACCTGCTTGTTGGCCTTCTCTATCTCGTCGAGCAGCACGATGCTGTAAGGCTTGCGGCGCACTTTCTCGGTGAGCTGTCCGCCCTCGTCGTAGCCCACGTATCCTGGAGGCGAGCCGATGAGTCGGGAGGTGTTGAAGCCGTCGGCGTACTCGCTCATGTCGATGCGGAAGAGCGCGTCCTCGGAGCCGAACAGCTCCTCGGCGAGTTTCTTGGCGAGGTAGGTCTTGCCCACGCCCGTAGGTCCGAGGAACATGAACACGCCCATCGGGTGGCCCGGGTCCTTCAGTCCCATGCGGCTTCGCTTGATAGACTTCACCACCTTGTCGATGGCATCGTCTTGGGCGATGACCTCCTGCTTGAGCACGTCGGCCATCTTCTTGAGCTTCTGGGTCTCCGACTCCGCCATCTTGCTGGCAGGGATGCCCAGCATGCGGCTCAGCGTGGCGGCTATCTCGTTCTCGTCGAGTGGCACTCGGTGGGATGGGTCGCCGTGCTGCCAGTTGAGTCTTATCTCCTCGATGTCTTTCTCCTGCTTGGCCTGAAGGTCGCGCAGGGCGGCTGCCATCTCGAAGTTCTGGCTTGCCACGGCAGCCTGCTTCTTGGCTATGGTCTGGTCGCGTTTCTTCTCGGCCTCCACCAGTTCGCTAGGCACGATGGCGTGGCTGATGTGCACGTGTGCTCCCGCCTCGTCCATCACGTCGATGGCCTTGTCGGGGAAGTATCGGTCGTGCACGTATCTCTCGGTGAGCTTCACGCAGGCCTTCAGGGCCTCCTCTGTGTAGCTCACGTTGTGGTGCTCCTCGTATTTCTCCTTGATGTTGTTGAGTATCTGCAGGGTCTGCTCGGGGGTGGTAGGGTCCACGATGACCTTCTGGAATCGGCGTTCCAGCGCCCCGTCTTTCTCGATGCTCTTGCGGTACTCGTTGAGGGTGGTGGCTCCGATGCACTGTATGGTGCCCCTGGCCAGGGCTGGCTTGAGCGAGTTGGAGAGGTCGGTGGTTCCCTCGGCGGCTCCAGCGCCTATGATGGTGTGGATTTCGTCGATGAAGATGATGATGTCGGGGTTCTTCTCCAGCTCCTTGATGACTCCCTTGAGTCGCTCCTCGAAGGAGCCTCTGTATTTGGTGCCCGCCACGAGGTTAGTGAGGTCGAGGCTCAGTATCTTCTTGTTGAAGAAGAGCGAGCTTTGGTCGCCGTTGGCGATGGCTTGTGCCAGACCTTCCACGATGGCGCTCTTGCCCACGCCCGGCTCGCCGATGAGCACGGGGTTGTTCTTCTTGCGTCGGCTCAGGATTTCCATCACTCGGTTCACCTCCTTGTCTCTGCCCACCACGGGGTCTAGCTTGCCCTCCTTGGCTGCCTTGGTGAGGTCGAAGCAGTATTTGTCGAGCGTAGGCGTGTTCGACTTGGTGCTCTTCTTGCCCTCGCCGATGATGTTGGGCTTCTGCTGGGCGTTGCTGCCGCCCATGCCGGCGTTGTCGCCAAGGTTGCCCGAGTTGTCGCTGAAGTCGATAGGCTCCTCGTCGGGGTCCATCATGTCGTTCTCCATGATGTCGTTGATGGGCTTGGCGTTAGGGTTCGTATAGACGTCGCCGTCGTAGTAGCCTTCGGAGTATTCATCCTCCTCGGCTTCCTCGTCCTCCTCCTCCTGCAGGTGGTCTTCCTCCTCCTGGCTGGTCTTGGTGCGCTTGTAGTTCTCCACCTCCTGGTTCAGCTTCTGGAGCTTGTCTTGTATCTCCGGGTTGATGCCGTTGATGTAGTTGAAGAGCTTCTCGTAGGTCAGCCCCTGTGTGATGAGCAGCTTGGCAGGTGCGCTCTCGCTCTTCTTGAGCAGGGCTAGGAGCAGGTGCTCCGGCTCCACCTGTGCGTTCTGTCCGCCGCAGAGTCTTGCCTCGATGATGGCTTCGCTGATCACCTCGCTGGTCTCTCTGTCGTAAGCCAGGGTCTTTCTCTCCTTGGCCTGGGCTATTTCCTCAGGCGATGCTTTCTCCAGCTCCATCTCCTGCGAGTCGTAGAGGGTGGAGCGCAACACGTCTGCATTGATGCCGAAATGGTCTAGGATAAGGTTCACTCGCTTGTCCTCGCTGTGAAGTATTCCTAGCATCAAGTGCTCAGTGTTTACCTGTTTGCCCATCATGCGTTGGGCTTCCTTGCCACTGTAGATGAGCACATCGTTGATATGTTGAAATGGGTTTTGCATGTCTATTACGTTTAATTAGGTGCAAATTTACGTTTTTTTTTGGTATTAAGCAAGAGAATTGCCATTTTTTTTCTTGTAAAACATCATATTTTGCTACTTTTTGGCTCTTTTAAAACAAAATTTATGCTAAAATATGCCTTTTAAGTCGCTTTTTTGCCCCTAAAAGGCTTTTTTATCGTTTTATTTTTGTACCTTTGTCCGAGTTTTAGGATGGATAGAGCGGCTTAAAGCGCAAATAAACGCCCTTTTCGGCGATTTTTCGCTTTTTAGGGTGAGGCGGATGGTGCCTCCTCTTGGCTGCACTCCTTTCTCGGGCTAGGCTGTGATGGCATCCCCGGGATTCTTACATTATTATATATAGGAATAAAAAACAATAAAAAATAGATAATGGACGAAAATCAGACAATGGATCATGATAGAATCATGAAGATTAACATTGAGGAGGAGATGAAGTCTAGCTACATCGACTATTCCATGTCGGTGATTGTGGCTCGTGCCCTCCCTGATGTGCGCGATGGATTCAAGCCTGTGCACCGCCGTATTCTCTACGGTATGCTGGGCATTGGAAACACCAGTGACAAACCTTACAAGAAGTGTGCCCGCGTGGTAGGTGAGGTGCTCGGTAAGTATCACCCACACGGCGACTCCTCTGTATATGGCGCCCTGGTTCGTATGGGACAGGAGTGGAACATGCGTTACACTCTTATCGACGGACAGGGTAACTTCGGTTCTGTGGATGGCGACTCTCCTGCCGCCATGCGTTACACCGAGTGCCGACTCTCGAAGATGGGTGAGCACATCATGGACGACCTCGACAAGGAGACCGTGGATATGATGAACAACTTCGACGACACCCTCCAGGAGCCTACCGTGATGCCTACCAAGATTCCTAACCTGTTGGTAAACGGCGGAAATGGTATTGCCGTAGGTATGGCGACCAACATCCCAACCCACAACCTGGGCGAGGTAATCGACGGTTGCTGCGCCTACATCGACAACCCTGACATCGACACCGACGGGCTGATGCAGTTTATCCCTGCGCCAGACTTCCCTACGGGTGCCACCATCTACGGCATCCAGGGCGTGAAGGACGCTTACGAGACCGGACGCGGACGCATCGTGGTGCGCGCCACCGCCGAAATCGAGACGGGCGAGAACCACGACAAGATCGTGATTACCGAGATTCCATACGGCGTGAACAAGGAGCAGCTCGTGATGGCCATCGCCGACCTCGCCAAGGAGGGCAAGGTGGATGGAATCGCCAACGTGAACGATGAGTCTGGCCGCCAGGGCATGCGCATCGTGGTGGATGTGAAGCGCGACGCCAACGCCAACGTGCTCCTGAACAAACTCTTCAAGATGACAGCCTTGCAAAGCTCATTCTCAGTGAATTGCATCGCCCTCGTGGGCGGTCGTCCACGCCTCTTGAGCCTCAAGGAATGCGTGAAGTACTTCGTGGAGCACCGTCACGACGTAACCATCCGCCGCACCCAGTTTGAGCTGAAGAAGGCGCAGGAGCGTGCCCACATCCTCGAAGGCCTCATCATCGCATGCGACAACATCGACGAGGTGGTTCACATCATCCGCGCCAGCAAGACTCCTAGCGACGCACAGCGCAACTTGGAGAAGCGCTTCGAGCTCGACGAGCTGCAGAGCAAGGCCATCGTGGATATGCGATTGAGCCAGCTCACAGGCTTGCGCCTGGAGCAGTTGCACAACGAGTTTGACGAGCTGATGAAGACCATCGACTACTTGAACCAGATACTCAACGACCCAGAGCTTTGCAAGAAGGTGATGAAGGACGAGCTCAACGAGGTGAAGGAGAAGTACGGCGACGCTCGCCGCACCATGATCAAGCCAGACGACCACGAGTTCAACCCAGAGGACTTCTATCCTAACGACCCAGTGGTCATCACCGTGAGCCACCTGGGCTACATCAAGCGCACCCCATTGTCTGAGTTCCGCGAGCAGGCTCGTGGCGGAGTGGGCATGAAGGGAGCACGTACCCGCGAGAAAGACTTCACCGAGTACATCTACCCAGCCACCATGCACCAGACCATGATGTTCTTCACCAAGAAGGGACGCTGCTACTGGCTCAAGTGCTACGAGATTCCAGAGGGCGACCGCAACGCCAAGGGACGCGCCATCCAGAACCTGCTCAACATTGAGAGCGACGACCAGGTGAACGCATTCCTCCGCCTGAAGGGATTGAACGACTCGGAGTTCATCAACTCTCACTATGTGGTCTTCGCCACCAAGAACGGTACGGTGAAGAAGACCTGCCTGGAGGCTTACTCCCGTCCACGTGCCAATGGTGTCATCGCCATCAACATCGCCGAGGGCGACGAGGTGGTGGATGTTCGTCTCACCAATGGCCACAACGAGCTGATTCTCGCCAACCGCAACGGTCGTGCCGTTCGATTTAATGAGGATCAGGTTCGCACCATGGGACGTACCTCTACCGGTGTGCGCGGTATGCGCCTTGACGAGGGCGACGACGCAGTGGTAGGCATGATCGTGGTGAACGACGCAGAGCGTGAGACCGTGATGGTAGTGAGCGAGCAGGGCTACGGCAAGCGCAGCGAGGTGCTCGACTATCGTGTTACCAACCGTGGCGGAAAGGGCGTGAAGACCCTCAACATCACCGACAAGACCGGCCGACTGGTGGCCATCAAGAACGTGACCGACGAGAACGACCTCATGATTATCAACCAGAGCGGCATCGTGATTCGTCTCGCCGTGGCAGACTGCCGTGTGATGGGACGCGCCACACAGGGCGTTCGCCTCATCAACCTCACCAAGAAGAACGATGTCATCGCCAGCGTATGCAAGGTGATGAGCTCGGAGCTGGAGGCCTCGGTAGAAGAGGAGAGCCGCTCTGCCTGGGCGAAGAAGAGCGAGGAGATAGAGAACGACACCGTGGGAGCCAAGACCGCCGAGGAGGCTGTAGAGGCTGAGGCGGAGTTGGAACCTAATTCGGATGAGACTCCTGCCGATTCGCAGGAATAAAAATAAGTTTCCAGGAATTCTCGGGATAAAATTCTCGTGGGGGATTCCTGGGGACTAGCTTCAAGAAGAAGACGCGTAAAAAATAAATATCAACTTTTAAACTCTTTAAAGAAAATGAAAAAGTTAATCGTAGCTGCTATGTTGGTACTAGGTGCCACATCAGCATTCGCAGGCGACAGTGATGCTCTCAAGGCCATCATGAAAGCCAAGACTTACGCCGAGGCAGAGGCCTTGGTTAAGCAGAACCTCGGTCAGTTGGCTGACAACGCTGAGAAGGCTAAGGCTTACAACAAGCTTGTTGACCTCGGCATGAAGGCTTACAACGACCAGGTGAGCATCCAGCAGACCAACCAGATTATGAAGAAGAACGACCCAGTGGACGAGGCTGCCATGAACGAGGGCGCTTACAATGCATTGGTCAATGCAGTGGAGTGCTATAAGTACGACCAGCTTCCTAACGCCAAGGGCAAGGTTTCTCCTAAGTTCAATGGCAACGCTTCACGTGTATGGGGTGCTCGCGTTCAGCTTATTAACGCTGGCCAGACCGCTGCCCAGAACAACAAGGCAGACGAAGTGTTGAAGTATTGGGGTGCATTCCTCGACACAGACAACGAGCCTCTCTTCGCATCTGTAGATCAGAAGCAGAAGGACTCTGAGAAGGATTACATTGGTCAGGTGGCTCTCTTCGCAGCTCGTTACGCTTACCAGGCCAAGGACGCAGCTCGTTGCGAGAAGTATTGCGACATCGCCATGAAGAGCGAGAAGGAGGCTAAGGACGCCCTCAACCTCAAGCTCTACGTGATGAAGGACGGATTGAAGACCAAGGAGGACTCTTTGGCTTACGTTAACAGGCTCAAGGATCTCTACGCTCAGGACGAGAACAACGAGGTAATCCTCGACGGCTTGAACTCTATGTATTCTTCTCTCAAGATGGAGAAGGAGCAGATGGATCTTCTCGATGCTGCCATCGCCAAGAACCCTCAGAACTTCGTGGCTCTCGCCAACAAGGGTATGGCTTACATCCAGAAGAACGATGCCGACAACGCCATCAAGTGCCTCAAGCAGGCTCTCGAGGCAAAGCCAGACAATGTAGTGGTGCTCACTTACCTCGGCGCTTGCTACAACAGCAAGGCTGGTTCTCTCCAGGATCCTAACGGCCGCAAGGTGGTTTACCAGGAGGCTATCAAGGTGCTCGACAAGGCTAAGGAGCTTGACCCAGAGAAGGCTCAGGCTAACTGGGGCTACACTCGCTATCAGGCTTACTATGGTTACTATGGCCCAACAGCCGCAGAGACCAAGAAGGCAGAGGATGAGAGCAAGTAAAAAAAAAGAACAGTTGTTAAAAAAATAAAATTATTAATTGAAGTTAAATTAATATTGTTAATTAGGTGTCAAGCGAGACACCCGAATTAATAGATACTAGCTGGGGGGTGTCACCGTGAGGTGTGGACCCCCTTTTTCTTTTATAAATAAATCGTCGCATTTTAATAAATAAACCGTCGCATTATGATGAAAAAATCTTCTTCCAATTCCAGTTCTTCCAATTCCAGTTCTTCCAATTCCAGTTCTTCCAATTTCAGTTCTTCCAATTTCGTTTCAAGGAAATCCGAACCTTCCGTGTCGGTTCGTTTCATCTCTTCTCTTCTGGTTCTTTGCCTCATGGTTCCTGCCTTTTTCGCTTCTTGCCAGATGGGCAGAAATCAGGCGGTAGCCCAAGTCGAGCAGGGAGACACCATCCCTATGAAGTACTCCCAGCTTCTCACGCTGGTGAAGCATGGAGAGGATTACACCGAGGCAATCATCGAGAATCCATGGAAGAAGGGTTCCGATTTGCATCGCTATTTGCTCGTGCCGAAGGGAAAGCAGGGAGACGAGACCGTGGCAAGCCTCAAGCAGCTCCATCCAAAGGGCGACATCGTGAGAACCCCGGTGGAGAGCAGCGTGGTGTTTATGGGCGCTCATTGCCAGCTGATGAACGAGCTGGGCTGTGGGAGTGCGATTCGTGGCGTTTGCGACAAGCCCTACATAAACGTGAAACTTCCCAAGAATGTGGTGGATTGTGGCTCCAGCATGCAGCCCGACATCGAGAAAATCATCGCCCTCCATCCCGAAGCCTTGCTGGTTTCTCCTTTCGAGAACAGTGGGGGCTATGGCAAGCTCGACAAGCTTCACATCCCCATCATCGAGGCTGCCGACTATATGGAGACTTCGCCGCTGGGCAGGGCGGAATGGATGAAGTTCTATGGAATGCTCTTCGGCGAGAATGGGGCAGCAGATAAGGCTTCTATGAAGATTCATGCGGAATCTGCCGAGGACAGGGCAGACTCTCTCTTCGCCCGAATCGAAAAGGAGTATCTTTGGCTCAAAGCCCAGGCGAAGACATTGCCCAAGGGACTTTCCATCTTGACCGAGCGCAAGACGGGGAATGTATGGTATGTGCCTGGTGGTCAGAGCACCATCGGCGTGTTGCTGAAGGATGCCAACGCCAAATATATCTTCGAGGACGATAAGCATAGCGGAAGCCTGCCGATGAGTCCGGAGCAGATTCTGGCGAAGGGCAAGAAGGTGGACGTCTGGGCTTTCAAGTATTTTGATTCCAAGCCCCTCACTCGCCCTCAACTTCTCCAGGAATACAAGGGGTATGAGGCCTTGCTGGCTTTCAATACCAAGGACATCTATGAGTGCAATACAAGCAATCAGCCTTATTTCGAACTCACCAGTTTCCATCCCGAGATACTTTTGAGGGAGTTTATCATCCTCGCGCACCACGACGATTTCTTTGGCAAGCTGAGATTTTACAAGCCAATGGATGCTCCCGACAATTTGCCAGTTTGGGGAAAGACCGAGGAGTGCAAGGAATGAAAGGGTTGAAGAAAAAATGCCGAGGAATGAAAGGGTTGAAGAAGAAATGCCGAGGAAAGAAATGTCACGGTGCGGGAAAAATCAAGGTATGAAGGAAAAGTCAAGGAATGAAAGAAAAGTCAAGGTATGAAAGAAATGAAACGTAAAGCGATAATAACAGTTTTTTTAGTGCTGGCAATTGTTTTCTTGTTGTTGGCAAATCTGGCTTGGGGTAGTGTGAGCATCCCGTTGCGCACGGTATTTTATGTTTTGACCCATGCAGCGGATGTTCTGCATTCCGATTCCTCGAACTATGCTTCGTTTGAGTCACTAGACACTTACACCTACATCATCATGGAGTCTCGCTTGCCATCCGCCCTTACCGCGATGCTCTCGGGAGCAGCCCTTGCCACGAGTGGATTGTTGTTGCAATCCTCTTTTCGCAATCCTTTGGCTGGACCCGACGTGTTTGGCATCAGCAGCGGGGCAGGGTTGGCGGTTGCCGTTGTGATGCTAGCCCTGGGTGGCAACATTGCCATCGCCGATTATAGTGTGGGGGGATTCCTAGCCGTTCTCCTTGCCGCCTTTGTGGGGGCGATGCTGGTGATGGCTCTCATCACGGTGTTCTCGACCATCGTTCGCAGTCATACGGTGCTGCTCATCATCGGACTGATGGTGGGCTATCTGGCGAGCAGTGCCATTTCGCTGCTCAATTTCTTCAGTTCAGCCGAGGGGGTGAAATCATACATGGTTTGGGGGATGGGCAGTTTCGGCAATGTGTCGAGTGCCCAGGTGGCGTGGTTCGTACCGCTTGTCTCGTTGGGGCTTTTGGCATCCGTGCTGCTCATCAAGCCCCTCAACGCCTTGCTCTTGGGCGAGCTGTACGCAGCTAACTTAGGCTTCAACATCCGGCGCTTGCGCATTGCCTTGCTGGTGATTACGGGTTTCCTCACGGCCATCGTTACTGCCTTTTGCGGTCCTGTCGCTTTCATCGGCTTGGCTACGCCCCACATCGCTCGTCTTCTGCTGGCTACGGAGAATCATCTTCGCTTGCTCCCAGCCACCATGTTGATGGGAGCAATCATCGCCTTGCTCTGCAACCTGTTCTGTTCGTTGCCCTCAGATGGGGGAATGATTCCGCTCAATGCCGTCACTCCGCTCTTTGGAGCACCCGTCATCATCTATGTATTAGTTAGGAAGAAATAAAAAGACCGCTAGTTTCTTGCTGAGAAGCAGAATCTAGCGGTTTCCTTTTTTTATTTTTTATAGTGAAGAATCATCCCTATTTCTTTCATCCTTATTTGTTCACTACGTTGATAGGGTTTCCCTCGATGAAAGCCTTCACGTTGGCAGCCACCTGCTTGTTCAGTCGCTCGCGAGCCTCATAGGTAGCCCAGGCGATGTGAGGAGTGATGTAGGCGTTAGGCTCAGCGAACAATGGGTTTTCCTTCGAAGGTGGTTCCTGCGTCATCACGTCGGCACCGTATGCGGCTAGGCTTCCCTCGTGCAGGGCGGCAGCCACTGCCTCTTCATCTACCAGTGGTCCTCGACCCGTGTTAATCAGAATGGCGGTTTCCTTCATCTTTGCCAAGCTCTCTGCATTGATGAAATGGAAGGTGTCATCGGCGAGAGGACAGTGGAGGGTGAGGATGTCGCTCGTGGCGAGGAGTCCTTCCTTGTTCACCTTCTGAATCCACTCTGGCAGGTCGCTGGAGTTCTTGCTGGTGCAAGCGCAGATGTTCATGCCAAACTGGCGAGCAATGTTAGCCACCTTCATGCCGATGTTGCCAAGTCCCATGATGCCCAGCGTCTTGCCGGCTAGTTCCATCAGCGGGGTGTCCCAATAGCAGAAGTCCTTGTTGTAAGCCCAGCGCTCGTTGCGGTTTTCCAGGGTGTAGTGCTCCACGCGGTTGGTCACGGCGAGGATGAGGGCGAAGGTCATCTGAGCCACGCTGTCGGTGCTGTAGGCAGGGATGTTGGTCACGATGATGCCCTGTTTCTTGGCAGCCTCAATATCCACCACATTGTAACCTGTGGCTTGGATGCCGATGTATTTCAAGTTCGGCAACTGCTTCAAGGTCTCTGCGTCCATCTGTACCTTGTTCAGCAGGATGATGTCTGCATCCTTGCTACGTTCCACTTTCTCTGCGTCTGAGGTGCGAGGATACACGGTCACCTCGCCAAGCTGCTCAAGCAGGTGATAATCCAAGTCACCAGGATTGGCAGCATATCCGTCTAAAATTACAATCTTCATTATTCCTTCTTGTATATTACAAAAGTTTATATTCACAAGAAAAGCCTTCCCCTTAAGCGGAAGGCTTTTCTGTTTCGATTAATTCACATTTATCAAGCGAGTTTGCTCATTCATCAAGCAACTTCGCTCATTCATCAAGCAACTTCGCTCATTTTATAGAGAGAAGCTTTACTCGTTTAGCAAGCAAGTTCGCTCATTTTATAGAGAGAAGCTTTACTCGTTCATCAAGAAGTTCTTGAAGGAAGCGAAGTCCTTTGTCATCTGGATGCTCTTCTTCTCGCCCTTCATAAACTCAGCGAGGCGAGCAGGAATCTCGATGTCGCTGCCCAAGATGCTGTCCACCTTCTCCTTGAACTTGGCAGGATGGGCAGTCTCCAAGAATACGCCTACCTCGCCTGGTTTCAACTGCTCCTTCAAGGCACGGTAGCCGCAAGCGCCGTGAGGGTCAAGCACATACTTGGTGTCGTTGTAGCACTGCTTCATGGTCTCGGCAATCTGCTCATCCTTGTAAGTAGCACCGCTGATGTAGGCTGCGATGGCATCGTGGTCGCCCTTGTAGAGATCGTAGATGCGGGCGAAGTTGCTTGGGTCGCCCACGTCCATGGCATTGGCGATGGTCTGCTTGCTAGGCTGAGGGTTGTACTTGCCTGTCTGCAGATACTCGTAGAAGATGTCGTTGGCATTGTTGGCTGCGATGAAGCGGTGGATAGGCAATCCCATCTCATGGCCGAAGAGACCGGCTGTGATGTTGCCGAAGTTGCCGCTAGGTACGCAGATGACGAGCTTGTCGGCCAAGCCCTTCTCCTTCATGCGAGCGTAGGCATTGAAGTAATAGAATGCCTGTGGCAAGAAGCGAGCCACATTGATGGAGTTGGCAGAGGTCAACTTCATGTGCTTGTTGAGTTCCTCGTCCATGAAAGCTGACTTCACGAGCGCCTGGCAATCGTCGAACACGCCGTCCACCTCCAGGGCAGTGATGTTCTGGCCGAGGGTAGTGAACTGGCTCTCCTGAATCTTGCTCACCTTTCCCTTAGGATAGAGCACATATACGTGGATTCCATCCACGCCCAAGAAACCATTGGCTACGGCAGAACCAGTATCGCCCGATGTTGCCACGAGCACGTTCACCTCCTCCTTGCCTTCCTGACGAACGAAGTACTGCAAGAGACGAGCCATAAATCGCGCGCCCACATCCTTGAAGGCGAGGGTAGGACCATGGAAAAGCTCCAGGCTATAGATGTTTGGCTCCACCTCCACCACTGGGCAATCGAATGCCAAGGTGTCATAGACAATCTTCTTCAATGATTCTGCATCCACGTCCTCGCCGAAGAAGGCGTCGGCTACCTGGTAGGCAATCTCCTGGAAGGAGAGTTTCTCGATATGGTCGAAGAAGTCCTGAGGCAACTTCTTGATGATTTCAGGCATGTAGAGACCACGGTCTTCTGCCAAACCCTTGACTACCGCCTTGTGAAGGTCGGCGATTGGTGCTTTCTTATTTGTTGAATAGTATTTCATCTTTTCTAATGTTTATTTTTTAATGTTTAGTGTTTCTTGATTGTTTAGCGTTTGATGTTTGTTTCCCGTAGGCATTATCAAACATTAAGCACTAAACAATAAACATTACTCAATGGCCATGAATGTATTCATGAAGTCTTGCAGCTGCAACAAGCCGTAAGAGCCTCTTACGCAGCTCACCTCGTCGTATTTCTCCACGCCATCAGCCTCGATGCCTGGATAGTAGATGAGGAATGGCACTGGCTCCTTCACGTGGGTGCGAATCTCCACTGGGGTAGGGTGGTCTGGGAGAACGGCGATGCACACAGGCTCATCCCAGGTGGAAACCTCGTCGAAGATAGGCTTGATGAGTCGGCTGTCGAGGTTCTCGATGGTCTTGAGCTTCAGCTCCAAGTCGCCGTCGTGACCCGCCTCGTCGCTAGCCTCCACGTGAACATATACGAAGTCGTCGCCGTCCTTCAAGGCTTGGATGGCTGCCTCTGCCTTGCCCTCGTAATTGGTGTTGGCAAGACCTGTGGCTCCCTCGACGATGATATTGCGGAGTCCTGCGTAATGTCCGATGCCTCGGATGAGGTCAACGGCGGAAATCACGGAGCCTCTCTTGATTTGTGGATACATCTGCGAGAGAGTGAGCATGTGAGGGCGATAACCGCCGCCCCAAGGCCAGATGAGGTTCGCCATGCGCTCGCCACGCTCTTTGCGTGCCTTGTTGAAAGGATGGTTTTCCAGCAGCTCCTGGCTCTCGATGATGAGCTGGTTCAGGAGGTCGGCGGTGTCGTTGGCAGTGATGTGTCCTTCGGCAACAGCACCTTCTGGTCGGATTGGCTTCACCAAGAGCTTGTGCCACTCCTCGTTTGGATGGTCGTGAGGTGGTGCGCAGTCGATGTTCTTGTTGCCGTGGTGAACCACCAGGAGATGGCGGTACTGGATGCCTGTCACAAATTCTACCTCGGGATATTTCTTGCCCAGTGTCTCGTTGAGGTACTTGATGAGCACATCGGCGTCCTCTGTCTCCAGGTTTCCACCGTTGTGGGTGATGATTTTGCCATCCTGCACATTGATGATGTTGCAGCGCAGAGCTAAGTCGGTAGGCTTCAGCTCATAGCCGATGCTGGCAGCCTCCAGAGGTCCGCGGCCCTCGTAAACCTCGTTCTGGTCGTAGCCCATGATAGAGCTGTTGGCTACTTCTGAGCCTGGGTGGAATCCATCAGGCACTGTTACTAGACGTCCTGTCTTGCCCTTCTTGGCAAGCATATCCATATAGGGTTTGTTGGCGTACTGGAGGAGGGTCTTGCCACCCAGTCTTTCCACTGGGTGGTCTGCCATTCCGTCGCCAAGTATGATAATGTGCTTCATAATTGCTATCCTTTATTGATTGATATGACGAAAATTAGATATTGGCGATACTCATGATGTTGGCGAATACACCTGCGGCTGTTACGCTGGCACCCGCACCATATCCCTGAATCATCATAGGGTACTCCTTGTAGCGCTCGGTGGTGAGTAGCACGATGTTGTTGCTGCCCTCCAAGTTGTAGAATGGATGCTCTGGACCTACAGCCTGCAAGCCCACGCTGGTCTTGCCGCCGTCGAGAGTAGCAACGAAGCGCCAACGCTTGTGCTCTAAGTCGAGTGTCTTGCGCTTTGCCTCAAACTCAGCGTCGAGGTTAGGGAGCTTCTTCCAGAAGTCCTCGATGCTGCCCTTGAAGTACTCGTCTGGCACGAAGAGGTTCTTCTCCACATCTTCTTGCTCCACGCGGTAGCCTGCTTCGCGAGAGAGGATGACGAGCTTGCGCACCACATCCATTCCGCTGAGGTCGATGCGAGGGTCTGGCTCGCTGTAACCCTTCTCCTTGGCGAGCTTGACGGTCTCGGAGAATGGAACCACGCCAGAGATGGCATTGAAGATGAAGTTGAGCGTACCCGACAGAACTGCCTCAATCTTAAGGATTTTATCGCCAGAGTTGCGGAGGTCGTTGATGGTGCCGATGATAGGAAGACCTGCACCTACGTTGGTCTCGAAACGGAATACCACGCCACGCTGGATGGCTGTCTTCTTCAACTTCTCGTAGTTCTCGTATTCGCTGGAAGCTGCAATCTTGTTGGCGGCGATGACGCTTACGTTGTGCTCCAAGAGGGTCTGGTAGAGACCTGCCACGTCCTTGCTAGCCGTACAATCCACAAACACACTGTTGAAGATGTTCATCGCCAGGATGGTGTCGCGCAGCAACTCTGGGCTGCTAGGCTCGGAAGCCTTCAGCTCCTCACGATAGTTCTCCAGGTCGATGCCCTCGCGATTGAAGATGGCATTCTTGCTGGAGGCGATGCCCACCACGTTGAGCTTCAGCTTGCTGCGCTCCATAAGGTCGGCGTATTGGTTCTTGATTTGCTCGATGAGCTTGCCGCCCACGGTTCCCACGCCGCAGATGAAGAGGTTGAGCACCTTGTATTCTGAGAGGAAGAAGCTATCGTGCAATACGTTGAGAGACTTTCTCAGGAAGTCGCTCTTCACGACAAACGAGATGTTGGTCTCCGATGCACCCTGTGCACAAGCGATGACTGAGATTCCGCTGCGTCCCAGAGTGCCAAACAGCTTGCCAGCGATACCTGCCGCGTGCTTCATATTCTCGCCCACGATGGCGATGGTGGCAAGTCCCTTCTCTGCGTGCATAGGGAACATGGCTCCATCGGCTATTTCGTTCTTGAACTCCTCGTTCAGTACATTCACAGCCTCGTCGGCATCCTGCTCACGCACACCGATGGAGGTGGAGTTCTCGGAAGAAGCCTGTGAAACCATGAAGACAGAAATGCCTTCGTTGGTGAGGGCGGTGAAGATACGGCGGTTTACACCGATAACGCCGACCATGGAAAGACCGGTTACGGTGACGAGGGCCGTGCCATTGATAGAGGAAATACCCTTGATAGGCTTGGAGTCGCCATCAATCTTGTTCTTGATGATGGTGCCAGGGGCATCAGGGTTGAAAGTGTTCTTTACCTTGATAGGGATATTCTTGATACAAACAGGGTAAATGGTAGGAGGGTAGATGACCTTTGCGCCAAAGTTGCAAAGCTCCATCGCCTCGATGTAACTCAATTCGTTGATAGTATAGGCAGACTTGATGACTCTAGGGTCGGCTGTCATGAATCCATCGACATCCGTCCAGATTTCCAAGACCTCTGCATCCAGTGCAGCTGCGATGATGGCTGCCGTGTAGTCGCTACCGCCTCGTCCGAGGTTGGTGGTGCGCTCGGTGTTCTTGTCTCGGCTGATGAAGCCTGGCACCAAGGAAATGCGAGGAAGCTCCTCGAAGGTGTCTTTCACCAGCTTGTTGGTCAGCTCACTGTCGAGAGTGTGCTTGCCCTTGCCGTGGAGGCGTTCTGTCTTGATGAAGTTGCGGGAGTCAAACCATTTGGCGCCACGAATCAGTGTGGCGACAATCTTCGAGCTCAGTCGCTCGCCGTAGCTCACGATGGCATCCTGGGTCTTCTCGCTGAGGTCGTGGATAAGATACACACCGAAGTAGATGCTCTTCAACTGCTCGAAGAGGGCATCGACTGATTTAAACAAGTTCTCTCTGTCTGTGGTGTCGGTGATGATGGTATCTATCATCTTGTGATGGCGATCAACCATGGCGTCGAATTCGACTCTCCACTGTTCATCGCCCTTGAGGGCAAGCTGAGAGGTTTGCAAGAGTTTGTCGGTGATTCCGCCAAGTGCGCTCACCACAACCACTACACTCTGTTTCTTTGCCTCGTTCTCAACGATACGTTTTAAGCTGAGGATGCTTTTTACGGAACCAACCGATGTTCCGCCGAATTTTAATACTTTCATACGTTATTGAATTTTGCGTTGGTATTGTAGTGCTCCCCCCGAAACGACCGGGGCCGAAGCAGAACTTGAGGGCAAAAGTACAAATATTCCGTCAAACTGCCAAGAATTTTAACGAAAAAGTATCATTTTGTAGTTGAAAATACTTAATTCGTGGTATGAGTTTCCATCTTATTCTACTTATACCTTATTATATATAAGGATTTGTGATGATTTGTTGCTGAAAAGTTTGGAGGAGTCGGATAATTTGCTTACTTTTGCAACTGATATGAATCAAATTTGCTTATGGTTACAGAAGTCAATTCTAAAAATCAGTTCACGGAGCGCAATTTCAAACGCAACGAGATGCTGGCAGACTACTTCTTCGGATTGTCGAAGATGAGTTGTAGTGGTATTGGTATAGGTGCATTGTCGCCTCTGTTCACGGGGGCGGCGATGGGGATGGTAAATTATGCATGTATAGTTTTTGCTATTATTGCAGCAGTGTTTTTTTGCCTATGCTGGTAATTATTTATTAAAGGTTGAACTTAAAAAGAAGTAAATTATGGAAATGTTAACAATATTATTTGCAGTGGCTGCTGCCATCAGTGTATGTTTGGTCGTTTGGATGAAATATACGAAGTCCGGCAGAAGATGGGTTGAAGGTGAGGTTTAAAATATAGAACGATGAAGTATTTACTATTTTCCGATATCCATGGTTGCTTACCAGCCTTGGAACGTGCGCTCGACTTCTTCGAGCAATCTCAGTGTGACATGATGTGCATCATGGGTGACATCATCAACTATGGTCCTCGCAACCGCATTCCGGAGGGCATTGACCCTAAGGGCATCGTGGAGCGACTGAACCGGCTCGCCGACAAAATCATCGCCGTGCGTGGCAACTGCGATGCCGAGGTAGACCAAATGCTCCTCGATTTCCCTATCATGGAGACTTACGCCCTGCTCGTGGACGGCGGCAAGCGATACCTCTTGACCCACGGTCATGTATACAACAAGGAAAACATGCCTAAGGGACCATACGATGCCATCATCTATGGACACTCCCATCTCTGGGAACTCTCCCACATAGACGTGCCTTCGCTCCAAGCGGGCAAGGCTCCCATCCATCGTGCCGTGTGCAACACGGGCAGCATCACCTTCCCGAAGGGTGGCAATGTCCCTACTTTTGCAACGCTAGAAAACGGACATTTCAAGATGTACGACCTCCATACATTGGAAGTGTTGAAAGAGATGGATGTTTGAAAGGGAGAAAGTAATGCGTAATCATAGACTTTTGACATTCAACATTAACATTCAGCATTAACATTCAACATTCGAAAAGATGATACAAGAATACCAAATAAGAATTCTGCCCGAACAGGCAGCCAGCGAGGAAGGCATCAAGCGCTATCTTTCCAAGGAGAAGGGCTTGGATGTCAGAACCCTCAACCAAGTGCGTGTGTTGAAGCGCAGCATCGACGCTCGCCAGCGCACTATCTACGTGAACCTGAAGGTGCGTGCTTATATCAACGAGTTTCCACAAGACGACCAGTATGTCCATACGGAGTACCCCGATGTGAGCAGCCGTCCTCGTGTAATCGTGGTGGGTGAGGGACCTGGCGGACTCTTCGCTTCCCTTCGACTGATAGAGCTGGGTTTTCGCCCGATAGTATTGGAGCGTGGCAAGGATGTTCGCGAACGCAAGAAAGACCTGTCTAATATTACCAAGACTCAGAAAGTGGACGGTGAGAGCAACTATTGCTTCGGCGAGGGTGGAGCTGGTGCTTATAGCGACGGCAAGCTCTATACGCGAAGCAAGAAGCGTGGCAGCGTGGATAAAATTCTGAACGTGTTCTGCCAGCATGGTGCCAACACCAACATCCTGGCGGATGCTCATCCCCATATCGGCACCGACAAGTTGCCTCGCGTCATCGAGAATATGCGCAACACCATCATCAAGTGTGGTGGCGAGGTGCATTTCCAAACTAAGATGATTAGATTGATCTTGGCGAGCGATGGAAAGAAGATTGCTGCCATGGATGCAGCCACAGCCGACCGTGTGATAGGAGTGGAGGCTGTCAATCTGCTGACGGGAGCCGAGGAAACTTATCGTGGACCAGTCATCCTGGCCACGGGTCATAGTGCTCGCGACGTGTATCGCTATCTAGCTTCATCGAAGATAGAAATCGAGGCTAAGGGCATCGCCGTGGGTGTTCGCTTAGAGCATCCTTCGCAGCTCATCGACCAAATTCAGTATCACAACAAGCAGGGCAGGGGCAAATATCTGCCTGCTGCGGAATACAGTTTTGTTACCCAAGTGGATGGTAGGGGTGTGTATAGCTTCTGCATGTGTCCTGGTGGCTTTGTGATTCCCGCTGCCACAGGGCCTGAGCAGCTCGTGGTGAACGGTATGAGCCCTAGCAACCGAGGCACTGCTTGGAGTAATTCTGGTATGGTGGTGGAGACGCATCCCGAGGATGTTGTTCAGTTTGTGATGGAACACGGGGGGCCTGCTGGCTCTAAGGCTGGTTCGATTCCTTCGAATTCTGAAACAGGTTTCATCCCTTCTGAGGCAGAGACAGACAGTGCTGCCCGATTGACGGCGGATGATTTGGCTAAAGACCCTCTGGCCATGATGTATTTCCAACAAATCGTGGAGAGACAATGCTGGCAACAAGGAAATATGAAACAGACAGCTCCATCTCAGCGTATGGCCGACTTCGTGAACAATCGCTTGAGCTTTGATTTACCGAAGACAAGTTATGCGCCAGGAGTCATAAGCAGTCCTTTGCATTTCTGGATGCCACCTTTTGTCGCCAAGAGGTTACAGGAAGGATTCAAGACTTTTGGCAAGAATGCCCATGGTTTCCTCACCAACGAGGCCACTCTGATAGCGATGGAGACCAGAACTTCTTCGCCGGTACGTATCGTTCGTGATCGTGATACGCTCCAGCATGTTCGCCTTCAGGGACTCTTCCCTTGCGGAGAAGGAGCCGGTTATGCGGGCGGAATTGTTTCAGCGGGAGTGGATGGCGAGAGATGCGCCGAGATGTGTGCCGAGTATATGAAGCAGCTCTAACTTCCTAGTTGATCATACTAGACAATCAGGACAAAATAAAAAAGCAAGTAACATCTGGTCGTGTTACTTGCTTTTTTATTCTTCCTCTCTATCTATTTTCCTTGTCATTTACTCAGATTAGCAATTGTGGCAATCATAGCGGCGATACTTGACAGACTGCTACCCATACTCATGGTCTCTGCCATAGTCATCTTTCGTCTCATCTTGGAAGGTACCACGATTTCGCATCCTGGTTGAGCCTTGGCTCCGTGTCCCACCTTAGCCACCTTTCCATTCATATAGATGATGTAAGCCTTGCTCTTGTTAGCATCGGCTGCAAATCCGCCTGCTTCGTCGATGTAGCTTGCCACGCTCTTGCCCTTTTCATAGGCCACAGTATTTGCATACATCACAGAGCCATTGATCTTCACCGTACCATTATATTGAGGCACTATCAGTCGGTCGCCCTCACGCAATATCATGTCTGCATCGCTTCCCGGGTGTTTTAATGCTTCTGCCAAGTCTATGCCCACTGGATATTCGTCGGGTACAGTAAACTTCTGCAAGTCTGCGTTCTGCGCATCCTTAGCTGTCTGTGTGATGGCACTGGCATTGTTGCTGCTTGCCGCCAACTGTAAGAGGTTCTTTTGCTGTTGCTCTCGTTGCATCTTGAGCACCGCTTCCATTCTTGTCCTTTCAGCCTCATTAGCTTTGCGCATCAGTCTCGCTCCCTTGATGTAAGCTTGTCCTGTGCTACCTCCAGCCTTCTTGAAGAGGTCGCTGAGACGGGCATTGCGGCGGTCGAGGGTGTAAATGCCCCCGAACATCACCTCTCCTTCTATCTCTACATTCTGCTGTTCGGTATAGGCGGGACTCTTGCGGATGCTGACCTCGTCAAACGGGAGAAGCTTGAATCCCGGTGTGCCATCCACCACGAACCCATCTTTTAGCGAGAGGGTAAAGGTCTGTGCTATGATACTGTCGGGCTGGGTCGCCTTAGGGTCAGTCACTCTTCTGCTCACCAGTACATTGATGGTCGAAGCCTTGTCTGTGAGTCCTCCGGCTTGCAGCACGAAATCCTCGATGGTTTCATTCTCTGCGTATTTGTATGTGCCTGGATATTGCACTTCGCCTCTTATCGTGATGGTTCTCTCAGATATCTTGTCTTGTCTCGTAGGGATGAAGAGCACATCGTTCTCCTTTAGCGGAATGTCGGCTACAGAACCATCCATGATACCGGCGATGTCGATGGCTATCACCTCAAGGGTTCGGTCTGGCTTCATTCGGTGCATCACGGCGCGAGCTGTAAAGGCATCTTCTGTCAAGCCCTCGGCATGTTGCACAAGGGTGCGCACGCTATTGATTTGCTCTCCCAGGTTATACATGCCTGGTCGGAACACTGCACCTTTGATTTCTACCGTGTTCGCATACCTAGGCAAGATGGAATCCACGCTCACCGAGTCGCCATCGTCTATCCTGAAGTTAGAATAGTCGAATTCATCCACATTATAGATAGCATACTCGCGCCCTGTCTTGCGATTCACACGAACGGATTTTTTGTAGGCATCGCCTGTGAATCCGCCAGAATATTTCAAGAGAGACTGAATGCTCTCGTTTCTTTTCATCTCGTAAATCATAGGGCGTTTGACCTTGCCTGCCACCGTTACCAGACAGTCGTAAGGTCCTACCACGATGACATCATTGTCTGCCAATCGAACATTGCCCGTAAGCTTGCCATTCAGAATGTAATCGTAGATGTCAACCACTGTTACCAGTTTGTTATGACGATACACTTTGATGTTGCGCAATGTACCCAGGTCGTTGGTTCCGCCTGCCATATAGAGCGCATGGAAGACTGTGGCAAAAGCCGATAGGGTATAAGTACCTGGTGTCTTTACCTCGCCCATCACATTTACCATGATGGTTTTGGTTTGCCCCACGGTCAACTTGATTTTGCTAGAGCGATAGCGACTGCCCAACGTACTGCGGAGTCGGGCATTGGCTTGCGCTACCGAGAGTCCTTCCACATTCACGGGACCGTAACCCTCGATGGTTACATCGCCGTCGGGTGACACTGTGCTCTCTATAGTCTTTTGCGAGGCTCCATAGATGTCGATGATGACAGCATCGCCAGCCCCCAGGCGATAGTTCTGAGGTGTGGCAATATTCATGTTGGGCTCGAAACTCAACTCCTTGTTGTTGAAGATGTCCCTGCCAAATACCTTTTTCTTCTTTGTCTCTCTTTCGGCGAGCAGACGTTTTACCAGCATAGCCGTGTCGGGGATGATTCCGTCCATCTCGTTTTGAAAGTCCATATATTCTTCGTCGTTTTCGTCGAAAGTATGCCTGTATTTCTCGTCTTTTGGAGCGGCTATTCTGTAATTGGAGTAATTCTGCGACTCAGAGTTAATCCCCTTTCCATAATCTTCACGAGCCTTTCCGTTGTTAGAACGTAGTCGAGACGTATCCTTGTTGGGCACTTCGGTTGAGGTTTTGGTTACACCTCCTTGTTTCATCTGCCTTTCATACTTTTCTCTTACGCGTCTAATCTGGGATATATCCACTCCTTGTTGCATCAGCTTGGTGACAATTTGTGCATTCGATGTCCCTTTTTCGTGCTCTTTGACCACCAGCCTCATCACTTGATCGTCCGACATTGTGGATGTTTGGGCTTGCAAATGTGATGTTCCCATTATTGCTAATAGGAGGAATAGGATATATTTCTTCATTTTATATGAATTTTTATGATTACTTTTGTATGAAATTTCGACTCTGAGTAGAGAAAGAGACCGATAAATAACTTTGTGCTATCTAAAATAGTTCCAAGATCTTATCTAGAATCTTCTCGATTTTTGATGAGTCGTTGACCTCGTTGAGCTTTTGGTTGATTTTTTCTTCCATCTTCTTGCTCACCTTGTCTGCTGCCTTGTCAAGAGCTTTAGCAGCCTTGTCTTCCAATTTCTTTTGCACTTTTGCTCCCAAGTCGTCGTTATCGGCTGAGGTGCTACTGTTGTCGCCGGAGCTATTCTCATCCACATTGTCTTGGGTGGCATCATCATACGATGATGTAGATGAAGAGCCGTTATTATAGCCCTGTTCGTCATTCGAAGATGATGAGGATTCCTCTATTTGCAGGTTGTCATTATTTTCCAGAGCCTTTACCATATCGTCGGCATTCATCGTATATACTTTTCCTAGAATACCGAAACTGATGGTGTGATCCTTTCCGTCAAGATTTACACTACCCGTAGAGCATACGATATAGTTGTGGTATTCGAAGAGTTGGTCCATAGCTTCGCCCATCACGTTGTCGGCCATCATCTTCGCCACGGAACGTAGTGCCTGCGAGAAAAAGTTGTTGTCGGTGGTCGAAGTAGCTTTCTCGATAGCTTTGCCTGCTTCTGTGCGCACCTTCTCCTTGTGGGCTTCTGCGCTTGGGTTGGTAAAGGCAAGCATGGCGATGATGAAGACGATGAGGCCGATGATAACTTTTAGGGCGAAATGTCCCTTCTTATTATTCTTTGGAGCCGACTGATAAGCCTCTTGTTGGGGCTGCTGGGAGAAGTTGGGAGGAACCGTTCCGTTGTTATGATAAAATCCTGTGTTGCCTCTGTTTGTGTTGAATCCAGTGCTTTCCCTGCTAGTGTTGAAACCTGTGTTCCCGCCATTAGGGTTGAAACCGTTATTGGCAGAATTGTTCATGTTGTTGGTTGCTTGGTTCTGCTTGTCAGCCTCTACAGCCTCCAATACGGCTTTCATATCATCTACTTTCCAGGCAGGTGTCCAGTCGGCCATGCCTTGTTTCCAAACCAATGTTTCAGGGGTAATTCCTTTCTGTACAAGTTGGTCAAGGCTAAACGGACCCGCTTGATGTCCATTATTGTCGATTATAAAATATTCCATATCCAAAATAATCTTATTCTATAGATTTTTTCTTTCTAGATTTCTTGTTTTTTGTTCTTTTCGCACTTCATTCTTCTTACCACACTTTTAGAAATTCACTTTTGTATTTGTCCTTAGTGTGTAGCTTTCCACCAGCCTGTCTTTTCTCTTCCCTTGGTGGCTACGCTGTGCTGGCTAGGATCTGAGATAGAAAGTCCGCTATAATTTTTCACCTTGAAACTTGTGCCGTATATCCCTCCTTTTAGAGCTGTGTAAGCCTCATCGGTGTGAGCCACAGCCTTTACGGTGAGCTTCATCTGCGCCGTATATTGGTCTTTCAAGTAGCCACTAGGATAGAGACTATCTACATACACCGACATGTCGTAGAAAAGGTTGGGAGAGAAACCGTCGAGTGGTTGGATGGAGTCGAGTGGTACGGTGGATGAGAGTGTGTATTTACTGTTGATTTCCTTCATCACACTTGCAAGCTTATCCATCTGCCGACAGTCGATGGCAGCCATGTTGCAGTAGGGTTGGTCGCTCGTCTGATAGAAGTTCACGATGCCGCTCACGATGCCTGAGTAGTTCGGGGTTGCAGAGTTGAGGTAGCTCCATATTGTACGGTAAGGAACGCCCGCACCCATTACTTCGCTACTCGACGAAATCATGTAGTTGGTGACATCCTTCAGTTCGTAGGCCGTCTCCACGTTCCCCATGTAACAGGCATCGAAGAGAATGTATTGCATCTTGATGCCGCTCATTTTGATTCCCTCAGCCAATGTGCTTACGTCGATGGCGTTGTCGCTCAGGCTCACGCTACCAAAGAATCGAGTAAGGGGCAGGTTGGGGTCTGTTCCAAACTGGATGCCACTGAAACTGTCTTTATTGAGGCTGGCGGAATTGTTCTTCCTGCTGGGATTGCTTTTATCGCCAGAATAGTTTCCTAGCTGAGGACGGGCATTGTATGGGTAGTTTACCCAGTCGCTGGAGTAAGTCCATCCACAGCCATGGGCTCCCACGACGAGGGCATAGTTGAGCGCCTCGGCATTTTGCTTCACCTCATTCAGTACGTCGGCAAATCCCTCGGCGGTGCAATAGTCGTTGCCCTCGTAAGTTTTCACTGGCACTCGGCTCACGGTTTTGGTGGTGGCATCATACTGTAGGTCGTAGAGTGTGCTCTGGTTGTATTTGTCGCTGAAGAAGAGCATCACACGAGAGTTGGTGAGTCCCTTCTTGTCGATGATGCCCTGGCAGATGCTATCTACATTTTGCTTGAGATAAGATGTCAGCCCGGATGTATTGGTGCCGCCCGTCCAAGGATAGAACACGAGGATGGTCTGCTTATTGACGCTGTCCACGTCAAAAGCCTCATCGCTGCAACTGCAGAAGGTTGAGGTCAGCGTAAGCATACTTATCAAAAAGGTGAAAAGCTTCTTCATCTATTTGTTGGGTTAAATGTAAATGAATTAAAGAAGCTAAAGAAGTTATGCGATTCAATCGCTGGAAGCAACAGCCGTTAGACCCTAGCTTCTTTAACTCCTATAACTTCTTTAACTCCTTGATATTTTAAATAAAATGTTACTTCTTCTTAAGCTCCTCAATGGTTGCCTTGAGGGCTGCGATTTTCTCCACGGAGTCGCTTTCCTTTTTGCGTTCCAGGGCCACTACCTTCTCTGGTGCATGAGCCACGAAGTTCTCGTTACCGAGCTTCTTGCGAACGCCCATGAGGAAGCCTTCGAGATGCTTGAGCTGTGCCTCTGCCTTCTCGATCTCGGCAGCCACGTCGATGAGGTCGCCCAATGGTACTGCAAATTCGTCGGTTCCTACCATAAAGCTAGATGCATCGGCACTCTTCTCGGCGATGACCTCAATCTTATCGAGGTTACCCATTTTGAGAGTTACGTCGTTGTAAGCCTCGAAGTCGTTCTTGCCCACTACCTGAAGGGTCAACTGCTCTTTCTGAGCGATGTTCTTTTGGTTGCGAACGGTACGAACGCCTGCGATAATCTGCTTCACGTTCTCGATGTCGGTGGTAAGCTTGATGTCGTCGGCTGTAGGAGCAGGAATCTCCAACTTCTCACGCATGATGCTCTCGCCGTCCTTGCGCTCATAGATATGCTGCCACAACTCCTCGGTGATGAATGGCATAAATGGATGAAGCATCTTCAAGAGAGCGTCGAAGAAACGCAAGGTCGCATCGTAGCTCTTCTGGTCGATAGGCTGACCGTATGCAGGCTTCACCATCTCTAAGTACCAAGATGAGAACTCATCCCAGAACAATTTATAGACAGTCATCAATGCCTCGGATATACGATACTCCTTAAACTGCTTCTGCATCTCCTCATTTACCTCCTTGAGCTTGGCGTCGAACCATTTCACAGCGATTTCTGCGCTCTTAGGCTGCTGGATGTCGGCAGTCTCCCAGCCTTTGACGAGGCGGAAGGCATTCCAAATCTTATTGTTGAAGTTACGTCCCTGCTCGCAGAGGCTCTCGTCGAAGAGGATGTCGTTGCCTGCTGGGGCAGAGAGCATCATTCCCATACGAACACCGTCGGCACCAAACTTGTCGATGAGGTCGAGTGGGTCTGGAGAGTTACCGAGGCTCTTGCTCATTTTGCGACCGAGCTTGTCACGAACGATACCTGTGAAGTAAACGTGCTTGAATGGCATCTTGCCACGATACTCGTAGCCTGCCATAATCATACGTGCCACCCAGAAGAAGATGATGTCTGGACCCGTAACCAAGTCGCTGGTAGGGTAATAGTAGTTGATCTCCTCATTGTCTGGATGCTCGATGCCATCAAACAAAGAGATAGGCCACAACCAAGAAGAGAACCATGTGTCGAGGCAGTCACTTTCCTGCTCCAAGTCCTCTGCCTTTACGTTGGCGTTCTTCTCCTGAGCCATCTTCAGAGCTTCTTCAGCGGTCTCGGCAACAACAAAGTCTTTCTTGCCGTTGTTGTCGAAGTAGTAGGCAGGGATGCGATGTCCCCACCAGAGCTGACGGCTGATGCACCAGTCCTTGATGTTCTCCAGCCAGTGACGGTAGGTGTTCTTATACTTCTTAGGATAGAACTCGATGTCGTCGTCCATAACAGGAGGAAGGGCAATGTCTGCGAAATGCTGCATCTTGAGGAACCACTGTGTAGAGAGCTTTGGCTCGATAGGCACATTGGTGCGCTCGGAGAATCCCACCTTATTATTATAGTCCTCTATCTTCTCCATAAGTCCAGCGTTCTGGAGGTCGATGGCAATCTGCTTGCGTACGTCCATGCGATCCTGCCCCACGTACATGCCGGCTGCCTCGCTGATGGTACCGTTATCATTGAAGATGTCGATGGTTTCCAAGCCATGCTTCAAGCCGAGGGCGTGGTCGTTCACATCGTGGGCAGGAGTAACCTTCAAGCATCCTGTACCAAACTCAATGTCAACGTAAGAGTCCTCGATGACAGGAATTTCGCGGTTAACGAGAGGCACAATTACATGCTTGCCCTTCAGCCAAGTATTCTTCTTGTCTTCTGGGTTGATGCACATGGCAGAGTCGCCCATGATGGTCTCTGGACGTGTGGTGGCTACCACAGCGTAGTAACCCTTTTCGTCCTTGTGCATCACGTTGCCTTCATCCATCTGCTTGCAGTCCTGCTCCACCACATAGTACTTCAGATAGTAGAGCTTGGAGTGCTCGTCTTTATAGATTACCTCCTCATCGCTAAGGGCAGTCTGAGCCTTAGGATCCCAGTTTACCATGCGTACGCCACGATAGATGAGTCCTTTCTTATAAAGGTCGCAGAACACATGGATGACAGCGCGAGAGCGAGTCTCGTCCATCGTGAATGCTGTACGGTCCCAATCACAGCTAGCGCCAAGCTTGCGGAGCTGCTTGAGGATAATGCCGCCATGCTCGTGTGTCCAGTCCCAAGCGTGCTTGAGAAACTCCTCACGGGTGAGGTCTGTCTTCTTGATGCCCTGTTGTGCGAGGCGGTTTACAACCTTGGCCTCTGTGGCGATGCTGGCGTGGTCGGTGCCCGGAACCCAACATGCGTTCTTACCCTCCATGCGCGCACGGCGCACGAGAATATCCTGGATTGTATTGTTGAGCATGTGGCCCATGTGGAGCACACCCGTCACGTTAGGTGGTGGGATGACCACAGTATAAGGTTCACGACCATCTGGCTTGGAGCTGAAGAGCTTGTTGTCGAGCCAGTACTGATACCATTTACTTTCCACTGCTTGTGGATCGTACTTACTTGCTAATTCCATTGTTTATATCTATGTTTTTATTCTTTTTTCTTTATTTCATATAAAAAACGGTGCAAAGATACTAATTTTTGGGCGAAAATCATTATCTTTGCAGCATAAATTATCAATTTTTGCATAAACTATAGTAAAGTATGGTGAGTAATGCAGTAAAATAGGTCACGGAATAGCAAAGCCGGGGAAGAACGTAATAATAATTTGTAATAGACTTTGATAAAATAAAATGCATACAAGAGAAGAAAAACTGGCGGCATTCAGCCGTTTGATGGATGTGCAGGATCGCCTGCGCCTCCAGTGTCCATGGGACAAGAAGCAGACTTTTGAGAGTCTTCGCCCGAACACCATCGAGGAGACTTTCGAACTTTGCGATGCGCTTATGAAGCGAGATTACAAGGATATTAAGAAAGAATTGGGTGATGTCTTGGAGCATGTGATGTTTTATAGCATTATTGGCAGGGAAGACGAAGAGTTTGACATTTGCGATGTTTGTAATCAGGAGGCGGACAAGTTGATGTTCCGCCATCCATTTATCAACTGGAAGGAAGAAGGCAATTGGACTGTCTCCAACCCCGACATGTATATCAACGACGAGGGGCAAGTGGTGTATCGCAGCTCTTCTGACGAGACTACAGCTTTGGGTGAGAACAAACCCAAGACTGCTGCTGGCGTGGAGAAGACCTGGGAGCAAATTAAGCAACAGGAGAAGGATGGCAACGAGCGAGTATTGAGCGGCGTGCCTAATTCCCTCCCTTCCCTCATCAAAGCTTATCGCATACAGGATAAGGCACGCAACGTGGGCTTTGATTGGAAGGAGAAGGAAGATGTGTGGGACAAGGTGCAGGAAGAACTTGAGGAACTTAAAGTGGAACTAGCCAAGGATGACAAGGAAAATTCTACCCAGGAACTTGGTGATTTCCTCTTCTCGGTTATCAATGCCGCTCGTTTGTATAAGCTTAATCCAGACAATGCCCTGGAGAAGACAAACCAGAAATTCATCCGCCGTTTCAACTATGTGGAAGACCATTCCATCAAACAAGGTAAAAACTTGAAGGATATGACCTTGGAAGAAATGGATGAATTATGGGATGAAGCTAAGAGGCAAGAGAAGAAAGAATAAAACTTTAAGATTTAATATATGATGAAAAGATTAGTTTATATGGTGCTGGCTGTGGGTATGCTTTTCGCTGCCAACAGCTGCAAGGATAAGAAGTCGGCACAGGTGATTACTACCAATGACTCCATAGACGTGGATGATGCTGCCAATGACTCAACGATATATGGCGTGTGTGGAGAAGGAACCTCCATGCACAGCTTGGAGTTGATTTCCGACGAGGGAGATACGCTCACCGTCTTCATTGACGACGAACAGCCCGACATCGTGCAAGGTGGGTTGTTGGCGGGCGACCGTATTGCCCTCATTGGCTATAAGGCACAGGATGGCGAGATGGTGGCACAGAAAGTCATCAATTTGACTTCCTTGCTGGGTAAATGGACTTCGCTTGACAAGAACTTCGACATCATGGAGGGTGGCGAGGTAAAGAACAATGTGAAGGCAGAGACCAACCCTTGGACAACTTGGAAGATACTGAATGGCAAGCTCTTGCTCAACAAGGATACTTTCGCCATCGACAAGCTCGGCTCCGACAGCTTGATGTTGGAGAACACACAGGGCATTTATGTTTTCAAGCGCCAGGAGTAAGATGGGGGAGAATCCATTTATTGATGGATGTCTTTCTCGTTTAATACGTTTAGTAGATGTTTCTATAAATTATCATTTCAATTGGAACCATTTAAAATACATATTTTAGGGTGTGGTAGTGCGCTGCCCACCCTCAAGCACAATGCTTCCTCGCAACTCATCGAGCTGCGAGGAAAGTGCTTTATGGTGGATTGTGGCGAAGGAGCACAGATGCAATTTCGCCGCTCGCACATCCACTTCTCCAAGCTCAATGCCATTTTCATCACCCACATGCATGGCGATCATTGTTTCGGTTTGATGGGGTTGTTGTCCACTTTGGGTATGCTTGGGAGAACTTCTAAGTTAAGAATCTATGCGCCAAAGGAATATGAAACTCTGTTCAAGCAACAAGTGGAGTTCTTTATGCAGACTATGGAGTATGAGATGGAGATGATACCTGTGGATACGGAAAAGTCGCGGGTGATCTACGAGGACCATTCGCTCACTGTCGAGACTGTACCTTTGCAGCATAGATTGCCTTGTTGCGGCTACATTTTCAGGGAGAAGCCTACGCTGCCCCATATTCGTAGGGATATGATAGATTACTGTGGCATTCCTGTGAGCCAAATCAATAATATCAAAAATGGAGCAGACTGGACCAATGAGGATGGTGACGTAATTCCGAACGCACGTCTCGTAGTCCCAGCAGACCCACCACGCAGCTATGCTTATATGAGCGATACCCGCTACATTCCGAATCTTTGGGAAAAGGTGAAGGGCGTAACCTTGCTCTACCACGAAAGCACCTATACCTCGGAGCATGAGGACAGGGCTAAGCTCTATAACCATAGTACTGCGCAACAGGCTGCAATGGTGGCTAGGGATGCCAAGGTGGGCAAGTTGTTGCTAGGGCACTATAGTGCCCGTTATAACAATGAGCAGGTGCTGCTCGACGAAGCGAAAGATGTTTTCCCGGAAAGCTATTTAACCAATGAGGGGATGGTCATCTCCGTATAGAGGAAAAGTATTGTATATTATTCCAGCCTCTTAAGTGAGAAAAACTGGATTCAAAGGGAAAATATTTGTTTTTTTGATGCAAGGTTTTTCAGGTATGTTCGTTTAAAGAGTAAAAGTAAGGAGAAAATTGGAAACAGAAAAGGAACTTCTCGATGACATCAATAGCGGCAGTAGGATGGCGATGCATAGGCTGTACGATCGCTATGTAGGATATGCCATGGCTGTAGCGCTGCGGTATGTCCCTCTGCGTGATGATGCCGAGGATGTGGTTCAGGATAGTTTTGTGAAGGTTTTCTCTAGCATTGCCCATTTCGAGTTTCGTGGGGAAGGTTCTTTGAAAGGATGGTTGCTTCGCATAGTGGCTAATGAGGCAGTTGGGTTTATGAGGAAGCAGAGCCGCATCACTTTCGTTGATGATATTCCCGATGCTGTGGAGGAGGAAACGCCAGAGGTAGATCGAGTGCCGCCAGAAGAGTTGACGAGGATGATAGGAGAACTTCCTGATGGTTATCGATTAGTGCTCAATATGTTTGTGTTTGAGCAGCTCAGTCATAAGGAGATAGCCGAAAGACTGGGCATTAAGGAAAGTTCGTCCGCATCCCAGTTTCTCAGAGCGAAGAAACTCTTGGGCAAAAAAATTAAAGATTATTTGGAAAATGGTTCGCCGCAGAAATCTGCAAATACTTCGTCGTTGATAGCAATGGGTGATCCGTCTGACAAACCATTAAATGATTCATTAAACAATTTTTTAAACGAAAAAAAATATGAGTAACAACGATTGGACAACCAAACTTCACAATCAACTGGCAGATTTTCAAGAACCTGTCAGCAAGGATTTGTGGGCTGGCATCGAACAATCGCTGGCTCAAATGGAAACCGAGAACATGCCTCAGCATAGCAGCAGAAAGATTTCTCTTTACAGGTGGTCAGCAGTTGCAGCTGCGGTTGTATTGCTGGCTGTAGGGGGGAGCTATGTCTATTTGCAGCAATCTGGCACACCAACGTCTAGCCATCTCTCAGCCTCTAGTCGTTCCTTGGCATGTGGTCATTCCGCCGCCTCAGATCATTTTTCCGCATCTAGTAGGGGAATTTTGGCGGAATCTAGCAATATTGATTTACCGGAAATACAATCCCCTTTGCCTGTTACTTCCGCTTCGTCCCCTTCATCGGCTACAACGTTAACAACTACCAAGTATGATGATGTTTCGAAATCCACAAATGCTTGTGGCGTTATGGAAACATCTGAAGTGGCAGATTCAGTTGCTGGTGCTAATGGCGCATCGGAAATGCAATTGGCTTTGGCAAGAACGTCAAGCACTTCGCAGGTCGCTTCATCTTATGTCGTTTCTCGTCATGGTGAAGGCAACTCAGGTTGGGCGGTAAAACTCTATGCAGAGAATCTGAAGCCAGAGGGCATAGGAGGCTTTTCTGGTTCTGGTGACGCTGCCGGCGGACCAAGCTCTGGTGTTTTGTCAGCCCCTGTGCCTGGAATCGTTGCCAATCCATCTGAGGGTGCCGATAATGGCGTGAATTATTTGCTTGCATCTTATAGAAGTGTTCAGAAGACTAGTCTAGGCGATGCGAAGCACCATGCCCCTGTTTCTGCGGGTGTGCAAGTGGCATTTGGTATAGCACCCCGTTTGTCGTTGAGCACTGGCGTAGTCTATACATATACATCTTCTGATTTCAAGCCCTACTACAGCAATAGTTACAGCATCCATCAGGTGCTTCACTATGTAGGTGTTCCTTTAGGTGTAAATTATGAATTTTGGCGAAGCAATGACTTTCATGCTTATGTGATGGCTGGTGCAGAAGCTGATTGGAATGTAAAGAATCATACCGAGGAGAACGGAGAAGAGAAAGAGTTTGTAAAGCGAGACAGAACACAGTTCTCGGGCAAGGTTTCGCTAGGAGCGCAGTACGACATCACGTCGAAGTTGGGATTATATGTTGAACCTGGTATGAAATATTATTTCGATAACGGCAGCGAGATAGAGAATACTTTCAAGGATAAGAAGTTAAACTTCAATTTCCAATTCGGACTCAGATTTAATCTGTAATCTTAATCACGCTGCAAAGGTACGATGATTTCGGGACTCCGCCAAATTTTATGCGTATCCGTCTGTGAAAATCTGTTAACGAAGATCTTAATTTTTCAAACTCATAGTTTTTTTCCCGGAAAGCTCATAGTTTTATCGGTATGAATTCATTGTGTCCTTTTGGGGAGTTTTGCGTTACGTTACAGTTGTTACAGTTTTCAAAATGCAATCATTATCTTAAACTAAATTTTACTATATATATTAATATATATAGTAATTAAATTATATACTTTTTCACAAAGAGAGAAAACATGAGAAAATGGACAAAAAAACTGTAACAACTGTAACGTAACGCCTAACTCGTCCTATTTTTTTACAACTTTTTACAACATTTCGTAGCTGTATGTTCTGTAACTATAACTTCTTTTTCCGTTGTTTCATCAGTCGTTCGTTCATGTTGAGTGCTGCTTTTCTGCCGTCACCCATGGCGAGAATCACAGTGGCACCACCTCTCACAATGTCGCCCCCAGCATAGATTTCCTCTTGGGAACTCTGCATCTGCTCATTTACTACGATGGTATTCTTGCGTCCTAGCTCCAAGCCTTCTATGCTCTGAGGCACTAGAGGGTTAGGGCTTACACCTACAGCCACAATAACCTGGTCGCACTCCAATGTCACGGTCTCGTCTGTAGCCTCTGGGCGACGGCGGCCGCTAGCGTCTGGTTCGCCCAGTTTCATCACGTCGAGTATCACAGCCTTGACAGCTCCCTGCTCGTCAGCCTCATATTCTTTCGGGTTGTGCAGTGTCATAAAGTGTATGCCTTCCTCCTTGGCGTGTTTTACTTCTTCCAGACGTGCAGGCATCTCAGCTTCCGAGCGACGGTACACCAATGTTACATCAGCACCTAGTCGTTTGGCGGTTCTGCAGCTGTCCATGGCTGTGTTGCCACCGCCCACTACTACCACATTCTTGCCCAGGTTGATAGGGGTGTCGCTATGTGGATTGGCAGCGTCCATCAAGTTTACTCGGGTAAGATACTCGTTGGATGACATAATGTTGAGTGCATTCTCACCCGGAATGTTCATAAAGTTAGGCAACCCAGCTCCTGAACCTACGAAGATACCTTTGAACCCCTGCTCGTTCAGGTCTTTCACCGAGATGGTCTTACCTACGATGCAGTCGGTAACAAACTTTACACCCATCTTCTGCAGGTTCTCTATTTCAACATCCACAATGGCGTTTGGCAAACGGAATTCAGGTATGCCATATTTCAAAACGCCACCTATCTCGTGCAAGGCTTCAAATACAGTTACATCGAACCCCTTTTTCGCCATGTCACCCGCAAAACTTAAACCAGATGGTCCCGATCCTACCACGGCTACCTTGATGCCGTTGTTCTCGTCGCATGGAGGTACACTGATGTTGCTACTCTGACGCTCGTAGTCGGCGGCGAATCTTTCCAGGTATCCGATAGCTACGGCAGGCTCGTTCATTTTAAGGTGTACGCATTTGCTCTCACACTGCTTCTCTTGAGGACAAACTCTACCACATACGGCGGGTAGGGCTGATGTATCTTTCAGCACTTTGGCTGCGGCGAGGAACTGTCCACGCTCGATGTTCTTGATAAATGATGGTATGTTGATGCTCACTGGGCATCCCTCCATGCAGGTTGGTCTAGGACAGTCTAGGCATCGCTTTGCCTCGGTCATGGCCATTTCCTTGGTCAGTCCGATGTTTACCTCTTCCGTGCGAGTGGTGGCACGGTATTTCGGGTCTAGTTCTGGCATCTTTACACGCTCGATGGCTGTGCGTTCCTTTGCTTTTATCGAACTTCGTAACTCCTTGCGCCAAGCTGCGTTACGGTCTGTCAATATATCGATACATTCATCTGTTGGCATCACGTCCATCGTCACATCGGTAGTCTCCTTTTTCTTCTGTGCGTGCACGGTAGCCAAATGCTCCTCAAAGTGCTCCATCTCCTCTCGTTCGGCATTACGGAAAGTACCCATGCGTTTGAACATTTCGTCCCAATCTACCTTAGTGCCATCAAACTCAGGACCGTCGATGCACACAAATTTGGTTTTCCCACCTATGGTGAGTCGGCAAGCACCACACATACCTGTACCATCTACCATGATTGTATTGAGCGAAACATCGGTAGGCAATTGATATTTCTGGGTGAGGAGGCAGCAGAACTTCATCATAATGGGGGGACCGATGGCAAATACCTTGTCGATGTGTTCCTGCTTGATGAGCTTTTCTATACCTACGGTTACCACTCCTTTCTCGCCATAGCTGCCATCATCGGTCATAATAATCAGTTGGTCGCTCGACTGGCGTACCTCGTTCTCCATGATGACTAAGTCTTTGCTTCTGCCTGCAATGACAGAGAGCACTCGGTTGCCCGCTGCCTTCAGTGCTTTGATGATAGGGAGCATTGGAGCCACACCAACGCCACCTCCTGCACAAATCACGGTGCCGAAGTTCTCGATATGAGTGGGGTTTCCTAGTGGACCTACTACATCTTGGATTTCATCTCCTTCGTTCAGTGCACAGAGCTTGGTAGAGGAGAGACCCACTTTTTGCACCACGAGGGTGATGGTTCCTTTCTCTATATCTGCATCAGCGATGGTGAGTGGCATACGCTCACTGTTGGTGTCCACACGGATAATGACGAAATTGCCAGCCTTGCGACTTTTGGCGATGAGAGGTGCTTCTACATCGAAGCGGTAAACCTTCTCTGAGTATTGTATTTTTCTGATAATCTTGTTCATTGGCAATTGTGTTTCGTTGTGTTACTTATTGTTGATGATAGATGATGTCTTGTTAGACTCATCTTTTTTCTTTTGCTAGTTGTTTCGTGTTTGCTGGTATTATAAAGCAAAAGGATAACGTCGGCCGCCTTTTGTAGTAGCCGAAGTTATCCTCGTACTTATATGTTATAATGTTTTATATGAGATTACTCGAAGTTCTTGTCGTCGAGCATGTCGAAGCCGCAGTATGGTACCAATACCTTAGGAACGCGGATTCCCTCAGGGGTCTGGTTGTTCTCCAAGATAGTGGCAACAATTCGTGGCAATGCGAGAGCTGAGCCGTTCAATGTATGGCAAAGCTCAATCTTTTTGTCGTCAGCGTGGCGATAACGACAGTGGAGGCGGTTGGCTTGATAACTCTCGAAGTTGGATACAGAAGATACTTCCAACCAACGTTTCTGTGCTGCGCTCCATGTCTCGAAGTCGTAGCAGATAGAAGAGGTAAAGCTCATGTCGCCACCACAGAGTCGAAGAATGTGATAAGGCAACTCCAACTTCTTAAGAAGTCCCTCTACGTGGTCGAGCATTTCCTTCAAGCTCTCGTAAGAGTGACCTGGCTTGTCGATACGAACAATCTCCACCTTGTCGAATTGGTGTAAGCGGTTCAAACCACGTACATCTTTACCATAGCTACCAGCCTCGCGACGGAAGCAAGCTGAGTAAGCGCAACGCTTGATAGGGAGATCCTTCTCGTCGAGGATAACATCGCGGAAGATGTTAGTTACAGGAACTTCAGCTGTAGGGATGAGGAAGAGGTTGTCGAGATTAGCGTGGTACATCTGGCCCTCCTTGTCTGGCAACTGACCGGTGCCACGACCAGAGTCTTCATTTACCACGTATGGAGGTTGAATCTCCAAATATCCGCTCTTGCGAGCCTCGTCGAGGAAGAAAGCCTCCAGGGCACGCTGGAAACGAGCCATCTTGCCAATATATACAGGGAAACCTGCACCTGTAATTTTCACGCCGAGGTCGAAATCCACGAGGTTATACTTTTTCAAGAGATCCCAATGGCAGAGAGCGTCAGGGGCAAGATTTGGCTTTTCGCCACCTTCTTTCACTACCACGTTGTCGGCTGCGTCCTTTCCCTCAGGAACCTCGTCGCAAGGTATGTTAGGGATTTCGAGCAACTGGTTGGTCATATCGTTTTGGGCTTTCTCCATGATCTCTTCGAGAGCCTTCGCGTCAGCCTTGAGATTGGCTACCTGAGCCTTGGCACTCTCAGCCTCCTCTTTCTTGCCTTCCTTCATCAGAGCACCAATTTGTTTGGCAAATTGGTTGGCCTGCTGTTTGTTGTTGTCTAACTTCTGCTGAGCCTCACGACGAATCTTGTCGTACTCTAAAACTTTCTCTACGGCCTCACGAGCATTAGGAAAATGCTTCTTTTCGAGACCTTTAACTACACGTTCAGTTTCTTCACTGATAAGTTTGAGTGTAAGCATAAAATGTCTTTTTTAATATTTAATTTCTATTTGAAGGCAAAATTACAAAAAATATTTGTGATAACGCAAACTTTTACTGACTTTTTTGTTTTTTTCTATTATAATATTTTTAATGTAGTGTTTTTATGTTGATATGTTTTTGGGAGAACACAGGGGGAAATCTCTATTCCAAGCTTTAGAATATATGTTCTACGCTTTAGGATATATGTTCCAAGCTTTAGAATAATTATGGTTCTATACGTAGGATATGTTTCCGGCAATGTAGGATAGAAAAATGTTTTATAGGTAGAAGAAATTAAATATACGAAGAAAGCCTGCTCTCTGGCGAGAACAGGCTTCTATGTTGTTTGTTTGGAATAGTTTTTTCTAAAACTTTAAAATTTAAGCGTCAGCTTTTTTTGTCTTCTCAGCGTAAGCCTCTGGAGAGAGAACAGAAACTGTACTCTTGTCCTTGCGACCCTTGTGGAAGTAAACGATACCGTCTGTCAAAGCATACAATGTATCATCCTTACCCTGAGCAACATTCTCACCTGGGAAGTGCTTGTTACCACGCTGGCGAACAATGATGTTACCTGCGATGATGCTCTGACCACCCCAGATCTTAACGCCTAATCTTTGTGAAGCTGATTCACGGCCGTTCTTAGAACTACCAACACCTTTCTTATGTGCCATTTTCTAATTCCTCCTAATTTTAAGCGATTACAGATTTGATTGATACCTCAGTGAACTGTGCACGGTGACCGTTCTTCTTGCGATAGTCCTTGCGGCGTTTCATCTTGAAGACGATAACCTTGTCACCCTTTACGAGTGGGTTCACTACTTCTACTACTACTTTTGCACCCTCTACAGCTGGTGCACCGACAGTGATTGTGCCGTCTTTGTCAACGAGCAAAACCTTGTCGAACTCAACAGTTTGGCCTGCCTCTACATCCTTGATGTGGTGAACGAAGAGCTTCTTGCCCTCTTCAGCCTTAAACTGCTGACCGTTAATTTCTACGATTGCGTACATTTAATTATTTATATAAACGGGTTTTTCCGCGAGGCGTCTAGCTTCGTGCCAGATCTTGACCGAGCCCCAACGAACTAAACTTTTTCTGTAATATTTGCCCAATCCATGAGCATTCGGTGTGCAAAGGTACGAACTTTCTCTGAAAGAAGCAAAAATAACTTCTTGGAATCATTGTGTTTTTAGAAGAATTAACAGTTTAGGCAGCTTAATGCCAAAATATTCACCTAATAATTAAAAAAAGCGACAACCTTCACAGGCTACCGCTCCAAATCTTCAATAGGTATTAGTTCCTTAAAGGCAAAAGATTGTATTCAGGATAACGTTTGCAAAGGTAATGAATTATTTTGAATTGAGCAAACTTTTACTCTGTTTTTATGTTTTTTCTTTTGTGCTTTCAATGGTATGGATGTAGAAACGAAAAAAGGCAGGAACTTTCCCAAGTTCCCACCTTTGACATGTTGAAGTATTATAGTATAAAACCATTTTTAGTTCTAGCTTTTTACGACTAGATTGTTATTTCTGCTTCTTGATTTTCTCCACGTAAGCGTCGATAACAGCTACGGCTGTGATATTCACGATGTCCTGTACGCTGCTCTCTGAGTCTGTGAAGTGGATAGGCTTGTTTAATCCCATCTGGATAGGACCGATAATCTCAGCTTCCGGATTCAAGCCTTGGAGAAGCTTGTATGCACCGTTGGCACTGCTCAGGTTAGGGAATACCAATGTGTTGACATCCTTGCCCTTGAGGCGAGAGAATGGATATTTCTCGTCGCGAAGCTCTTTGTTGAGTGCATAGTTAACCTGCATCTCGCCGTCGATGGCGAGGTTAGGGAACTCCTTCTGCATTTCTGCCACTGCCTTTTTAACTTTGACTGGAGAACCGGCATTGTCGGTGCCGAAGTTAGAGTAGCTCAACATAGCCATCACAGGCTCCTCGTTGAAGAACTTCACGGTGCCAGCTGAGAGCTTTGCAATGTCGGTCAGCACGTCCTCGTCTGGGTGGCGGTTGATCAATGTATCGGCGATGTAATATACGCCCTTTTGAGTATTGAGAATGTGCATAGTGCCGAAAGTCTTGTAACCATCACGGATGCCGATTACATCCTTTGCCACCTTGATGGTGTTGCTGTACTTGGTGTAGAGACCTGTAATGAAGGCGTCTGCATCGCCCTGCTCAACCATCGACATACCGAAGTAGTTGCGCTCGTACATCTTGTCGTAAGCTTCCTCGAAGCTATAGCCCTCACGAGCACGTTTTTCTGCCAGATGCTTGGCGAATTTGGCGCGGCGTCCCTGCTCGTTGTCGGCACGCATATCTACAATCTCTATATCGGAGAGATCGAGTTTCAAGCGGTTTGCCACACGGTTCAAACGATCAGGGTTGCCCAACAGAATAGGCTGGCAAATGCCCTCGTTCTTAGCCTGTACGGCAGCCTTCAGCATGGTAGGGTTCCCGCCTTCTGCGAATACTACGCGCTGTGGGTGGAGGCGTGCTGTGTCATGGAGCTTGCGGGTGAGCTTGGTCTCCTGTCCGAGCAACTGGCGCAATCCCTGCTTGTACTTCTCCCAGTCGGTGATAGGAGTGCGGGCTACGCCACTCTCCATAGCAGCTTTGGCAACGGCAGCTGACACCTCTGTGATCAAACGTGGATCCACAGGCTTTGGAATGAAATATTTAGGACCAAAGGTGAGGTCGTTTACGTGATATACGTCGTTCACTACGTCTGGCACTGGCTGCTTAGCCAAGTCGGCGATAGCATGAACTGCAGCCATCTTCATTTCTTCGTTGATGGCACGTGCGTGAACGTCGAGAGCACCACGGAAGATGTATGGGAAACCAATTACGTTGTTGATCTGGTTTGGATAGTCTGAACGACCGGTTGACATCAATACATCAGGGCGGCTAGCCATCGCATCCTCGTAGCTGATCTCTGGCACTGGGTTGGCCAGGGCAAACACGATAGGATTGTCGGCCATAGAGCGAACCATATCCTGTGAGAGCACGTTGCCCTTGCTGAGGCCTACGAATACATCTGCACCCTTAATGGCCTCTTCGAGTGTGTGAACGTCGCGGCGATCTGTGGCGAAGAGTTTCTTCTGCTCGGTAAGGTTCTCGCGGTCGCTGGTGATGACACCCTTGGAGTCGAGCATCACGATGTTCTTTACTTGCGCACCGAGAGCCACGTAGAGCTTGGTACAGCTGATGGCAGCGGCGCCTGCGCCGTTGACTACTATCTTGACATTCTTGATGTCTTTGCCTGCTACCTCCAAAGCATTCTTCAGTCCAGCAGCCGAAATGATAGCTGTGCCGTGCTGGTCGTCGTGCATCACAGGGATGTCGAGAGTCTTCTTCAAACGTTCCTCGATGTAGAAACACTGAGGTGCCTTGATGTCCTCTAGATTGATACCGCCGAAGGTTGGGGCGATTTTCTCTACAGTTTCACAGAATTTCTCTGGATCTTTCTCAGCGATTTCGATGTCGAATACATCCACTCCACCGTAGATTTTGAAGAGCAATCCCTTGCCTTCCATCACAGGCTTTCCGCTCATGGCGCCTATGTCGCCAAGTCCGAGCACGGCAGTGCCGTTGCTGATAACGGCAACCAGATTGCCTTTGTCTGTGTACTTGTAAACGTCGTCTGGGTTTTGCTGAATCTCCAAGCATGGGAATGCCACGCCAGGTGAGTAAGCAAGGCTCAGGTCTGTCTGTGTGTGATAAGGTTTTGTTGGCTTAACCTCAATCTTACCAGGACGGCCAGATTCGTGATATTCGAGCGCCGCCTCTTTTGTGATTTTTACCATAACAATATATTGGTTTAAAGTTTCTATTTCTTACAGATTGCCGCAAAAACGGATGAAATCCTAAAAGTTTATGCAAAGGTAATAAAAAACTTATTAAAATAAGATGGTTTTTTAATTTTTTTTGTAACTTTGCACAAAAAAAAGCTACAACCACGTGGATTTGCCACATGGATATGGCAGAAATATGTGTGAACAATCAGAAATACGAAGCAAAAAATGACAGAGTTTAATCAATATAGAAAGGATTTGCATGACAAAATCATCTCTTACGCCATGCCAGAGTTTTACCAGCGTGGCGTAAAGGCAGTCAAAATGGACGAGATTTCACAGGGACTCCATGTGTCGAAGCGCACAGTCTATGAAATTTTCGGCGACAAGGAAGAATTGCTTCTCGCGGGAATGAAAATGCAGCAGGACGAGATGAAGGCTGATATAGAGAGGTTCGCACGTGCGCATGCGCGAAATGTGATAGATGTTATCAGCTATGTCTATCGTAGGCAGATGGAACGGAACCAGAAGGTGGGAGTGGTTTTCTATGAGGAAATCCATAAGATGCCTCGTGTTGTGAAGTTTCTGAAAGAGTCGCATGGCAAGGAGCATGATGATAGCTTGCGGTTCTTCAATGCAGGTATCGAAGAAGGACTCTTCCGGAGTGATGTGAACTATGAGGTGATGATGGAAGTGGCAAATCTCTGTATGGATGGCATCATGCACAAGCAGCTATACAAAACTTTCTCTATGCAGCAGCTTTTCGACAATTACTTCCTCATCATGATACGTGGTTTCTGCACCGAACGAGGACTCCTTTTGCTCGACAGGGCTTTGGCAATGACAGATTAAGCTTTTAGAAAATGTGATTGCTCACGTTGGCGAGGACGCAATAAGTATTATGCTGCCTCCTCGTCTATGCTTATGGTTTGTAAATCCATCTTAGAATGGCATTGACCAACCTTATGTTAAAGCGAAACCATCGGAACTTAGCCACTGGCTTCCCCCCGAAGCTGCGGATGAAGTCGCGAAAGGGGTTTCGTTTCCATGGTAGGCCCACATCCATGAAGTGAAGGTGTGCATAACCTTGCTCGTAGGCATAGCTGATGGCGTTCCATACAATCATTGTGTCGGGGTGCAACAAGCGAAAGCTCTTGCGCTTGGAAGCTAGGTGCCATAGGTAGGCATCTTGCTGGCAAAGGGCAAGGGTGCATCCGCCCAAAAGTTTTTTCCCATAAGTGGCAATGAATACTTTAGCTTCGCTGCTTTGACTTATTTCCTCGAAGTATTCTCTTGGTGGTACATATCGGCGAGGTTTCAGACGATAGAAATCTTTGTATAGTTTGTAGAATCTTCCCACCTCGTCTCTTTTTCTTGTGATATGGCATTCCAATCCTCTTCTCTTTCCTGCCTCGATATGCTGTCTGGCACGGTTGGTAAGTCGTTCGCTTGGTGCTTTGCTGTGCAATGAGTTATATACTTCTTGCCAGGCTATCGGAAAGTAGCCGGCACGTCTGAAATAGCGATAGCCGAACATCTTCTTTTGAATTTCAGAGAACTCCACATACAAGCAGTGCATGTGGTTCAGCTCACGTGTTAGGGCATGTAGTAATAGCGGAAATAAGGCATCGGCAGTGGCTGCGTCGAGATAAGCTCCTTCTCCGTGCGCGTGCGCGTGCGTATAAATAAAAGGTGGAAAGATGATGCGGTGGCGGTGTATCACTGCAAGCATCTGTCCTACGACTTCTCCTTGCCTGGTGATGGCTACCGCCATTATTGGGGTATCGCTTGGCACTCGTTCGCTGATTTGGAAGAGTTCCAAACTATGGAAGAAATTGCCTTCTAAGAGCTGTGGAAGGCATTCGCTTTTTGTATATATCTTGATGTCGTATTCGTTTGCCATATTCTACTTGCTTACTATATACTTATCCTTACGCCTTGCAAAAATAATAAATTAATTATAAAAAAAAGACTTTTCTGCCATCATATCGCCCTTTTTTAGTATTTTTGCACTTTAGCAGAGTCCGTTTGGCAAAAACAAGCGGTTTTGATAACATAATAAGGATATAGATGACTATGAAGATTATATTGATAGGAGCAGGAAATCTGGCTACACATCTAGGAAAGGCGATATTCGAGGCAGGACATGATGTGGTGCAGGTGTTTAGTCGCACAATGCAGTCGGCTTCTGTGTTGGCTTCCCAGCTGGGGGCGCAACCTGTCACGGAGATAACAAGTGTGCGTGATGATGCAGATATGTATATATTCTCCGTAAAGGATAGTGCACTAGCCGAGTTGGTGCCTCGTGTGTGTAAAAAAAACGAAAATCAGGTGTTCTTGCATACGGCGGGTTCCATTCCAATGTCGATGTTTCGAGGTATGGCGTTGCATTATGGAGTTCTGTATCCGATGCAGACTTTCTCCAAGCAGAGAGAGGTTGACTTCCTGAAGATTCCTTGTTTCGTGGAGGCTAATGATGAGTTTGCTCTGCGGCAGATAGGCGACTTGGCGCATCAAGTGAGTCAGCGTGTCTATCAATTGTCTAGTGAAGACCGCAGATACTTACATCTCTCTGCTGTGTTTGCGTGTAACTTCGTTAATCACTGCTATGCAATAAGCCAAGACATTCTGCAGGAACGTGGCATTCCTTTCGATGTGATGCTGCCGCTCATCGACGAGACGGCGGCTAAGGTGCATGAACTTAGTCCGATGGATGCACAGACGGGACCTGCTGTGAGATATGACACAAATGTCATTAGGGCGCAAGGTGCTCTGCTCAAAGCAAATCCTATCGTGAAGGATATCTACGACAGGATGAGTATGAGCATCCATCAAATGCAAAATTCGAAAAAAGAAAGAAACAAATGATTGATTACGATTTAAAGAAAATAAAGACTATCGTCTTCGATGTGGATGGTGTGCTCTCGCGGCAAACTATTACATTATCAAGTACGGGCGAACCGCTCCGCACTGTGAACATCAAGGATGGGTACGCTATCCAGTTGGCCCAGAAAGTGGGCTTGCGCATCGTTATCCTCACGGGCGGCATGACCGAGGCAATACGCAAGAGATATGAGGGACTTGGAGTGGAGGACATCTATATGGGATGTACCGTGAAAATCAAGACTTACGATGAATTTCTCGCGAAATATCAGATTGCCGACGAGGAGGTGATTTATGTGGGTGATGATATTCCCGATTTTGAAGTGATGAACCGTTGTGGATGTCCTTGTTGTCCTGCCGATGCTTGCTCCGACATCAAGAAAATCTCGCGCTATGTTTCTTCTTTTAATGGTGGTGACGGAGTAGGGCGAGATGTCGTTGAGCAGGTGCTGCGTGCTCAGGGACACTGGCTTTCCGGTGCCAAGGCCTTCGGATGGTAACATCTTGTGTGCCCAAAAATACTAGGTTAAAATGGAAAAGCTATATATTATATATAATGTTTTATAATATTATAATTTGCGTCATATTATATTTATTAAGGTAAAAAGAATAAAAACAGACAAATGAAATACAAGATAATTTTGGCGAGCAATTCGCCACGTCGCAGAGAGTTGTTGGCCGGATTGGACATTAATTTCGAAGTCAAGGTAATCGATGGCATTGACGAGAGCTTCCCAGACGACTTGGATGCCTATCTGGTGGCGGAATACATCGCGCAAAAGAAGGCGGAGGCTTACCATTCTATGTTGGAAGAAGGCAAGGACTTGCTCATCCTCACAGCCGACACGGTGGTCATCGCTCCTACTGCTGGTGAACAAAACGATCAGGATGGACTGGGCGTTATCCTTGGAAAACCGAAAAACGCTGATGAGGCCGTCGGTATGCTCAAGATGTTGAGTGGAAAGACACATCATGTGGTTACGGGAGTATGTCTCACAACTCGTGAACAGCAGCGTAAGTTCTCTGTATCTACCGAGGTGAGCTTCAAGGAATTCAGCGATTGGGAAATCAATTATTACATCACCCATTATAAGCCGTTCGACAAGGCGGGAGCCTATGGCATCCAGGAATGGATAGGCTATATCGGATGTACGGGACTCAACGGAAGTTACTATAACGTGATGGGATTGCCTGTACAGCGTATCTATGAGGAAATGCTTAAAATGTCGGAGTGATTTGTAAGCAAACGAGGCACTTTGCTGACAAAAAGAGAGGAAATTTAGATTTTTTAAAATTAAATATTCCCCTATGTCACAAATTATGGCTATCTTTGTGCGTTTTATGTAACTAACAAGGATTATGACAGAGAAAAATCAAGCCAAGGTACGCGAAATCTTGGACCATTATCTGGAGTGCAATCATCACCGCAAAACTCCAGAGAGATATGCTATCCTAGAGGCGGTGTATAGTATCGAGGGGCACTTCACACTAGAGGAACTAGATGCCGAGCTGGCTAGGAGAAACTTCCGAGTGAGCAGAGCCACGCTCTATAACACAATGCACCTCTTCATCGAGCTTCGGCTTGTCATGAAGCATAGCCTAGTGGATGGACCGAAATATGAGGCGTGCTGTTTCGGGGATGGGCATATCCACCAGGTATGCTCGATGTGTGGTTCTGTGACCGAAATCAATGCACCTGCAGTTACGGCTGCCATCAACGACATCAAGCTGTCTAGGTTTCGCAAGGATGCCTATGCACTCTATATCTACGGCGTATGCAGCGCATGCCAAGCTAAAATTACGCGTAGAAAAACGATAAATAACAAATAACTATTATATAGTAAGATATGAACACAGGTAAAGTAGATGTCCTGCTCGGTTTGCAGTGGGGCGATGAAGGTAAAGGTAAGGTGGTCGATGTCTTGACCCCTAAGTATGATGTCGTTGCTCGATTCCAGGGTGGTCCTAATGCGGGTCATACCTTAGAGTTCGAAGGCGAGAAATACGTGCTTCGCTCCATCCCTTCGGGTATCTTCCAGGGTGGTAAGGTGAACATCATCGGTAATGGCGTAGTGCTGGCTCCAGACCTCTTTATGGGCGAGGCCAAGGATTTGGAGAAGAGTGGACACGACCTCAAGAGTCGCCTTTATATCTCTAAGAAAGCGCATCTCATCATGCCTACACACCGTGTGCTCGACGCAGCCATCGAGGCAAGCAAGGGCAAAAATAAAGTGGGAACTACTGGCAAGGGTATCGGACCTACCTACACCGACAAAGTGAGCCGTACAGGTCTTCGTGTAGGCGACATCCTTGACCATTTTGAGGAGAAATATGCGGCGCACAAGGCTGCTCATCTTAAGCAGATTGCCGCTCTGGGCTATACGGACTTCGACATCACCGAGGTAGAGAAGACATGGATGGAAGGCATCGAATACTTGAAGCAGTTCAAGCTCATCGACAGCGAGGTTGAAATCAACAAGGTGCTCCGTTCTGGCAAAGATATCCTCTGCGAGGGCGCACAGGGTACCATGCTCGATGTAGATTTCGGCTCTTATCCTTTCGTTACCTCTTCTAACACCATCTGTGCCGGCGCATGCATCGGCTTGGGCATCGGTCCTAACCGCATTGGCAATGTGTACGGTATCATGAAGGCTTACTGTACACGTGTGGGTGCGGGTCCTTTCCCAACAGAGCTGTTCGACGAGACAGGAGCAAAGATCCGTGACCTCGGTCATGAGTATGGTGCCGTTACTGGTCGTGAGCGCCGTTGTGGCTGGTGCGACCTCGTACAGCTCAAATACTCCGTGATGGTGAACGGTGTTACAGAGCTTATCATGATGAAGAGTGATGTGCTCGATGGCTTTGATACCGTCAAGGCATGTGTGGCTTATAAGTTGAAGGACGGAACTGTTACCACCGACTTCCCATACGAAATCGACGACGTGGAACCTGTTTATAAGGAGTTCAAGGGCTGGAAGACAGATATGACTAAGTTTACTTCCGAGGATCAGTTCCCACAGGAATTCAAGGATTATATCGCCTTTGTGGAAGACTTCCTGGAGACCAAGATAGGCATCATCTCTATCGGTCCAGATCGTGAGCAGACCATCGTCAGAAAATAAAAAATCAGAAATAAAAATTAATAAATGAGCATGTTTCCTTATTTCGTTAGGGAAACGTGCAAATTTATTATTTCTAAATTATCAATTATACATTGAAATTAAATATGGCTCAGAAACCAAGTATTCCAAAGGGCACCAGAGACTTCGGTCCTGTTGAAATGGCGAAGCGCAATTACATCTTCAATACCATTAAGGATGTGTATGCCCTTTATGGATTCCAGCAGATTGAGACCCCTGCCATGGAAACCCTTCATACCTTGATGGGCAAGTATGGTGAGGAGGGTGATAAGCTGCTCTTCAAAATATTGAACTCAGGAGATTATATGAACAAGATAACCGACGAGGATATTCATTCTCTCGGTTCTCTTAAACTGGCTGCCAAACTCTGTGAGAAAGGATTGCGCTACGACCTCACTGTGCCTTTTGCACGTTATGTGGTGCAACACCGAGAGGAATTGCAGTTGCCTTTTAAACGCTATCAAATTCAGCCTGTTTGGCGTGCAGACCGTCCTCAGAAGGGACGCTATCGTGAGTTCTATCAGTGTGATGCAGACGTGGTGGGTTCTGACTCCCTCCTCAACGAGGTGGAGTTAATGCAGATTGTGGATACTGTCTTCACCAAGTTTGGTGTGCGTGTATGCATCAAAATCAACAACCGCAAGATACTTTCTGGTATCGCTGAGGTTATAGGCGAAGCAGAGAAAATCGTTGACATAACCGTGGCTATTGACAAACTTGACAAGATAGGGCTCGACAATGTGAACGAGGAGCTTCGCGAGGATGGTATTTCCGAGGAGGCTATCGAAAAATTGCAGCCAATCATCTCGCTCTCGGGTACTAACGATGAGAAACTTGAAGTGATTTCCAAGGTGCTAGAAAGTTCAGAGACAGGTTTGAAGGGTGTGGAGGAAACCAAGTTCATCCTTGATACGCTGAAATCTGTGGGGTTGAATAATGAGATAGAACTTGACCTCACTTTGGCTCGTGGTTTGAACTACTATACAGGTGCCATCTTCGAGGTGAAGGCGCTTGATACACCTATGGGCAGTATCACGGGTGGTGGCCGCTATGACAACCTCACAGGTATCTTCGGACTTCCTGGATTGAGTGGTGTGGGCATCAGTTTTGGTGCCGATCGCATCTACGATGTGCTCAATGCACTTGACCTTTATCCAAAGGAAGCTGTTAATGCCACCCAGGTGCTCTTCATCAATTTCGGCGAGAAGGAGACTGCCTATTGTTTGCCTATCGTTAGCGCAGTTCGCAAAGCTGGCGTCCGTTCTGAAATCTTCCCAGACAAGGCAAAGATGAAGAAGCAGATGAGTTATGCCAATGCTAAGCAGATTCCGTTTGTAGCTCTCGCAGGTGAGAATGAGATGGAGCATGGCAAGGTCACTCTTAAGAATATGGAGACGGGTGAGCAGACCTTGGTTACAACCGAGGAGCTCATCGCTACAGTGAAATAACAAATTTTATAATCATAATTTAAGTAGGAAGTGTCCTACTATGGCATTTATCCGTCCTTTACCATTTTGAAGTATGTGAATGTTTCAGATGGTAAGGACGTTTTTATTTCCCAAAAACAACTAGTATCGACAATCAAGTATTAAAACAAATTATAATATGAAGAAATTCTTTTCATTTGCAGGCATAGCCCTCTTTGCGCTCTTGATGACATCGAGCAGCAAGAAAACTACCATTTTCGTGATAGGAGACTCTACCGCTGCAGAAAAGGGTGGATATAAGAATAATCCCGAACGAGGTTGGGGCATGGTGCTCCAAGGCTGTTTCGACGACCAAATCATTGTGGATAACCACGCCGTCAACGGCAGAAGCTCCAAGAGTTTCCTCGATGAGGGGCGATGGCAGAAGGTGCTTGACAAGCTGCAGCCTGGCGACTATGTGCTCATCCAGTTTGGTCATAATGACGAGAAGCATTTTCCAGATCGTTATACCGAACCAGGAGGAACCTTCGATGCCCATCTCGCCAAGTACGTGAACGAGACTCGCCAGAAAGGTGGAATCCCTGTGCTCCTCAATAGCGTGGTGCGTCGTTGCTTCTTTTCCGCCAATCTCAAGAACGAAGATGACGAGAAATTGCGCAGCAAAGTTTATGGCGGTGACGAGCCTATCAATAGCGATACCCTCATTGATACCCATGGAGCTTATGTCGTGGCTCCTCGTAAGGTAGCGAAGGCTCTCAATGTGCCATTCGTGGATGCCACTCGTATCACACACGACATCGAGACCCAGATGGGCATCGAGGGAAGTCGAAAGTTGCATATGTGGTTCAAACCGGGTGAGAACCCACAGGTTCCAAAAGGAAAACAAGACAACACTCACTACAATGTGTATGGAGCGCACGTAGTGGCCAATGCCCTGGCGGATGCCTTGGCAGAGCAAGTGCCAGAATTGAAAAAGCATGTGCGTCATTATGAATATGTGGTAAGTGCGCAGGGTAGGGGCAACTTCATGTCTCTTCAAGAGGCTGTAGATGCTGTGCCAAAAGGACAGGCTGCAATTATCCTCGTGCTAGATGGAAAATGGCAGAAGCCATCTATAGCAAAGAATAAAAATGTAAAAATATTATATAGAAAATAAACTTTGTGAAGTAGGCATGAGGTGATTCTATCATCTCATGCTTTTTGCTATAATGATCTGTTATCTTATAATTCTGTTATAAATTGACCAGTTATTAGATGCTTTTTGTTATAATAATAAGTAGGTATCTGTAAAACCCCCATTTTTAGGTATTGCATGGTTGCGGAAAATGTTGTACCTTTGCACCCGTAAACAAGAAGGTATTCTTATGATTGCCTTTGGTTGTGGTATATGTGAAAAGACATACATAAATGAGGGTCGTAAGAGTACGGCTTGTGCTATTTGAAACTGTTTAGATAAAATAGAATTAGATTGAGAATTTATATAAGAAATCTTGTTCGCTAATAGAAATAAAATTCATAATGTTTTTGTATAATTTGCTGAAGCCTGTCCGTGAGGATGGGCTTCTTGCATTTTTGGGGCGCCAGGGTGTAATGTTTTCCTCGCAAGGGCATAATAATATTGCTTACGCAAGGAAAATATTGTATCCTTGCGAGGAAAACATAAACGGGAGGTAAGAGGTAATGGGATTATTCTTTCAGCAGATCGTCGAGGAAGCTGTCTAGGTCGTGGTCAAGACCTTCCATCAAGTCACCCCCAACAATGATTGTATCATCATCGGCAAGATATAGTTCGCCAAGGTTCTCCTTGTCATCGTCTTCTAGTACAAAACTATAAGGTTTCAGTATGCCTAGATTATCGACGGTTTCAGAGTTCTTGCGCAGTGTATCACGCAAAATCTTAGCCACTTCGTCATAGAAGTTCTCTTCCTTGTTATCTATCCATTGCTCTACCACGCAGCGGGTGATTTCTTTGTCATCGTCGTCGAAGGCCAGAAGCTCACCGCTGTCTTGCGAAACTCTTACGTGGATGTCGGTCAGCACGCTGTTTTCTTCTTCGGAAGATTGTGCTGGAAACTTTTGGGCTACTTTTCTGATAAAGCGCTCAATTTGCTGAATTGTCTGTTCCGTTATTTCCATAATCTTAGTTTTTGGTGCCTAGGCTTTTTCGAGCTTTGGCTTTTTCTCTGTATGCAAAGGTACATAAAAAAATGGTATAAACAAAGAAGAAGCGTAGAAAATTACAAAAATGTATTATTTATTGTTGTTTTCCTATGATTTGGACTGCATTATGTAATGGAAATGAAAAATAGCAAACGTTTACGTTTCTTTTACACAAATAAGTTGGGATTTTTGTTTGTCATTTGTAAATAATGTGTTATCTTTGCAAATAAAATAAGAATTGGCAACTCTACTTTGCAATATAGGTGTCTTGAAGGATGCTTCTTCCTAGTGCGGAAAGAGTTGTTTTTAAGTTATGAATGATATTACTAATGAGTAACAAGATTAAACATATTGGTGTTGTTGATGGAGTGGAAGATGGGTGCGTGTGTGTACGCATCTTGCAATCTTCAGCTTGTAGTGGCTGTAAGGTGGCTTCTCATTGCAACGCGGCGGAAACGAAGGAAAAAATCATCGAGGTGATGGATGTGAAGGCTTCCTCTTATCATGTGGGTGACCGTGTGATAGTGATTGCTGATGCTGCGGTAGGCTTTCGTGCCAGTCTTTATGCTTATCTCATTCCTTTGGCTTTGATGGTAGGTACATTGGTGGCGGTGATAGCTGTGAGTCATTCCGAGGGTATGGCAGCGTTGTTGTCCTTGGGAGTGCTTATACCTTATTATATTGTGCTCTATCTCCTGAGAGAGAAACTTAAAAATAAACTGAACTTCAGCGTTTCTAAGAGTTGAATTTGAGCTTATTTCTAGAAAGGGAATATTAATAAAATAATAAATACAAATAATTATGAATTTCATTTTGATTGCAGTCTTGGTGCTCGGTGCCATCGCCCTCGTTGCGGCTTTGGTGCTTTTCGGAGTATCCAAGAAGTTTGCCGTCAAAGAGGACCCTCGGTTAGGACAGGTAAGTGAATTGCTGCCTGGTGCCAACTGCGGAGGCTGTGGCTTTGCTGGATGTTCTGGTATGGCTGCAGCTTTGGTTAAGGGTGCTGATGCCGGTAGCATCGATGGACTGATGTGTCCTGTTGGTGGTGCCGACGTGATGGGCAAAGTGGCTGACCTCCTTGGAATGGCTGTGGCTAACACAGAGGCTAAGGTGGCAGTGGTGCGTTGTAATGGCTCTTGCGAGCATCGTCCTCGCATTGCCGAGTATGATGGATTGCACACTTGTGCAGCCATGAATTCTTGTGGAGCTGGTGAAACAGGCTGCGGATTCGGCTGTTTGGGGTGTGGTGATTGTGTGGCAGCTTGCTCGTTTGGGGCCATTGCCATCAATCCTGAGACAGGACTTCCTGAGGTTGATGAGGAGAAATGTACGGGTTGTGGTTCTTGCTCTAAAGTTTGCCCTCGTCATATCATTGAGCTACGCAAGAAGGGACCTAAAGGTAGGAGAGTGTATGTGCAGTGTGTCAATAAAGACAAGGGAGCCATTGCTAAAAAGTCTTGTAGCGTAGCTTGCATTGGATGCGGTAAGTGCCAGAAAGTCTGCAAATTTGAGGCGATTACTATCGAAAACAACGTAGCTTATGTTGATTTCAACAAGTGCCGTATGTGTACCAAGTGTGTGGACGAGTGTCCTACGGGCGCTCTTGTGAAAGTAAATTTCCCAGTAAAGAAAGTTAAGTCTGCTGTAGAGGCTGCCCCAAAGGCAGAAGCCCCTGTAGCTGCTGCAGCCGATAAGGTAGAAAAGAAGGAGGTACAAGCATGAATTTGAGAACATTTAGAATAGGTGGAGTTCATCCGGAAGAGAATAAGATTACAGCCGAGATGGCTACCCAAGTGGCAGCTTTGCCAAAACAGGCGATATTCCCACTTGGCCAGCATATTGGTGCTCCCGCTAAGCCTGTGGTAGCCAAAGGCGACAAAGTGAAGGTGGGTACTTTGATAGCTGAGGCTGGTGGCTTTGTTAGTGCTCCTATTTATAGTTCTGTTTCAGGAACTGTTTTTAAAGTGGATACATCTATTGATGCCACTGGCTACCGCAAGCCTTGCATCATCATCAATGTGGATGATGCAGACGAATGGGAAGAGAACATCGACCGTTCTGACAAGCTTGAAACAGTGGAAGCTCATCCTGAGTTGACTCCAGAGGAAATCGTGAATCGTATCAAGGTGGCGGGCGTCACAGGAATGGGTGGTGCTGGTTTCCCTACATTTATCAAGCTTTGTCCTCCTCCTGGTGCAAAGGCGGAGTGTGTCATCATCAATGGTGTGGAGTGTGAACCTTATATCACTGCTGACTACCGATTGATGATGGAGCATGCCGATGAGATTCTTGTGGGCTTGAACCTTCTGATGAAGGCTGCCAAGGTAGAAAAAGGATACATTGGCATCGAAGACAACAAACCAGCGGCTATCAAACTCTTCGAGGAGAAGACAGCTGCCGACAGCCGCATCGAGATTGTGCCGTTGGCCAAGAAATACCCTCAAGGAGGTGAGAAGCAGTTGGTTGATGCTGTGATTCGTCGTCAGGTTCCAGCTCCTCCTGCCATCCCAGTCAACGTTGGAGCAATCGTTCAGAATGTAGGTACTGCTTTTGCTGTATATCAGGCCGTTATGAAACATAAACCTCTTTTCGAGCGTTATACCACCGTGACAGGTAAACAAGTGAAGAATCCTGGTAATTTCTTGGTACGTATGGGCACACCTTTTTCTCAGATGATTGAGGCTTGTGGTGGATTGCCAGAGGGCGACAATAAGGTTTTGGCAGGTGGTCCAATGATGGGAAAAGCCGTGCTTAGCCTAGATGTGCCAGTTACTAAAGGTACAAACTCCATCACCGTGTTGTCGGGGGCTGATGCACATCGCAAGAAAGTTCAGCCTTGCATACGGTGTGCCAAATGTGTAGAAGCCTGTCCGATGGGCTTGGAACCTTACCTGCTCGCAACTCTGAGCGTGGTGAAGGATTATGAGCGCCTTGAGGCAGAGGATGTAACCTCTTGCATTGCTTGTGGTTCGTGCCAGTTCACCTGTCCTTCTCATCGTCCGATTCTCGATAATATCATCGGTGGAAAGGCGGCAGTTATGGGTATCATCAAGGCTCGTAACGCCAAGAAGTAATTCATTTCGAAATACATTGATTAAGTAAAATGAGTAAATTAATAGTTTCATTATCGCCACATGCCCATGGTACAGAGAGTGTTGAAAAGAACATGTATGGAGTTATAGTAGCTTTAGTTCCTGCTATTCTTGCCTCTGTATATTTCTTTGGACTGGGTTCGGCAGTGGTTCTGCTAGCTTCAGTGGCAGCCTGCGTCTTCTTCGAGTGGGCTATAACAAAATATCTCTTAAAGGAGGAGCCTTCCTTGGCAGATGGCTCTGCCATCATCACTGGTCTTTTGCTCGGTATGAACTTGCCTAGCAACCTTCCCCTTTGGATAGTTTTTATAGGTGCGTTGTTTGCCATCGGAGTAGGCAAGATGTCATTCGGTGGATTGGGAAACAACCCATTTAACCCTGCGTTGGTGGGGCGTTGTTTCTTGCTCGTTAGCTTTCCTGCCCAGATGACTTCATGGCCTGTGGCAGGACAGTTGTTGAGTTATACGGATGCGACCACTGCGGCTACTCCTCTTGCCATTATGAAGACTGCCATCAAGACGGGGGATGCTTCTTTATTGAACCAGTTGCCTGATGGATTGAGTCTTTTCTTTGGTACTACTGGCAATGGCTTTGCGGCAGGTACCACAGGTGAAGTTTGTGCTTTCGCACTGCTGCTCGGCTTGGCATATATGCTTTGGAAGAAAGTCATTACTTGGCATATTCCAGTAAGTATTATAGCTACTGTCTTTGTTTTCAGTGGTTTGATGCATTTGGCTAATCCAATCTATGCCAATCCGTTTACGGTTGTTTTTAGTGGCGGCTTAATGCTGGGAGCTATTTTCATGGCCACAGATTATGTCACTTCGCCAATGACCCACAAAGGGATGCTCATATATGGCGTATGTATCGGTCTGTTGACCGTGGTAATCCGCAACTGGGGTAGTTATCCTGAAGGTATGTCGTTCGCCATTCTCATTATGAATGCGTTCACGCCTCTTATTAACACATACGTTAAACCAAAGCGCTTCGGTGAGAAGCCTGCAAAGAAATAAGGAGGATAGAAGACATGCAGAAATTAGAATCATCTTTAAAAAACATGGTTGTTGTGCTGGTAGGCGTGGCTCTCATTGTGGGAGCTGTGTTGGCTTACATCAATCATCTTACCTCTGGTCCTATTGCCGACAAGGCTGCACTGAGCTTGGCAACTGGTATAAAGAATGTAATGGGCACCGATAATCTTCAGGTGGCAGAGCCTAAAGAGATAAAGCAAGTCATCGATGGAAAAGAGGCTTCCTTTGTGCTTCATAAGTGCTCAGACGCTAGTGGCAAGTCATTGGGTGCTGCAGTAGAGAGTACGACGAGTGGCTTCGGTGGTGACTTGAAGGTGCTAGTAGGTTTTGATACCGAAGGCAACATTCTAGGCTATACCATACTTCAGTCTTCGGAGACACCAGGTTTGGGAGCTAAGGCTGCCACTTGGTTCCAAAAAGACGGTAAAGGCAGCGTTATAGGCAAGAGCCCCAAGGAAGGCGACCTACACGTGAGCAAGGATGACAAGAATGGCAATGCCGTGGATGCCATTACGGCTTCTACCATAACTAGCCGTGCCTTCCTCAAGGCCATCAACCAGGCTTACCAGTCATACGTAGGCAAGCAAGTGGATGGAGAAAGTGGTGCCACCAAGCAGGTGGAAGATAAAGACAAATCCACCAAAGTAGAACCAAACAATAAGAAATGATAAGCCAATATGAGTAATATTAAAATTTTAATGAACGGACTCATCAAGGAGAACCCTACCTTTGTGTTGCTCCTCGGAATGTGTCCTACCTTGGCTACCACCACGAGTGCCATCAATGGTCTCTCCATGGGATTGGCAACAATGGCGGTGCTGATTTGTACCAATTTCGTGATTTCTTGCATCAAGAAGATAACTCCCGATATGGTACGTATTCCGGTCTTTATTGTTGTAATTGCGGCTTTCGTAACCATCCTGCAAATGCTGATGAGCGCTTATGCTCCAGACAGTATCAACCAGGCCTTGGGTATTTATATTCCTTTGATTGTAGTAAACTGCATCATCCTCGGACGTGCAGAGAGCTTCGCCGCCAAGAATACTCCTGTGGCTAGTTTGATGGACGGTTTGGGCTGCGGTTTGGGTTTCACCTTGGCTCTTACATTGTTAGGTTGTGTGCGAGAGTTGCTGGGTGCTGGTAGTATTTTCGGTATAACCTTGATGCCAGAGACCACCAATGTCTTGGTGTTCATTTTGCCTCCAGGTGCATTCCTCACCTTAGGATATTTGATTGCTATATTTAATAAGTTAAAGAAATAATATGGAGTATTTATTGATATTTATCTCTGCGATATTCGTTAATAATATCGTGTTGTCGCAGTTTCTGGGTATCTGCCCATTTCTGGGTGTATCTAAGAAGATAGATACAGCCATCGGTATGGGAGGAGCCATTGCCTTTGTCCTGACTTTGGCAACCATTATAACCTGGTGTGTTCAGAAGTTTGTGCTTGATCCTTTTGGGTTGCAGTATCTTCAAACTTTGGCGTTTATCCTTGTGATTGCAGCTTTGGTGCAGATGGTGGAGATTATCTTAAAGAAGGTTTCTCCTGCTCTTTATCAGGCTCTAGGTATCTTTTTGCCGTTGATAACAACCAACTGTGCTGTGTTGGGTGTTGCTATATTGGTTATCCAGAAAGATTTCAATCTTTTGGAGAGTGTAGTATATGCTTTCTCTACGGCATTAGGTTTTGCTCTCGCTCTTATAGTCTTTGCTGGCATTCGGGAGCAGCAGGCTTTGGTACGCATTCCTAAAGGGATGCAGGGTATGGCTATTGTCATGGTGACTGCAGCTCTTCTCAGCTTGGCCTTTATGGGCTTTTCTGGGGTAGATAGTGGTCTGAAGGCTCTTTTTGGAATAGAGTAACTTTTGAACAGAATAAACTATAACTTTTAGAACAAAGTACATCTTGGATTATGTGAAGTACAAACTTTGATGTAAACAATCAAAGCCCGTTAATGGTTTTATTGCCATTAACGGGCTTTACTGTTTTTCTGTAAATTGTTTCTACCATCTTTATTTACAGCTATTCCATCCCACTAGTTTGTCTGTTCTATCTCCAGTGCCCCGATAATATACGAGTATATCGTAGCGATTGGATGTTTGATAGAAGTTTCCTTCGCTTTCTATTGGTTTGATATTTCCATCTGCCATCACAAGAAGGTATTGGTAGCTATAGTAGCCTTGTTTCAGTAGCACCGTTGAATGGTAGCTATGGTCGGCATCGTTGTATTCCATACGATATTTGGGTAGGAAGCTATCGTAGGTCCAATTGCCATTCAGATATACCTCTCCATGCTGTTTGTTCGTTTGTAGTCTGAAATGAACAGGGGCGTACTCACATGTGAAGGAATTGTCAATGTTGTCGCTGTTGCGAATATAGAAAGCACCCTTGGCACTTTCGTCATATACGTAGCTTGACCGTGGAAGGTCTGGCATTATATGAACTTGGTACTCTGATCCATCCCATTTGATTTCGTCTATTCTCATAGTAGGATGGTCTAGGTCAAGAATTTCAAATTTTCTGTATTCGTTTCCTGCATCGAAGATGAGTTGTCGGTTATGTCTCCATTGTAAAATGTAGTCATTTATATAGTCTGGTTTGGCATTCCACACAGCATTGTCCCATCTTCCATTTTGTAATACGACAGTCTTGATTTGCTCGTGGGCATTGCTTACCTTCAAGTTAGCATAATTGATGCTCATAGTCACTTGTTGGTGGCTTCTGTTAACGTCGATGTCTGTATTCGAAGAGTATCCGATACTTACTTCTATTTTAGGATCTACAACCATAAAATAGGCAGCGAGAATGTTTCCCTGGCTTTCGTCGCTCTCGTCATACACCGTAAGCTTGTAGTTGCCGCTTTGTGTAATTTGGCAATGCTCATTTGGAATAGTGAGATGATAGTGGGTATAGAGATGATTGGTGTTGATCGAAGGCTCAATGTCATCGATAGCTTGGTCTCCATTGAATCCTTTCAGATAATCCGTTTCAAATAGCTCTTCGGATATTTTCCAGTTGGCATCGCAATGCTCTATCTTGTAGGTATAGCGATGGTAATCGTGCGTCATGTCATCAAAATCTATGTGGATAGGAGTGCCACCGATTTGTGTGATAGGCAATGATTGCCAATTGTCGCCCGTTACTACTTGGAGGGAGGCAATGCGCTGACTGAATATTTCGTGTCGCTGTGCTTGAGAGGGCATAGCGGCGCATATATGGATGAGATATGTTAGCAATATTTTTTTCATATTTGCAAAGTTACGGTAAAATAGGGAGATAACCAAACTTGTGGGCAAAAAAATAACTTGCAGTAGTCTAAAAGAGACTAAATGCAAGCTTTACAACAATTACTAACTTATGAAAACACTAAATGTAGTCGATAGGGGAATCGAACCCCTATGCCAAGATTGAGAATCTTGTATCCTAACCATTAGATGAATCGACCAACGGTGCAATCTCGAACTCTGTTTGCGGAAGGTGGGGGATTCGAACCCCCGGTACGGTAATCCCGCACGTCAGTTTAGCAAACTGGTGGTTTCAGCCACTCACCCAACCTTCCAGTCGGATTCAGTTACCGAATCGACAAGCATCATTCTCAAATGCGAGTGCAAAGGTACTACTTTTTTTTGGTTCCACCAAATATTCTAATAACTTTTTTCAAAATATTTTAGCTTGTGGTTGAATACGCTTTGCTATTCATTGTTTTGTCGAAACGTATAGATAAAAAAATAACTTGCAGTAGTCTTAGTAAGACTAAATGCAAGCTTATCAACAATAACTAATACATGAAAAACACATTGTAGTCGATAGGGGAATCGAACCCCTATGCCAAGATTGAGAATCTTGTATCCT
>ERZ808240.380-NODE-380-length-59576-cov-4.186573_pt1 | contig 59576 bp, 47 predicted proteins | sample MGYA00521084_ERZ808240 | MGnify/ENA primary metagenome ERZ808240 (study PRJEB31516, sample SAMN03275571) | gut metagenome | biome: mammalia-associated habitat; material: feces | host: Papio cynocephalus | place: Kenya | collected 2012-08-06 ...
GTGATATATGCCAACAACCCCGACTCGCGCCATTCACTCAAGGTCGGCGAGAAACTCGTCATAGTGCAGCAGGAATACATCAACGGCACAACAACCGAGCCGTTCTTTTATACAGTGCGCAAAGGCGATACACTCTATGGACTTGCTGAAAAATACAACGCAAGCGTGGTGTCGCTGATGTCCGAGAACCCTGGCATTTCAGAGCGCAACTTCAAGACCGGCACAACCATACGCATAGTGCCTAACAGCCGCAAGACTGTCATTGTCAGCGAAACGAAACAGGCCAATACCGTAGTAGGCTTCTCACAGTACAAGGTGCAGAAAAATGACACATGGGAAAGCATTGCGCAGTCAGCCGGCGTGAGCCGCGATGACCTCGTTTCCGCAAACCCCTCAGAACGTTTGCCTAAGAAAGGGGGCTGGGTTGTCGTTCCGAAAATGGAGATGAAAGACCGCGAAACCCTGGTGGAAATTCCGGCAGAGGCCGAAGCAACGATTGATGACCGAGACAGCATCTATAACGACGTGCACCACATAGATGCCGCCGAAAACAAGGTGGATGTAGCCGTCGTTCTCGATGACCCTGCTTCGAAAAGCAACATCGATTTCATACGCGGCTTCATCATGGGCGTTGACGACCTGAAAAATTCAGGTTGCAAAATCAACCTGAACGTGATAGACGCGGCCAAGGAGAACGACACGCAGGACGATTTCAACACGCTCAAATCCGCAAACCTGATTATCGGTGTCTACGAAAACGATTTCCCTGCCGAACTGGCGAATATCGGGAACGAGAACGGCGTTGAGGTGGTGAATGTCTTTGATACTAAAAGCGACCTGTACCAGACCAATCCCTCAATGGTTCAGCTGTTGCAGCCGATTGAGTATTTCAACGACTTGTCTGCAAGCTACATATATGACCTCGACAACAATGCGCAGCTCATTTTGCTCGGCGATGATGACAAGGGGGACAAGTTCGCTGAAGCATTGACTCAAAAGTATTCCCCCGATGTCACGTCACGCCTGTCCGTTGAAGAATTCGCAGCCTATCCGTTCTCGCCCTACGAGAAGTATGTGGTTTATTGCTTTCAGCTGAAAAAGGACGACATTGAGGCCGCGCTTGATGCAATAATCGGTGCGCAGAACAATGGGATAGACATCCTCCCCGTCGGGAGGGCACAGTGGGTGGCTTTCGCTCCTGGTTTGTCCGAAAAGTTCGGACAAGCACAAGTGATAGTGCCGTCACGATTTTATGCCAATCATTTTTTGAGCGAGCAGAAACAGTTCAACGAGAATTTCCATGCCCACTACAACCGCAATCCGTACAACTCGTTCCCACAGTACGCTATGTTGGGGTATGACGTGGCACGGTATTTCATATCGACAACTGCCGACAACCATGGCGACTATAACCGCGAAATCAAATACCGCAGCGGCATCCAGAATGACATTGAGATACGCCGGCTGAACAACTGGAGCGGATTTATCAATGTCAACGGCTACATACTCAAGTACCTGCCGGCTGATGCGGTAAGCAAAATCGAGATACAGTGATGAGCAAGAGCCTGTTGAAACGTGTTGGCATCGCAGCGGCTGCAGCATTGGCGGCTGTGCCAGTGTGCGCACAGACGCACTATGAGGCGAACATCGCTGTCGGCGCGAAAGCCGGTGTCGATATGTCGCGAATGTTCTTCAACCCATCGGTCAACCAGAAGATGCCGCTCGGCATAACAGCCGGTTTGACATTCCGATACATCGAGGAGAACCATTTCGGCATCATCGGCGAGCTCAATTTCACGCAACGCGGCTGGGAAGAGAGCTTCGACACTCCGCAATACAGCTATCGCCGCACGCTCAACTACTTGCAGATACCGGTATTGGCGCACATCTATTTCGGGCGGCGCGGACGGTTCTTCTTCAATGCCGGCCCTGAAATCGGCTTCATGATAGGGGAGTCCACGAGCGCGAACTTTGACCCTGCCGAAATGGAGACTTTGCCTGATTTCCCGAACACCAACCGCACCAACACGCAGATGACCATGAAGGTCCAGAACAAGGTGGACTACGGCATCTCTGCCGGCATCGGGGGCGAGTTCAACGTGACAGACAAACACGCCATTTCAATTGAGGCACGCTTCTATTACGGTCTCGGCAACATCTTCAAGTCGCGGCGCATCGATACATTTAACGCCTCCAACAGCATGTCCGTATCGATGACTGTCGGCTACAACTTCCGGATAAAATAACTTGGAGGCGCGTCTCAATACTTGGAGGCACGGCGGTAGAGGACTATGCCGATGATGAGGTAGACCACATTCGGGATCTCCATGGCGATGAACGGCGATGTCAGTCCAGAAATGGCAAACGAACTTGTCACTGTTGAGAAGAGTATGTAACTGAAACTCAATGCAAGTCCGATGCCGATATTAAGCCCCATGCCTCCCTTTGACTTGCGCGACGACAGCGACATGCCGATAAGCGTGAGGATGAACGCTGCCGCAGTCGAGGCGTAGCGCTTTTCCTTCTCGATCTCGAAAGCCTCGATGTTGGCGACACCACGCATACGCTGTTTTTCAACATACTCCGTTATCTGCGGTGTGGTGAGCATCTCCTGATCGTTGGACGCTATGAGGAAATCCTTCGGCTCGATAGTTATCACAGTGTCGAGCGACGAGCCTTTGCGGATTATCTCCTTTGTCCCCTTGAAGTCGCGTATCATGTAGTCATGCGCAGTCCAACGGTATGTCTTCAGCGAGTCGTATGTTATGCTCTTAGCTGTCATGCGCGACACCAATGCTTTCCCCTCGAAGCGGTCGAGCGAGAACCCGTATCCGGTTTTCAGCGTGTTGTCATAGCGGCTCATGAATGCTATCACGCCCGGCTTGACCTGCAGCTGGATATTGACGCCATAGTCCACGCGCTTGTTCTTCACATACTTGTTGGTATAGGCTATTCGCTTGACGTTGGTCGGCGGTATGAGGTAGTTGCTGAATACGAATGTCATCGCCGCGATGAAGGTCGCGCCCACCATATACGGCCACAGCAGACGGCGGAAACTGACGCCGCTTGCCAGTATGGCGGTAATCTCAGAGTTGCCGGCCATTTTTGAGGTGAAGAATATCACCGATATGAACACGAACAACGGCGACAGCTGGTTGGCGAAGTAGGGGAGGAATGACATGAAATAGTCAAATAGCGTCTCACGCAATGGAGCTGTCAGGAACGCATCTAGCTTCTCGGTGACATCAAACATCGAAATGACGGCAAGCATCAGCACGATGACCATGAAATATGTGCCGAGAAACTTTTTCAGTATGTATATGTCCAGTCTGCGCAGCTTCGGCAGCGGCAATTTGCATATTATCCGCCATATCGCCGCGAGTATGCGCATCGCCGCATTTTTCTTCTTGGGCTTCTCTGGGTTTGTTTGCCCTTCGGCCTCGCCAATCTCGCCGAAGGTTTCGCTGCCCGCATTTTCATCTTGCTGCAAAGACATTTCACACTCCTCCGCTACAGTGTCATTGTCTTGAAACAGCGGCTGCATCTCCTCGGCAGTGACGATATGCTCGTCGCTGTGGCTGGGTGCTGCTTGCTTCTTGCCTCGCTGGAATATGCGTCTGAAAATGCTCATGTTTGCAAATAATCAGTATTGTTACAACCGGTGTGTGACACGCTCAGCCATTGTCCTCTTCCATGAGGCGAATGTGCCGGCGACTATCTGTTTGCGAGCCTCCGTGACGAGCCACAGGTAGAAAGCAAGGTTGTGAACCGACGCTATCTGCAAGGCAAGCAGCTCATTGCTTACGAACAGGTGGCGGACGTATGCCTTGGAGTATGCAGTGTCTACCCATGCTGTGCCGTCCGGGTCAAGCGGCGAGAAATCGTCAGCCCATTTGCGGTTGCGCATATTCATGATGCCGTTTGAGGTGAACAGCATGCCGTTGCGGCCGTTGCGGGTCGGCATCACGCAGTCCATCATGTCAACGCCACGGTCAATGGCTTCAAGTATGTTGGCTGGCGTGCCCACGCCCATCAGGTAGCGCGGACGCTCGGCGGGCAGCTCCTCGTTGACGATTTCAATCATCTCGTACATCTTCTCCGTAGGTTCGCCCACTGCAAGGCCTCCTATGGCATTGCCCTCCGCGCCAAGGTCGGCGACAAACCTGGCGGAATCACGCCGCAAGTCCTCGTAGACGCATCCTTGAACAATGGGGAAGAACGCCTGGCTGTGGCCGTAGAGCGGCTCTGTTGCATGGAAATGCTCCCAGCCGCGCTTCAGCCAACGCTGCGTGAGCCGCAGCGACTTTTCGGCGTATGAATAGTCCGATGTGCCGGGAGGGCACTCGTCCAGCGCCATCATGATGTCAGAGCCGAGTACGCGCTGTATGTCTACCACCTTCTCCGGCGTGAACAGATGCTTGCTGCCGTCGATATGGCTGCGGAAATGCGCTCCTTCCTCCTTCAGCTTGCGCTGGCCTGTAAGCGAGAACACCTGAAAACCGCCGCTGTCAGTGAGGATAGGGCGTTCCCAGCCGATGAACCGGTGCAGGCCGCCGGCTGCGCGGATAATGTCGCACCCGGGCCGCAGGTACAGGTGGTACGTGTTGCCAAGTATGATTTGCGCCTTGATGTCATCGCGCAGCTCCCGCTGGTGGACAGCCTTGACACTGCCGACAGTACCCACAGGCATGAAAATAGGCGTGTTGACAGTGCCGTGATCTGTGGTTATGACCCCGGCACGGGCTGATGTATCGTTGCAGACTGCATCTATTCTGAAATCCATATAACGCGGCCAATTGAAATTGACTGCAAAGATACAAAATCCAGCGTTATTGGCAAAACAATAACGCCACGGCAAATCCGCAGCGTTATTGCATATATCGGGTTTTGTGTTGTTATTTCGCGGAGATCTGGCGGAGGAGTTCGCGTGTCGCTTCGATGAGCTGCGTGTCTACGCCTTCGAGCATCTCCAGTGGCTTGTTGTATACCTCAATGTCGGGGTTGAGCTGCTGGTTCTCCAGAGGCTTGCCGTTCATGTCGAGCGATGTCACCTGCGGGATGCCGAACATGAGCGTCGGGTCTACCTGCGTCTCCCACCATACGGCAGTCATTGTGCCGGGGACGGGTGCGCCTATCAGCTTGCCGAGGCCGAGCGTCTTGTATACGTAGGGTGTGCCATGGGCGTCGCTGTAGTTGCTTTCGTTGACAAGCATGACCGAAGGCTTGTTCCACTGCGAGAACGGTTCGCTGCCGATGTAGTTGCCGCGTGGCGAGAAGCGGACATATTCGCGCCCTGAAAGCAGGATTGCGATGTCATTGTGCAGCCAGCCTCCGCCGTTGTAACGTGTGTCAACTATCACTGCCTCACAGTTGCGTTGCAGTCCGAGCAGCTGGTCATAGACGGTGCGGAAGCTGTAGCTGTCCATGCCTTGAACGTGAACGTATGCTACCTTGCCGCCGCTGATAGAGTCGACAACATGGCGGTTGTGTTCCACGAAACGCTGGTAAAGCAGTCCGTTCTGTACTCCGAGAGAAATCGGGCGAACAATGATTTCCGAAGTCTTGCCGTCGGCATGCTTTACGGAAAGGCGCGTCTTTTTGCCGGTCTTTCCTTCGAGCATCGGATAGTAGTCGGCATCCTTGAGGATAGGCATGCCGTCAATTGCTGTTATAATGTCGCCGGGCTTGACGTTGGCAGCGGCCGTAGCGAGAGGCCCGCGCTTGAGGACTTCCGCCACCTTCAGTCCGTCGCCGTCATAGCGCTCGTCAAAGAATGCTCCGAGCTGTCCGTTGACATGAGCTGAGGTTGCGCCTGCAGGGAAAGAGCGTGCGCCTGTGTGCGAAGCGTTCAGTTCGCCGAGGAGCTCGCTGAGCAGCAATGCGAAATCGCGGTTGTTGGAAATGTAGGGGAGGAACTTGCGGTATTCCCTGCCGTACATGTCCCAGTCAACGCCGTGGAGGTTGACATCATAGAACTTGTCGCGCACCTGGCTGATCACGTGGTCAAAGATGTATGCACGCTCTGCGGAGGGGACACGGGTATAGTCAGCCTCAAACTCGATGGGCTTGACTGTCGGAGTGCCCTCGCCGAGGGTGATGACCTTCATGCCGCTGCCGGAAATCACGTAGAGGTTCTCGCCCTTGGCATCCATTTCAAACCCTCCTTTCACGTCAGCGAGCAGACGGGTTGTCTCCTTTTTGCGCAGGTCGGTCTTCATAAGGTCAAACTTGCCGTCCGAGCCGCGCATTGTGTAATAAAGTTTGTCCGCTTTGGGGCTTATGCAGTAGTCGCCGATAAACCCGGAAACGGGAGTAAGGCGTGAGATGCGGTAGAGGCGGTTGTCGAGGTCCATGGTGATGCCTTTCTTCTTGGCGGCATCCTCCTTGTCCTTTTTCCCCTTCTTGCCTTTCTTGTCTTTTTTGTCCTTGCTTTCCTTGGCAGCTTCTGCCTTTTCATCTTTTTCGGCAAGGGCGACTTCTTCCTCGGTCATGCGGAACTCGTCCCATTTCTCGGCATCGAGCATCATGAGCAGCACGTCATACTGCTCGCCCCAAGAGCCGTGGCTGCGGTATCCGTACTTGCCGGAGAGGTAGGTGATGCCGCCTCCGCCGGCAGCCCAGCGCGGAGCAGCGTCGGAATAGCCGCTTACGGTGAGGTCAACTGGCTCTGACTTGCCGTCGGCAGCCACCATTGCTATGTCCGTATTGTTCCAGCCGCCGATGCCGATGTATGTTATCAGCAGGTACTTGCTGTCGGGGCTCCACTCAAAGGGTATGTCGCCGTCGGTGTAGGAGTAGTTGAATTTCGGGTCAAGCACTGTAATTGCCTTGCCCGAAGCGATGTCAAGCACCTTAAGCGCGGTGCGGTCTTCGAGGAACGCGATTTTCTTGCCGTCGGGGCTGAACACAGGCTGCTGCGCAGCTTTCTTAGCCGGCGATTCGTAAATCATCTTCTCGATGATGCGCGAAGCGTAGGGGAAGCCGTTGAGCGTGTCTGCAGGTTCCATGGAGGCGGTATAGATGCGCCACAGACCATCGCGCTCGCTGTCATAGACAAGTTGCTTGCCGTCGGGCGAGAATGACACGCGACGTTCCTGTCCGGCTGTGTCGGTGATGCGGCGAGTGGTTTTGTACTTGGTGGAAGTGACATATATGTCGCCACGGATCACAAAAGCGACTTGCGAGCCGTCGGGGCTGACAGCCATGGTGCTTGCGCCTGATGATGCGTATGTCTTCACCATGTCCGGGTCATAGTTGTCGGCAACGATTGACACCGCCAGCTTCTCGGGAGTGCGCTCCACAGAGCCGTCAGCAGCCACCCGCATGGTGTATATGCAGCCGTCCTGGCTGAACGCGAGAAGACGGCCGCTTCTGTCAGCCGAAAGGCTGCGCACCGGGTGATGCTTGAACTCTGTCAGCTTGCGCTCCGTGCCGCCGATGCTGCGCAGGTAGACATTGTTGTTGCCGTCGCTGTCGTTCAGGTAATAGAACGAAGTGTCGCCGCCAGCCCAAACCGGGTTCTGGCAAGAGCCGTTGAACGTCGTCAACTGATTGAACTGCTGTCCGTTGGCATCATACATCCACACGTCAGGAGTGCCTGATGAACGCTCGTGCTTGCGCAGCACGTCCTCATAACCTTTGCGGTTCTGGTAGATGATTTTGCCTGAGGCGCGGTCGATGTCAACCATCACCATAGGCATAGACAGGTACAGCTTGGGACGCGAGCCCGCAGTGTCGGCAACTGTATACATCTGCGAGCGGTAAGCTCCGTGGGCGGCCTTCTGCGACGGCATTATCGATGTGCCGTAGAGGATGTGAGTGTCGTCGATGAACGCTTTCGGGGTTTCCGAACTGGCGTTAGAGGTCGTCAGGCGCACAGGCACTCCTCCAGTGGCGTCAACTATGAAAACATCATCTGTCCCCTCGCGGTCGCTGCTGAAAGCAATCCGCTTGCTGTCGGGACTCCATACCGGCGATGAGTCGTATGCCGGACTTGTAGTGATGCGTTTCGCTGCGCCGCCTCCAAACGGTACAGTGTAGATGTCACCCTTGTAGGTGAAAGCGATGGTCGTGCCGTCGGGGCTGACAGCCACGTTGCGCAGCCACAAGGGCGTGTCCTCCGCAAAGCCGGCGGCAACTCCGCTGCCGACTATCACCGCTGAAAACATTAATCGTCTTATATCCATGCGATATTGGTTTATAAAGTATGAGTCATACGAATTATTCTCCGCAAAAGTAATAAAATATTATGGCTGCGACCCTCTTCACGGGGCAAAAAATCTTCCTACCTATGCGTCAAACGCTCTCGACTTTCGCCGGGAGTTGCATATTAGCGCGATTATGCCTAAATTTGCCGCTGACAAAGAACCAATGAACAATACGCATATCATGAACATCAACGTAACAAGCCTGTTTGCATTTGCTCTGGCGGCTGTTTCTCTCGCAGTACTGCCGTCCTGCGGCAACACGCAGGCAGCCAGCGACAAACCGACTGAAACAGTGTCTGACACTGCTCCAAAGGACACCGCAGCTGCCATTGCCGATACCAGCGTAACGGCAGAAGCGAATGACGAAGCCGCCGACGCGAAAGTCGTGGAGGATTTTCTGAACAAGTTGTACAAAAACTATGTGTTCGGCTCTCGTGATTTCGCGAAAGTCAAGTCGCAGTTTGCCGGCAGCATTGTCAAGCGGTTGCGTGCCGAATACGAGTTTGATGGCGGAGGCTATGCCGTATGGCTTTTCCGCACCGCAAATCAGGATGGGGCTTCGGACAAGTCCGAGGTCAAGTCTGTTTCCGCAGAGGGCGACGGCTGGTACACTGTCAGATATTCTGACATGGGCAACGCCGGCTCGACGCGCTTCAAGGTGACTGTCACCGACGGTACGGCATACGTGGAGGATTTCACGCCTGACAAATCTCACCGGTAATTCATATCCTGACAGTCAGATACTGTGGGCAAACAGTTGCTGTTCTCGACATCGGTCGAGCTTGTCAAAGTACCGGCTGACGCGGTGGTTTACATCACCGCGCAGGGCAACTATTCGCTGGTCAAGACGGCCGGCGGCGATGAGTATCTGCTCACCAAGAAACTTGGAGATGTAGAATCTCGGCTCAGCAGCATGACCGACAACAACAGGTGTTCATTCGTGCGCATAGGCAAGAGCCTTATCATAAACTGCAATTTCATTTCATACATCCACACTGCCCAGAAGAAGCTCGTTATGTCAGACTCCAGGACTTTCCGGCATGAATTGTCGGCATCCAGAGAGGCACTGCGGCTTCTGAAAGAGGTGTTAGAAGAGGAGGGAACCATTATATGAGCCATAATGTCAATGACATCAATGATGATGAGATACGCATAATCCGGCCGGGGAACAACCGCCGCCCGTTGCGTGATCGGCAGCCGCCTCGCAGGACACCTGATGACGAGGAGGAGGATGAGAATTTATTTTTTGACCGTGGGCCAAACAAAGACAGGCGTATTCACACTTGCGCCGAGGGTGCGTTCGACGGACAAGCCGGTGAGTGCGCTCCGCCAGATGAGGACAAATCGTTCCAGACCAGCGAAAACATCGAAGAGTGCTATTACAGGGACATTCCGTCTAAACCGAAGCCTCTCAAAGCCATGTCGCAACAGTCATTTGACGAGGACGATGCATCATCCAAGCGACGCTGGCGATCATGCCTTTGGCCGATAGCCATAATTTTGGTGTGCTTAGGATTGATACGGCTTTGTACCGTTTATTATGCGCCGTCACCACGGCAAGAGGCTCATGCCGATGAGGTCGCAAGCGTTAGCGAAACCGGTGACGCTTCGGCGAAATCGTCAGCGACACCTGATGCTCCGGCCAGCAAAGACGGTTATGTAAGCGTGGTTGAGAAAAAGGTCGGCGACTGGTCGTTCAAAATACTGTATCCTCACAATGCCGTGCCGACGTTGGCTGTCGGCAAGAATACTCCGGACGAAGCAGCCTCAGCTGTTCTCATCACCCATGCCGCCGACGTGCGTGCTGACAATGAGCAGATACTCGGCGCTTTTGTGCTGAAAGGAAATCTAATTAGCCGTGGCAAGTCTAAAGGCGGCTACTGCGCCATTATAAACGGACAGATGACCATAGGCATCGCCGATGCCACGCCGCTGCTCGAAACCGCTACGGAGACCGAAGGATACTTCTTCCGCCAGTTCCCCCTCGTCGTGGACGGACAAGTGGTAGAGAACGCCCCATACCCCAAGGCTGCACACAAGGCTCTTGCCCAGATAGACAATGAAATGGCAGTCGTGATATCCGAAGACAACCTCTCTTTTGACGAGTTCTCGGAGGCTCTGATTAAGCTGGGCGTTGACAATGCAATCCGTATCGTAGGCGGAGAATCATACGTGGCATACCGCACCGCCGACGGCGAAACCGTGACACAAGGACGAAAGGAAAGCCCCTACGAAAACGCCAACTACATAGTGTGGCGATAACCCCGAAAATCGTCATTTCATACATCCAGCGTGCATTTCATACAATGTCGGCAAAATCGCTTGGCAGAGTATGAAATGCACGCTAATTTTGCACTCGGAAAACAGAGACAAAGACTACACGATATATATCACCAGAACAAATTCACGATAACAGCCAAGACAAATTCAAAGCACAACCAGAGCAAGTTCATATCACCTATGACAAGAGAAAACCACACAGGCCACTAAACAAAATAACCGATGAACATCAAGTCTCATTTTACCAAGACCGGGAAGCTCACTTTCATGCTGGTGTGTCAAAATAGGCACACCTCATTTTTATGCGCAGCCAAGTAGGGACACGGCGTGCCGTGTCCGCACTGATAGATTGCAGGAAATCCGGCAAATCTTTCAACGGCTGGCAAGCAAGTCATTGGCAAGGCGGAGCGTTTCCGGCTTGCCAATGTCTATCAGGTCAAGGCCTTCCGCCTTGCAGCACTCGAACTGCGCCGCGCAGCACTCATTCAGGTAGAAGTCCATAACCGGGAAAACGCCGCTGTAGCCGCGCTCTCGCATACGCTCAATCATTTGCGCCGACACGACGTGTATGCCGCTGAACGCCACTTCAGTCATCCGCGCAGCAGGGGAGAACCCTGACGGCCTGTATTCGCCTGTTGACACGTTATGCCAGCCACGCAGCCGTCCACTGGGGTCCGCGACAAGCCGGCGCGACGATTTGCGGTCACTGACAAGCAGTGTCGCCTCAGCCCCCGATGCCTGATGCTGCTCCACGAGCCACCGCAGGTCGGCATTGCATAGTATGTCAACGTTATGCACCAGCACTGGAGCCTCGTTTTCAGCAAACAGCAAGTCTGCCGCATGAAGCAGCCCTCCGCCGGTGTCGAGCAGCAAGTCACTCTCGTCGCTGATGCGTATCCGCACGCCGAAATCGTGCTGCGCCAAATACTCTTTTATCTGGCCGGCGAAGTGATGCACGTTGACTACAACGTCGTCAAATCCCTGCTCCCGCAGACTGCGGATTACGCGCCCAAGCATCGGCTCGCCAGCCACTGGGACGAGAGCCTTCGGGTGTTCGAGCGTCCAGGGCTTTAGCCGTGTGCCGAGACCGGCAGCGAATATCAGAGCCTTCATGCCTTTACCTCCTCTCGTATATCTTGTTCGCGGTGGTTGACGACTACTTTCACGTCCGGGTATTTTGCTGCGATATGCCGTGCAGTGGCATCCGCGCTGTACACCGAGCGATGACGGCCTCCGGTGCAGCCGAACCCGATTTGGAGCGACGTGAATCCGCGTCGCCGGTAACACTCCACTGCCGCATCCGTAAGCTGCCAAGCCGAGGCAAGGAACGGCTGTATCTCGCCTCGCTCCTCGAGGAAGTCGCGGACTGGCTTGTCAAGCCCTGTCAGCGGCTTGTACCGGTCGTACCTGCCGGGGTTGTGCAGGGCCCGGCAGTCAAACATGAACCCTCCGCCGTTGCCGCTGTAGTCTGCCGGGTAGCCGCGCTTGTACGAGAAACTGAACACCTCGACTGTCAAACCGGTCTTGAGGACGCAGCGCACAAAGCGGCTGTCGCCGGCGAGGACTTCGCAAACTCTTTTCAGTTCGGGATATGCGTCAACAGCACCGTTGGCAAGCAGCTCTCGCAAGTTGGCAAGCGCACCCGGTATGCTCTCTATGAAGTGCGCCCGATGCTGCACCAGCCCTCGGAAACCGTATGCCCCAAGCACTTGCAATGTGCGGAACAGGACGAAAAGGGGGACTGCCGCAAGCGCCTCACGAGCGTCTATGCCCCGCAATTTCGCGAACTCGACAGCATATACCGACAGCATACGGTTGCGAAACTCGCTGCAGAACCCCGCCTTGGCTTGCCACAGGAACGACACAGCATCGTACACGCACGGCCCGACACGCCCTCCCTGAAAATCTATCCAATGCGGTTTGCCGGCGCACACCATCACATTGCGGCTCTGGCAGTCGCGGTACATGAACCCTTCGAGGCTTTTGGGGTACGAGACCAATGCTGTTGCCAGTGCCTCGAAGTCATCTTCGAGCCTGTCTTCGTCAAACACTGTCCCCGACGGCTTCAGATACTCGTATTTGAAATAGTTCAAGTCCCACATTGCCTGACGGCGGTCAAACGGTCCGCAGAAGCAGCAGCCACGCCATTCCTCCACAGGCTGTGTCTGCATATGCGCGAGCGACTTCATGCACTCCGCAACCAGCTGCGTCACATCATGCGCCGCTATCAGCGAGAACAGCGACGTGTCGCCCAAATCCTCTTGCAGGTACGCGCCGTCGCCCTCCGCCACGCCATATATCTGCGGCACAGCAAGTCCCTTGCCGGCGAAATAGCGTGCCAGCGAGATGAACGAGCGGTTCTCCGCCACATTGTTGCCGATTACGCCGATAGCGGAGCGTCTGTCAGCAGCAGTCAGCCGGTAATAAATGCGGTCAGACCCTGCGCCAGGCAACCGGACTGCCTCCGCCGCATTGCAGCCTGCCCATTCCTCAGCCAGCGAAGTGAGCATCCCCTTATAATATATGTGAGAGTCGTTTGTCATTTCCGTTGCTACGTTGTTTTGCCATGCAAAATTACTCTATTTGCGCGACTTGCGCCAAAACCGAGCGTTGATTTGTGCCGGACAGGCCGTATATCCCATATTTTTTGTACCTTTGCACCCAGCCAATAATTGATAATCTAATTACATATCACAATGGCAAAGATTGACAGCTTTAATTTCTCAGGTAAAAAGGTAATTGTCCGAGTGGATTTCAACGTTCCTCTCGACGACAATGGAAACATCACAGACGACACCCGCATTCGCGGCGCCCTCCCCACGTTGAAGAAGATTCTGGACGACGGGGGAAGCCTCATCATCATGTCGCACATGGGCAAGCCTAAAGGAAAGGTGAACCCGAAACTTTCCCTCATCCAGATCAAGGATGCCGTCGCAAAGGCTCTTGGCCGCGATGTGAAATTCGCCCCTGACGCAGCGGATGCTACAGAAGCAGCTGCGGCTCTCGCCCCCGGGGAGGTGCTGATGCTCGAAAACCTCCGCTTCCACGCCGAGGAGGAGGGCAAGCCTGTCGGCATTGACAAGGCTGACCCCAAATATGACGAGGCTAAACAGGAAATGAAACAGAAACAGAAGGAGTTTGCCAAGAAGCTGGCAAGCTATGCCGACGTTTATGTGAACGACGCTTTCGGCACAGCTCACCGCAAGCATGCATCGACAGCCGTCATCGCCGACTATTTCGACGCTGGCCACAAGATGCTCGGCTTCCTAATGGAAAAGGAAGTGGCAGCCGTTGACAACATCCTCAAGGACATCAAACGCCCCTTCACTGCCATCATGGGCGGCTCGAAAGTCTCGACCAAGATAGGCATCATCGAAAACCTCATGGACAAGGTGGACAACCTTATACTGTGCGGCGGCATGGTATATACATTCGCCAAGGCTATGGGCGGCAACATCGGCAGCTCCCTCTGCGAGGACGACAAGCTCGACCTCGCGCTCGACATCATGGCGAAAGCAAAAGCCAAAGGCGTTAACCTCGTTCTCGGAACGGACAGCGTAGCCGCAGACAAATTCAGCAACGATGCAAATACTCAGGTCTGCCCGACAAACAATATACCTGACGGCTGGATGGGGCTTGACATAGGCCCGGAAACACGACTTGCATACCGCGAAGTAATCCTCCCTGCCAAGACAATCCTCTGGAACGGCCCCGCAGGCGTGTTCGAGTTCGACAACTTTGCCGCCGGTTCGCGAGCCATTGCCGACGCTATCGTTGAGGCTACTGACAACGGCGCATTCTCGCTCGTTGGCGGAGGCGACTCCGTGGCGTGCATCAACAAGTTCGGCCTTGCCGACCGCGTGTCTTACGTCTCAACAGGAGGCGGCGCGCTCCTCGAGGCTATCGAGGGCAAAGTGCTGCCAGGCATCGCCGCCATCACAGGTTGACTAAGTTCCAACGAAGGATAATCCGATTTTGAACGAACCGCGTAGACATATCAATAAGTCCGGCTCTCCCTCAACGGGTGTGCCGGACTTGTGCATTTTGCCGCAGGTTATGCTGCATAACATATTTTTATGCACACGAAATCATGCGGCGATTGCGTTGCGGAGAAAGTCGAGCAAAAGATTTCACAAATATTTCACGTCCCAACTTATTGGATTGATTGGAAATTATGCTAACTTTGCAATGTCTAAGGGAGGAATATGCAGTGACGCATACCATATACCCTCAGATGCCGCTTTGAACCGGATTATGACTTTAACTCAAATCGACTACTTCGCGGAGGACTCACGGCACAGGCAGCCGCGCATGGCATCCTGATGTCGCGTGTTTGCCGCAAGCAACATAGACAAAAACATAATATCAATAACAAACTAATTCAAGTTATGGAAGCTCAAACTCCTAAGCCTCAGGCTACCAAGCCCGCTGCAGCGAAACCTGCGGCAAAGAAAAACAATGACAACATCAGCAATGTCCGCGGTATCCGCAACGCATTCCTCGTGATTGTCGCCTGCCTCATCGTCGGCATCTGCATCTTCCTCTTCGTGATGGGTGCTCCCGGCAACTTTGAGGGCAACGACCCCGATGCAGGACATCCCCTCAACCTCCTCGGTACTGTCTACAAGGGCGGTTTCATCGTGCCTATCCTGATGACCCTGCTCCTCACAGTTATCGTCCTCTCTGTTGAGCGCTGGATTGCCATCAGCTCCGCTTTCGGCAAGGGCAACACCACCAAGTTTGTCGCTGGCATCAAGGCTGATCTCGCTGCCGGTCAGATTGACAAGGCTATGGATCGCTGCAAAAAACAGAAAGGTTCCGTTGCTGCTGTTGTGTACAGCACACTCGTGAAGTACAAAGAACTCGACAAGAACGAGACTCTCAGCAAGGAGCAGAAGCTCACTACCCTCCGCAACGAGGTGGAAGAAGCTACAGCTCTCGAGATGCCCTCTCTCTCCCAGAACCTCCCCATCGTGGCTACACTGACCACTCTCGGTACTCTCGTCGGTCTGCTCGGTACTGTGCTCGGTATGATCAAATCATTCCAGGCACTTGCAAGCTCTGGCTCTCCCGACTCAACTGAGCTGTCTACCGGTATCTCCGAGGCACTTGTCAACACCGCATTCGGTATCGCAACCGGTGCCCTCGCCGTTATCTCCTACAACTTCTATACAAACAAGATTGACAACCTGACCTACGCTATCGACGAAATCGGTTTCTCCATCGTAGCTACATTCTCAGCTACCCACTGATCATCCGCAACGGACGACAAGAATATCCTAAGTCAGTAAAACCGAATTAAGTTTATAGCTAATATGGGAAGAGTAAAAATAGCAAGAAAGAGTACATTCATCGACATGACGGCGATGAGTGACGTCACTGTGCTTTTGCTTACCTTCTTCATGTTGACATCCACCTTCCTCTCAAAAGAGCCTACTACTGTAATCACGCCGGCTTCTATCTCGGAGGAGAAGGTGCAGGAAACCAACTACGTTCAAGTGTTGGTTAGCCCGCAAGGCAAAGTTTGGCTCACAATGAACAACGACACATCGCAGACATACTCAAATGAGAAGATGCGTATGGAGTTGTTGGACAAGGTAAGTGAACTATACAACGCTCAACATAAGGACAAGATCAAGTTTACGGAGGAGCAAAAGTACGCATTCAGCAAACTCAACTCTTTCGGCGTACCCCTGAGGCAGATGGGAGAATTCCTCAATCTGGCCTCACAACCCGAAGGACAGACCAAAATGGACAACTGGATACAAGGCAAGGACAATAATCCCAACCATGTTACCGGTATTCCTATTTCGTGGAACGAGGATGAAACCCATCCCAACGAATTCCAGCTGTGGATGAAGGCTATGCGCCAGTCTGAAAACACCAACCTCACTGACGCTATCAAGAGAGGCACCGGTGTCGCCATCAAGGCTGACCAGAACACTTCTTTCGAGATTATCCATAAGGTTATGGACAACCTCCAGACTATCCACATGAACAAGTTTACCTTACTTACAGCACTGAAGGGAGCAGATGAATAAATTATGGCAGAAGTTCAGCAAGACAACGGTGGAGGCAAAGGCAAGTCCCACCAGAAGAAAATGACCATCCGCGTCGACTTTACGCCTATGGTTGACATGAACATGTTGCTTATAACATTCTTCATGCTCTGTACAACTATGATCAAGTCGCAGACCCTCAACATTGCACTCCCGTCCAATGAGAAGGTGGACAATGTTGACAATATGTCCCAGGCTTCTGAAGACGATGCTGTGACTATCATTCTCGATGCGAAACGCAAGACAGGCTCATTTGATGTAGACTCCGTCAACGGCAAGGTCGTGAATGAAGTCTACTACTACTTCGGCAAACCTGGCAACGGCGCAGACCTCAACACACCCGAGGGGCTCGCCGCCAACAACAACCTTCAGAAGTCAGAGTTCCTGCCCGATGAGAACGGCAAAGTCCGCGGCATACGTGAAATCATCAGACAACGCAACAAGGAAGTTTGGGCTAAGTACAAGAAGCTCAAGGATGACTACGATGCCGGCAAGTTCGGCGATATGGAAACCAAGGAAGGCCGGGAGAAGGCTCTCGCCAAGTTTAATGAGGAGGCTTCAAAGGTCCGTCGTGACGATAAACTGAAAAAACCGGTTATCATCATCAAGTCAACTCCCCAAGCGTCCTACGGTTCGCTGGTTGAGGTACTCGACGAGATGCAAATCAATCAGATTTCAAAGTATCAGATTGACAACATGACCAAGACCGACTCTGTGATGCTTATTGATTATCAAAACCGTCACCACAAGTGATGTTGGATTTATTAACCCTATAAAAATATTATATTATGGCAAATATAGATCTAACTTCCCGCGCATGGGACGACATGATATTTGAGGGCAAGAACAAAGAGTTCGGAGCCTACCAGATGCGACGCAAGAGCGACAAGCGTCATAATCTTGCAGCACTGTTCACTCTTATCGGCCTTTTTGTAGTTGCACTTGTTGTTTGGGGTCTCTCTGTCTACAACAACTGGCAGGCTGAGCTGCGTGCCGAAGAGGAAGCCCGGGCAAGGGCCGAAGCGATGTCGCAAGCTCAATTTGCCGAGGAAGAAGCGCCAGAAGAGGAACAGCCGGAAGAGCAAAAGTTTGAACAGGAAATTCCTGAAGTCAAAGAAGAAGTGCTTGCGACTGTGCAGGTAACACAGATTGCCATCGTTGACGCCGACAAGGTGAAGAACGAGGTGATGACTCAGGATGAACAGAAACAGGACGACACTGCCCGTGGCGTTGTTAACCAGGAGGGAAGTGATGATGCCGACCGTTTCAAAGCCGTTCAGGAGCAGGTGAAGGTGAAAGAACCAGAACCCGAACCCAAAGTGGTTGAGAAGCATGAACCGGAGAAGATTTTCACCGCTGTAGAACAGCGTGCAGAATTCCCCGGCGGCGAATCAGCGCTGTACTCTTGGCTGCAGAAGAACCTCCGTTATCCGGAGCGTGCACAGCAGAACGACATTCAGGGTCGCGTGATTGTCCGCTTCGTTGTCAACAAAGACGGTTCTATCGAACAGGTGACAGTTGCAAAGGGTGTTGACAAGGACCTCGACCAGGAGGCAATCCGCGTTGTGAAAAGAATGCCGAAATGGCAGCCAGGCAAGAACAACGGTCAGGCTGTGCGAAGCTACTTCACACTCCCCGTGACCTTCAAGCTTGCTCGATAACCAACCCTCAGACCAACATACAAGTGGGGTGAGCCATCTGGCTCACCCTGTTTTTATTTTATTCCACCTCCTCAGTTATTCAGTGTCGCCGGTGTGTATCATGATTTGACTTGGCTTCTTTTTCGCGAAATAATCATTGTTATACGATAAATAATTTGTACCTTTGCACAAAATGAATTTCACCTGACTTCGGGTGACAAAACCGTATCTATGAGCAAGTTCAGATTATCCATAAATCTGCTGTGCGTGCTGATTATTGCCGTCACGTCCTTTTCCGTCGCCTTCAGCCTCGGAGAGTTCACAAAGGGCGTCGTGGACGGTGTCGATTCTGTGCAGTCTGAAGATGCTGCCAGTGAGTCTGCAGATAACCAGCTCGTATATTTCCCGACGTATCTGACGCCCCGTGACGGCCTGCTGACAAGCCGCCATGACAATATTGCTGCAGCCGACAGCAACGGCACAGTCCCCGTGGTGATGCAGCAAGCCATAATCGCTATGCCGGTGGGCAGCATCCCCCTGTCCTATATGATATGCAAGGTAATAATTGGATTGGCTGTGCTTGTCATATTTGTGCTGCTCATCATCAATTTCCTAAAGCTGACTGTCCGCATCAACCGGGGAAACATTTTTGACAACCGCAATGTCAAGCTGTTGCGGCGCATCGGCGTTCAGACGCTTATGATAGCAGGTTTGACGCTCGTTGACCTGCTGCTTCAGTCCGGGCTGGTTGATGCACACATTCCGCAGCTGCGCGACTATTCGCGGACACTGTTGCCGGCTCTCCCATGGACAAACGCCTTGATCGGCCTCATCTCCCTGCTCATGAGCAAGATTTGGGAGGGCGGACTGTCGATGAAGAAAGAACAGGATCTCACAATCTAAATTTTGACCCTCTGAACAATGGCGATAATAGTAAACCTCGACGTGATGATGGCCAAAAGGAAGATTTCCCTCGGCGACCTCGCGGAGAAAATGAACATCACGACCTCCAACCTTTCCATACTCAAGACGGGAAAGGCCAAGGCTATCCGTTTCACCACGCTGAACAACATTTGCCGCATCCTCGACTGCACTCCGGGTGACATCCTCGAGTTCAGGCCAGACCCGCCTGCCCAAGAACTGCCCCCGGACGCGCAAGCGGCTCAATAACGACGAAAAATCAATTCTTTACTCAATATTCTGATCATGAAACATTTTCAATCATTACTCTTGGTTGCAGCCGCAGCGGCAGTTTCGTTCCCGATGGCAGCTCAAGAGCATCTGAAAAGTCTCGATGCCAAAAACATCAGCAAAACCGTCTCCCCGAAGGAGGACTTCTTCAACTATGTGGTTGAGGGCTGGCGTGAGTCTCACCCCCTCACTTCCGAGTATTCACGCTACGGTCAGTTCAATGTACTCAACGATTCGAGCAACAACCGCGTTCAGCGTATCGTGACCGGCCTTGCCGCAACCAATCCCGCCAAAGGTTCCACGGCCTATAAGGTTGCTACGGTCTATGAACTCGCGATGGACTCTGTACGGCGCAATCAGCTCGGCGCACAGCCCCTCCAGCCAATCCTCAAAGAGATTGAAGGCACAACAGCTGCCGGCATGACCGACCTCTTCTACAAAATCCAGAAAGTCTACGGTTCACCCTTCTTCTCCGCAGGGCCCATGGAGGATCTGGAAAATTCAAGCATCTACGCGATGTACGTCTCCAGCGGCGGCATGACACTTGGCGACCGAGACTACTACCTGAAGAACGACAAGCACAACAAGGAGGTGCGCGAGGCGTACAAGAAAATGATGCACCGCATGCTCACGCTGTCGGGCTACAGCAAGAAGGACGCTACCCGCATTGTCAAGAACGTAATGAAAATCGAGACAGCCCTTGCAGATTCAGCATGGACCCGCGAGCAGAGCCGCAACATCGTAGCAATGAACAACCGCTACACTATGCAGCAGCTCCAGAAGACCTACCCCAACGTTGACTGGGTGCGCTACTTTGATGCCACTATGGGTATCAACGACCTCACAGGCGTTATCGTTACCGAGGAAAGCAGCATCAATCAGGCAAATGCCCTTCTCGCGTCAACTACCGAACGCGAGAAGAAAGACTACTACATCTGGACTGTTATCCGCTCTGGCGCAGGATATCTGAGTGACGATTTCGCCGATGCTTCATTCCAGTTCAACAAGGTCGTCAGCGGAGTTGAGACCATGCGCCCCCGCTGGAAACGCGCGCTCGGCGCAACTGAAGGCGCGCTCGGCGAGGCTATCGGCCAGCTCTATGTAGAGAAGTACTTCCCTCAGTCGTCCAAGGACTATATGGTTGGCCTCGTTGAGAACCTCCGCACTGCTCTCGGCAAGCATATCATGAACCTCAAGTGGATGAGCGAAGACACCAAAATCCAGGCTCTCAAGAAGCTCTTTGCCATCACTGTCAAAATCGGCTATCCTGACAAGTGGGAAGATTATTCCAAGCTCGACATCAACCCTGAGTACAGCTACTATGACAACATGATGAATGTCGCCAAGTGGGCTAACGAGAAGGAACTCGCCAAGTGGGGCAAGCCCGTTGACCGTTCTGAGTGGGGCATGCTGCCGCAGACCATCAACGCATACTACAACCCGATGAACAACGAAATAGTGTTCCCCGCCGGCATCCTTCAGGCTCCGTTCTACGATCCCAATTCATCTGACGCAGAGAACTACGGCGGTATCGGCGTGGTAATCGGTCATGAACTCACTCACGGATTTGATGACCAGGGCTGCAACTTTGACGCTGACGGCAACATGAGAAACTGGTGGACTGAAGCTGATACCAAAGCGTTCGCAGAGATGACCAAGGGTCTCATCGCACAATTTGACGAGGTAGAGGTACTCCCTGGCCTTCACGCCAACGGCCAGTACACCCTCGGAGAGAACATCGCCGACCAGGGCGGCCTTCGCGTAGCCCGTACTGCATTCCTCGATTCACAGAAGCAGAAGGGCGTTGACGTGGAAACTGAAAAAATCGACGGCTTCACCCCGATGCAGGTATTCTACATGAACTATGCCAACATCTGGGCGCAGAACATACGCGATGCTGAAATCCGTTCACTCACAACAGGCGACGTGCACTCACTCAGTGTGAACCGTGTAAACGTGACTCTCCGCAACATCGAGCCATTCTTCGAGGCATTCGGCATCAAGGAGGGCGACAAGCTCTTCCGTCCCGAGGCTGACCGCATCGTAATCTGGTAAACAACAGTATTTTACTCATATTGGTAGGGGGTGTGCCTGTCGTTTCAGGCGCACCTTCGCTTTTATGCGCAGCCCAGTAGGGACACGGCGTGCCGTGTCCCTACCCAGCTGCGCGTAAAAGAGGATATGCCTATTTTGACACACCCTCCTACTTTACACCCTCAATCCGAGACCTCCGAGAAAAAACCTTCCTGCTGCTCCGACTGCTTCACAACCTTCTGACAGTGCTGACAGCCCAATTTCCGCCCGAAACAGCCGCAAACACCCCATATTTACAGTCATTTCCCCTCAAAACCGCGAAAATCACGCGCCGACCGCAATTTTGAGTGTTAAATTTTTGCGGCAATAAAACTAAAGTCGTAATTTTGCAAACGCATACGGATTGAACTCCTATGCAGAAAAATTCCGTTTTGCACCACATAATTTGAAAAGCGTTTATCCGCGCTTGTTCTTGGCTCTCTGAAATTCTCGCAAAATTTCCAGCCTATGTCAAGGATTGAGCAACGATCAATGCACGAGGATACCTCGATATCCTGCATCCGGCAGCCTATTTCCCATGGGAAAGTCGCCGGATGTCTCGGATGTTTGCGCGGTCACGGGCGTGGTTGCTGCGGTCGGCATAGCTGGGGCTGAAGCAGAACAACAGAAGCGAGGGACGGCGGAGATACCGGTTCTCGCGCTTTTCTATTGTACCATGAAATGAAACATTTGCCGGCGAGGGGAGTCGGCCCGGCACACATAACAGGGCAGGGCAGGTTCATCGTCATCGACTGAAGCTGGGATATTGAATATGAAATGAGACTAATCTAACAAATGAATGAATGATATGAACAAACTTGTAGTTTTATTGTCGATGATGCTTTTGCTTTCGGTCGGCGCAGGGGCATCAACAGGACAAGGCCTTGCCGGAGTGTCGTCAAAAGATGACACAGCATTTGAGGTGCTTGAATTGGCAAAACGAGGCGTAGAACTCGGCATCATGACGAATGATGAGAAAATGACGGAAACCTCATTGCGTTCCATTGAAGAGCTGTATGATGACTATCATGCAGCAGAGTCTGTGAATCCCAAACTGATGAAGGAAATCTGTTCAGCATTGTGCGATGCGTATTATCAAGGCGGGAATATACACATTGATTATTATCATGATGCCGCCGTGTGGCTGATTCGCAACAAGCAGCTGCTTGCTGATGACAAAGAAATGGTTCGTGCTGTGGACTATTTTACTTATTCTCTGGTGATGCTAAGTACGGCAGTTTATCAGAACCCTGAATTGGGCATTGATGAAGCTATCAAGGCATTTGAGGAGGACAAACAGAATATGGCAGGCTGCGGCATCGAAGGAATAGACTACATCTTCGACTATCTGTTCGGTACTCTGTATGACATTAATCCCGGTACAATGTCTGTCGTAGGCATTACGCCGAAACATGAGAAAGCAAGGGCTTATTACGAATCCGCAGTTGCCGGATTGGAGAAGTATTCCGAGCCGTACTATAAGAATGTGCTGCTAAGTTCATACATTTATCTCGGTCATTACTACCGAAACATGCGGCATCTGGTATCTGCATACGAATATTACAGGAAAGCGCTTGACCTGTCATTCAAGCATTGGCAGCTGCTTGGGCTTCCTGCTCCATGGACTATACCATTGGCTGGAGAGGATGATTTAATCGGAGAATATGTCGATTGCCTCATAGAGGCAGGGCGTTATCAGGATGTCGCGGAGTTCTGTTCAAACTCCCTCGAAAAGATTGAAAGTGGAGAGTTGGCGGATGCAAAAGATTTGTACAAGACCAAACAGTGGTTGCAGAACAAATATACAATGGTTGCAGCTGTGCTGAATGGCGATGCTCCGGAAGAAACGCTGACAGCAGACAATTTTGAAGACATTCAGGATGCGGAAACTAACGAAGCTGTCATGCATTCCTTTGAGTTGCTGGATAAAGGTGAGTTCTCCGAGCTCATTGAATACGATGAAGCGTTTCTGAAGAGGGCCTATAATGTCAGCAAAGAGAACCTTGAAGACGAAGCCCTGATCAAGTCGGGCTGGGAAGAATGGCACAATATGCTGTCTGCTATTGCGGAAGACGAGGAACAGACTGTGCAATATAACAGGGCAAATGACATTTTGCTGATTTTTAGATGCTTGTCGTCTGCCTATCAGCTGTCTGGAGATTTTGAAAATGCGCTGAAGTATTCGAAGCACGTTTATGAGATTACACGTACTGACAGCAAATTCGCACCCAATGAACGAGAAGAGCTGAATTCTCGGTTTGCCAACAGGGAACTGTATTACTCCACAGAACTCTCGTGCATGTTGGACTTGGCTCGTATATACGGTCTGTGCGGTCAGTTTGACAAATCCTCCGAGATGTATCAAAAGGCATCAGAACTCAATTATATCCGCCTGCAACCTGCGTTAGCATTGGGGTCTGCATCTTCCAAGATGTCTCGTTGGGGAACAATACAAGCATCATACGATGATATAAGTTCTTGGTTATTCAACTTAATGCAGGTGGGCTGGTTCAAGTCAAACGGGTTGGCAATGGAAGTAAACTCGCTCTCCAAGTCCTTTTGGCAGGACTACAATGCCGTGCTGGAAGAGGCTGTGAAACAGTCAACTCCCGAAGCGCAGAAGGCTCTTGCGTCGCAGAAAGCGGCGGAACGCGGACTGGAACAGGCTTACCATACCGGCACCGGAAATGCCGAAACCTATTTCGCGGAGATCGACAAGGCGGACTATGTAATAAACAAGTCGGTTGACATGAAGCAGGTTATTGACCAGTCTGTCGTGAAAATCAGCGACTTGCAAAAGGCACTGAAACCCAATGACATAGTGGTTGACTTCTACGAGTTTGTAAATCCCAACGACAGCACTGTCCGGATAGTCGACGGCAAAAGAAAGGCGTTTTATACGCCCTCAATTGTCGCAAACATCATGCGTGCCGGGTGGACGTCACCTATGGTAATGCCGATTGGCACTAATGTCCGTGATTTGATTTCCGGAGGCATGCTGAAGGACAAGGGCAAGGACTGGATTGACTACCTGTACTATTCGCGAGACAACCAAGCCTCGGCAGACTTGTACAACAGCGAGCTGCTCGCAAACCTGATATGGGGACCGATAATAATGGCATCTGGTGCCAAGGACGGCGAAAACATCTATTTTGTACCTTCGGCAACTATTGACCGCATAGCCATTGAGAACCTTGCTCCGCAGGGCGTGCCGATCAGTTCGCGCTTCAACATTCACCGCATTTCGTCGCTGCGCCAGCTCGGCAAGGAGACGCATAAATACAAGTCAACAGACAAGTGCATCGCCTTTGGCGGCATAGCCGATTACGAGGGCAAGGGACAAGCCAAGGAGGGTGAAAGCGGCATTATGGCAAGTGACAGCCGAGGCATACTTGAAAGAAACTATGTTCCCTCATTGCGTCAGACGGAGTCGCTTATAAACACGGTTAGGATAGCAGTTCCCAATACGAAGCAGATGCTTGGCAGCACAGCCACCAAGCCCGAGTTCATGAAACTCGACGGCAACTCGCCGAACATGCTTGTGCTTGCCACACACGGATTCAATTTCAGCAATGACGAGCTGAGCGAGGCGCAGCAAGAGGCTTTGTTCGGCAACCGTGACATGGAGATGTCGGAAATGGAGTACGGTCTGCTGACATCGGGCCTGTACCTTGCCAATCCCAAGGGAGGCGATGTCCAGCCGATTGATGGCATATTGACTGCTCGCGACATTTCGCTGATGAACCTCGATAATGTAGACGTGGCGATGCTGGTATGCTGTTCGTCAGCCGTCGGACTTAGTGGCAAGAACGGCACATACGGCCTGGTTAGGGCGTTGAAGATAGCCGGGGTGAAGACGGTGATAGGGTCGTTGTGGGACGTGGACGTTGAGGCGACGCAGATGCTGTTCGAGAAGTTCTTCGGGTACTACACGAGCGGCTCGGACTGCCGCGAGGCGATGAAGAAGGCTCAGCACGATGTGAAGAACTACCGTGGCTACGACGAGAGCGGACAGCTGGTTTCGTACAAAAGCCCGTACTACTGGGCAGGCTTCATCGTCATCGACTGATAACCAAACGAACAAATGAAGTATAACCAAAAACTGATGATATGAGCAAACTGCAAAAAATTCTGCTAACGGCATTATCTGTTGCAGGTGCAGCATTGGTGACATGGATGCTTGAGAGTAATAGAATACCTCTCTACGACATGTTCACGACCGAGGAAAAAGCTGACTTCGAGTTTGCCGATGTGTATGGACGCATATTGAACAAAGGTTGGCATACGCAGAGCAAAGATGTCATTGTCGTGCCTACGGACAGTGTCAAATATCAGGAGGATCTTATTGCTCTTATTCCCAGGCTTGATTCATTGCAAGCCGCTGCAATCGGTGTTGACTTCATTATTCCGAATATAAGCAACGATTCGGTGTATGTAAACACAGTCAAGAAGTGCAAGAATGTCGTAATGCCTTGTATATTGGGGTATAATGAGAAGAGCAAAGACTATTATGTCAACGACTCAACCATGTATTGCACACTGGGCGATGATGTCACAATGGGGGCAGTAAACTTGGATGCCGGGAAACTGGGTGATAAAGTTCGCCGTTTTAGACAGGAATTCAACATACACGGAAACATCGCAATCCCCAGTTTCCCATCTGCTTTAGTCAAGGTCGCATCTCCTGACAAATACATTGAATTTGTCAGCCGCCAGAATGATACACATGACGGAGCTGGGGAGTTGATTAAGTATGGAGGAGTTGACATTCGTATTGTCTACCCTGGAGAGTTCCTTACTTCCGACTCGATTCCCAGTATTGATTGGAACAGTCATATAGTCAGAGACACAGTATTTAAGGACGCTGTCGTTTTACTCGGAGGTATTGAAGGAAGAGAGGACACCCATAGCACGCCACTCGGCGAAAAACCTGGTGTGATTATCCATGCGTATACAGTCAACACCATCATGACTTCATCGTATGTGACAGACATCAATAGTTGGGTTAATTGGATTGTTGCAGTATTAATGTCTACGATATTTGTATGGCTCGTCTTGTATTTTCGGTCGCGTTTCCGTCATACTGGCAGAATGACAGTACGCATAATTCAGATGGCGTTCATTGCAATATTCTTTATCACTGGCTCGGCATTGTTTACTAAAAATAGTTTGTATATCAATTTCTCAATAACAATACTTATGATTGGTCTTTCAGTAGCAGTACTCGATTTCATGACGGGTATTTGCTGGATAATCCAGCATCTGTGGAAAAAATTCCGACCCGGCAAAGCAGCCGTATGTGCGGCACTTGCCGTCGTATGTTCAATCGGCTGTGTGTCAGCTCAACAAAAAGGAGAGTTTCGAGTTGACAATACCCCAAAGCCAAAAAATGTTTCGGTGATAAAGGGTAAAACACTCACTCCAGTGAAACCTGGTGATGAGTTCAATATGAAGGACAAACTATTATTCGATAGCAAAACATCGGAAATCAAACTGATCAAGAAATCGAACGGCCGCGCTTTTCCTTGGTGGGGAAGAGAGGGAGAAATCACTGTCGGGGAGATTGTGCGTAGAATAAACAGCGGTATAAAACCTACCCCCAACCCCAACTCTGAACCGAAGAAGCCATCCAATAAAATAGGCGTAACAACTATGCAGATTCCCAAAAGAGGTCAACAGATGTCTAGCATCACAACACTTGAAGATGAGTTTGCAGCGTTCATTTTGGATTACATTGCCAATGACACTGGCGAAGTTGCAGTGTGTGGATTACAAGACGCTCCGCTCGATCTCAAATCCGAGTATGTGTGCGAAGCCAATGAGTTCAAGATGAGTATGGCCAACCGCGACACTGTTGGTTACTATGTGAATGTTATCTGTGTAAACAGAACAACTAAGCAAATAGGCGTATGCTATAACGTCGACTTTTTATATGATAATGATATCGTCAAAGACTTGTCGATGTGGGTTGATGCTAAGACAGAAGCGTCATTCCCGGACTTGGGATTTGTGTATAACGATGACTGTGACTTCTATCTGATTGCATCGACTAAGGAGTTCAGTTGGGGGTTGTTGCAGAAGATACTCAATGACAAGGATGCTCGACGTGTGCCGTATGATGCGACGCAGTTCCATATGTGTCGCAAATGTTCGTTCGGGTTAGGGTAAAAGCACAGTAAATCAGATGATTGTGCCTGTCGCCCTGCGAACACGGCACGCCGTGTCCCTACTTGGCTGCGCATTGCGTATCGCGGATTTTTGACACAGACAATCACGCAAATGACTGAATAAGCGAGAGGTGGGCGGTTGGCTCACCTCTCGCAGTGTATGGGGGTTAGTGCGTCAGTCCTCGAGGAGCTGCTCGGGGACTGCGGCGATCTTGTTGTTGTGGTTGCGTATGAAGGTGAGAATTGCGTCGCGCTGGTCGCTCTGAGGGATGTCCTCCTCGATGCGGCGGACAGCGTTAAGCACGGAAGTGTTGCATTGGTAGATGTGGCGGTAACACTTGGCGATGTTATCGATGATCTCCTCGGAGAAGCCGCAGCGGCGCAGGATGAATGCGTTCACGCCGTAGTAGGTGATAGGGTTATGTGCCATGACTATGTATGGCGGCACATTGCCGTTGACGCGGCAACCGCCCTTAATGAGCACCCATTCGCCTACCTCACATTGTTCGTGGATTAAGGCGTTAGATGAGAAAATGGTGCAGTTGCCGATCTTGCAGTCGCCGGCTATTTTGACTGCATTGCCTATGACGCACTTGTCGCCAATGGCGCTGTCGTGGCCGACGTGTGTTTGCGCCATGATGAAAGAGCCGGAACCGATGCGTGTGGCTTCGCCTGTGCGGATTGAACGGTTAATGATGACGTGTTCTCGTATTACAGTATCGTTGCCGATTAGGACTTGGCTCTTTTCGCCTTTCCAGCGGAAGTCTTGCGGCGTTGCTGCAATGACCGCGCCGTCGTATACTTCCACGTTTTTGCCCAGGACAGCCCCGGACAAAATGGAGACGTGGGGATGAATGTGGCAGTTGTCTCCCAGTATGACGTTGGCGTCGATGTAGGCAAACGGGTCAATGGTGACGTTATTGCCGAGTTTTGCATCCGGATTGACGAATGCGAGTGGGCTGATCTGTGTCATGGTTGGAATGTTTTATAGGTTAGACGATGTAGGAGAGTGAGGAGGGAGGCTGGTCGGGGAAGCCGCAAGGGGATGCAGGAAACGGTTTTGCAGTTTCCTCGCATCCCCTTGCAGGTGGGTTGTCTCAATGAGAGTTAATCGTGTCAATATCCGCCGCCTACAGCCTGATAGAGGCTGATGAGAGCGGATGCCTTGTCGTGCTTGTTGGCGAGGCATGCCAGCTGCGCACTGAGGAGGCTGCTGCGGGCTGTGAGGATTTCGAGGTATGTGGTTGATTGCCCGAAGTTCATTAGTTCTTCGGTATACTCCACAGACTTCTCGAGCTGCTCAACCTGCTGCTTCAAGTACTGGCTTTTCTCGTCAGCCTTGTTTATGCTGACCATTGCATCGCTTACGTCGGCAGCGGCTGCGAGGACGGCGTACTCAAACTTGTTGAGCGCGACTTCCTGCTGCGCCTTGGCGGCTTCGAGCTGGGCGATGTTTTTCCCGCGTGAGAATATGGGGGCAGTCAGCTGGCCGGCAAGCTGGATAAACCATTTGCCGGGGTTGGTGATAAGGCTTCCCAAAAGGTTGGTGAAGCCTCCTTGTGCCGAAATGGCGAGGCTGGGGTAGAAGTTGGTGCGGGCGATGTTGGTCGCGTAATATGCCGAGGCAAGCCCGCGTTCTGCGGCACGGACATCTGGACGCACAGCCAAGTAATACAGCGGTATGTCAGACTGTGTGGCATCCGGCAGCTCGAAGTCGAGCGAGGAGGAGACAGGCCACGTCTGCGGGTAAGTGTTGAGCAGCAGCGACATGGTGTTCTGCATCTGTGCTATGGACTTCTCCAGGTCGGGTATGTTAGCCATGATGCTGTAGTAGTTGGCACGAGACTGAACTACCGCAGACTCATTGACACGCCCGGCTTCCTTCATGAGTTGCATGGTCTCGCACTGCTCTTTCCAAATCTCGGCAGTGTTGCGCGTCAGCACAAGCTGCTCGTTGAGCCATACGAGGGCATAGTATGTGTTGGCGACACTGCAGATGATCTGCGAGCGGACAGCGTGCTGGTAGTCCTGCGCCTGTTCCATGTCAACCTGTGCCTTGCGCTTGTTGTTGAGGATTTTGCCGAATACGTCAATCTCCCACTGCGCTGCGAGAGGCAGGGTGTAGCTCCAGTTCATGTGGCTGCCGCCATAACTTGCCGTCCCGCCGTTGGGGGTGAAGGCAAGCGATGGGAGATAGCTGAGCTTTGCTCCCTTGAGCTGCGCCTGAGCCATGACTACATTCTGGCGGGCGTTTTCGAGGTCAGTGTTGGCCTCGAGGGCGCGGTTTATGAGCGACTGCAGCTGAGGGTCTGTGAATACCTGCTGCCAGTCGAGGTGAGCCAGTGTGGTCGAGTCGGTGGCCTGTGCGGCACGTGCATAGTCGTTGACAATGGCGTTGTTCTCGGGCAGCTCGTATTTCTTGTAGATGTTGCAGCTCATCAGCAGTGCTGCGGCAACTACGGGAATTATATATTTTGACTGTTTCAGATTCATCGTCAGTTAGATGTTTGATCGTTGTTTATACCGTATTGCTCTATCTCGGACTTGATGTCGGAGTTGTCGGTGTCGTTCCACTTGATAGGTGAAATCTTCTCCTGCAGGTACTGGAATGCGGCAAACAGAGCCGGCACGATAAGCACCTGAAGTATCATACCGATCAACATGCCGCCGACAGCGCCTGTACCGAGGGCCTTGTTGCCGTTTGCGCCGGCACCGTGAGCGAACATCAGCGGCAGCAGACCGATGATCATAGCCATTGATGTCATGAGGATAGGACGCAGACGGGCCACAGCTCCTTGGATTGCAGAGTTGACGATGCTCATGCCGGTCTGGCGGCGTTCTAGGGCGAACTCTACAATAAGGATGGCGTTCTTTGCCAGCAGACCGATAAGCATGATAAGTGCAATCTGCAGATAGATGTTGTTGTCAACGCCGAATATCTGCGCGAATATGAACGTACCCATAAGTCCAAACGGCACGGAGAGGATAACCGCCCATGGGAGCATATAGCTCTCATACTGCGCCGAAAGGATGAGGTATACGAACACAAGCACAAGCACGAAGATTGTCGCCAGCGAGCCTGAACCGCCGCCGGCCTCCTCACGTGTCATGCCGGAGAACTCGTATGAGAAACCTTGCGGGAGTTTCTCCTGAGCCACGCGCTTGATAGCCTCGATAGCCTGGCCAGATGAAACGCCAGTGTTGGGCGTACCGGTAATGGCTATGGTGGTAAACATGTTGAAGCGGTTGATGATGTCCGGGCCATAGACGCGAGTGAGTTTCACGAAGTTGTCTATCGGAGCCATTTCCGAGCCGTTGCGTACCTTGATCTGCTTGAGTGTCTCGGGTGACACGCGAGCTTCGGGCGTCGCTTGCATCATGACGCGGTAGAGCTTTCCGTAGCTGTTGAAGTTGGAGATGTACATACCTCCATAATAGCCCTGCAATGCCTGGAGAATGGCACTCTGCGTCAGTCCGGACTGCTTCACCTTGGCCACATCGATTTCAACAAGGTACTGCGGGAATGTCGGGTTGAATGTAGAGTATGCCATCTGCACTTCGGGACACTGGTTCAGGGCAGCGATAAACTGCTGGTAAACCTGGAAGAAGTTGTCGAGCGAGCCGCCGGTCTTGTCCTCAAGCTTGACTTCAAAACCGTTGGTGGCAGAGTAACCGGAAATCATAGGAGGCTGGAAGAACATGATCTGTGCGTCCTTGAGGCCTCCAGTCATCATGAACAGCTTGCCCACAACGGCATTTGCCGACTGAGAGTCGTTCTTGCGTTCTTCCCAAGACTTCAGCTTGATGATAAACGAGCCGTAGGTGTTGCCTTGTCCGCCGATGAAGCTGTAACCGGTGATTGCGGTACGGCTCTCGACTTCAGGTATCGAGCCGATGATTTTGTCAACCTCGTCCATGACCTGCTGAGTGCGTTCTTGCGAAGTTGCAGGAGGCAGTGTCACAACACCCATTATAGTACCGGTATCCTCGTTGGGGACAAGTCCCGAGGGGGTGCGGTTCATGAGCCACGCCAGCGCTCCGACAGACACCGCTACAAAGATGAACGCAATCCAACGGCGGTTGATGAAAGCGTGAGTGGCTGTGCGGTATTTGCCGAGTATCTTTTCAAAGACGCGGTTGAACGCATCGATGAAGTCACGGGAGAATATGCCTATCAACGCAAGGACGGCGACAATGACAGCGATGGTGCTCTGCATGACGTTCTCAAAGTTGAACCAGCCAAGCACAAGGAACACGATTGCCGCTATCAGGAGAATGGACGTGAGCCATACGGGGAGGTGAAGCCGCTTGCGGTATGCTGTGGTCACAGCCTCTCCGGCAGCCGAATATGCGTCTGCCATGCGCTCGCGGAGCGTACTGTCAGATTTGTGCGGCTTGAGGAAGATTGCGCAGAGCGCCGGCGAAAGGGTCAATGCGTTTATAGCCGACAGACCGATAGCCATTGCCATGGTCAGACCGAACTGGCGGTAGAACACACCTGAAGTGCCTCCAAGGAACGACACGGGGATGAACACGAGCATCATCACGAGTGTAATGGAGATGATTGCGCCCGAAATCTCATTCATCGCGTCGATAGATGCCTGGCGAGCAGACTTGTATCCTTGGTCGAGCTTGGCATGTACCGCCTCGACGACGACTATCGCGTCATCGACGACTATCGCAATGGCAAGCACAAGAGCGGAGAGTGTAAGGAGGTTGATGGTAAACCCGAACACGTACATCAGGAAGAATGTACCGATGAGTGCCACGGGGATAGAAATCATAGGGATGAGGGTGGAGCGGAAGTCCTGGAGGAATATGAACACCACGAGGAACACTAGTACGAAGGCCTCGATAAGTGTTTTGATAACCTCCGCGATAGACGCGAACAGGAAGTCATTGACACTCATGAATGTCTTCAGCACCATGCCTTCGGGGAGCTGCGTGCGCTGTTCGTCGAGGAATTTTTCGATATCTTCGATAACGGCAGTCGCATTGCTGCCCGCAGACTGGAACACGATAGCAGACGAACCGGTGTGGCCGTTGTTCCGGTTAGCGAAACTGTACGAGAGGCGCCCCAGCTCGACATTTGCAACATCGCCGAGGCGGAGTATCTCGCCGTCCGAGTTGGCCCGGATAACGATGTCCTCAAACTCTTTGGCATCGTTCAGACGACCCTTGTAGCGCATCACATACTGGAAGCTCTGGTTACCCTGTTCGCCGAACTGACCCGGGGCAGCCTCGATGTTTTGCTCGGCAAGGGCTGCGGAAATGTCGCTCGGCATCAGGCCGTACTGTGCCATAATGTCTGGCTTTAGCCAGATGCGCATGGAGTAGTCCGCGCCGAAGGCCATGGCATCACCCACACCATTGACACGTTTAATCTGCGGTATGATGTTGATGGCCATATAGTTGTCAATGAACTGCGTGGAGTATCTGTCGTGCTCGTCATACATACCGAGCACCATCAGCATTGAACTTTGGCGTTTCTGTGTGATGACACCCACCTGATTGACTTCGGAGGGGAGGAATGCAGAAGCCTTTGCCACGCGGTTCTGCACATCGACAGCTGCCATGTCCGGGTCAGTACCCTGCTTGAAATATACTGTGATTTCAGCTGCGCCGCTGTTGGAGGCAGAAGAAAGCATGTAGTCCATGTTCTCGGCGCCATTTATTTGCTCCTCGAGAGGGGCAATGACCGAGTTGAGCACAGCCTGAGCGTTGGCTCCGGTGTATGTGGTGCTAACACGTATAGTAGGCGGCGCGATGTCGGGGTACTGCTCGATTGAGAGGCTTGTCAGACCGAGCAGGCCGAGGATGACGATGAAGACCGAGATAACGGTCGAAAGCACCGGCCTGTTTATAAATCTGTCTAATTTCATGATTAACTCTCTTGGTTGGAATTATATTCGAGGAAAGGGATGTGTACAGCTCACACTCTATTACTGCTGCGGCTGCTGCGCTGCCTGGTCGGAAGTTCCCGGCTTCTTGGGGCGTATTTTCATCTTGTCCTTGACAGTGATACCCACACCCTCGACAACGATGCGGTCGCCGGCTTTCAGGCCAGAAGTCACGATGTAATTCTGACCATCGTTGTCCTTAGATATTTCTATAGGTGTGGCATGTGTCACATTGTCTTTGTCGAGCGTATACACGAATTTCATGTCCTGAACCTCATATGTGGCTTTCTGCGGGATAAGGATTGCATTGCGTGAGACATTTGGTATCATCACGTTGGCTGTGTTGCCCGAGCGTAGCATGCCGTCAGGGTTAGGGAATGTAGCCTTGACTTGTGCGCTTCCGGTAGCTGCGTCAAGCACGCCGGACACGGTGGTAATCTTGCCGGAATAAGCGTATTTCTCACCGTTGGGAAGACGCAGGGTTACGGTGGGCAGTGAGTCGAGCGCAGCCTGCAGCGAGCGTCGTCCGCCGTTTGTCAGGTCGAGGACTTCCTTCTCGTTGAAGGAGAAGTATGCTTCCATCTCGCCGTTGTTGGAAAGGATGGTGAGCAGGGTAGAGGGGCTTACCAATGCGCCCTCCTTGAAGTCAATTGTGCCAACGATGCCAGCCGCAGGTGCGGTCACATTGGCATATGAGAGGTTTTTGCGAGCTGAAACGAGCTGGGCGTTTGCAGCATTGGCAGCAGCACGAGCCTGGTTTACCTGTGCCTCGGCTGCATTAACAGCATCGACGGAAGTCTGGTAAGCTGAGCTGCTTATGATGTTCTTGTCGAGGAGTATCTTGTTGTTCTTGGCATTTGTGCGGGCTGTGTTAACATTGGCTTGTGCAGCAACGATAGCAGCCTGTGCCTGTGCCACCTGAGCTTGAGCTGCACTCACAGCAGCTTCGAGCTGAACGCGGTCAATAGTGAAAAGCGTCTGTCCCTTTGATACGCGCTGGCCTTCAGCCACGCATACACGGGTAATGAAACCGGACACCTGAGGACGTATCTCAACATCGTTCTTACCATGGAGGGATGCCGGATAGCCATTCTCGAGAGTGGCATCGCCCTCGCCGATTGTGATGACTGCCAGCTCAGGGTCTTGTTCCTGTTGCTGCTGTCCGCTGCCATTGCAGGAACACAGCAGGACACTGCACAGTGCGGCGAGTGCAAGATGTCCCGAATACTTCTTAATTCTCATCATATCTATATTTACTGTTATTCAGTGTTGTATGTTCTTTGTATTGCGATTTCAGATGTGTTTTTACCATGCAAAGGTACTAATTTACTTGGTTTTCCGAGTTCTGATTTGTCGAAAAACGACAAATCGGACAATAAAACTCCAAAATCGAAAATAGTTTTGACTGGGTATGCAGTCATACCACGGTCAAAACTATATAGGTTATCCTCTGAACGGCGGAGGAGTGCCGGGGTCATCGTCATCATCAGATGCTGTTCCTTGCGGCTTGCCCGTTGCCGGCTGGCTGCTTTCTGCCGTCGGTCGGCCCTTGTCCTTTGCCTTGTCCCTTTCGTTGAGTTCGCTGATTTCGTCTGTGCGTGATTTCCATTTTCTCGGACCGAGTATTTCGCGCACGTCATCAGTGAAAATGACCTCTTTTTCCACGAGCAGGTCACGCATGCGGTTGTGCTGTTCGGCGTGTTCGCGCAGTATGCTCTTGGCACGCTCATATTGCTCGTTGACTATGCGGACCACCTCCTCGTCGATTCTGCGTGCGGTCTCCTCGGAAAACGGTTTGGTGAACCCGTAGTCTTGTCCAGTCGAGTCATAGTAGTTCATGTTGGGTATGCTCTTGCCCATGCCGAAGACCATGACAAGATTGCGGGCTATCTTGGTGCATCGCTCCAGATCGTTGCTTGCACCGGTGCCGATCTGTCCTGTGAAGACTTCCTCTGCGGCACGGCCGCCGAGCAGTCCACACATAGTGTCGAGCAGAGCCTGCGTAGGCACTATCTGCCGTCCCTCAGGGGCATACCACGCAGCTCCGAGAGCTCGACCCCGCGGCACTATAGTCACCTTGACAAGAGGGTCGCCGTATTTGAGCATCCATGAAATTGTGGCGTGGCCGGCCTCATGTGTGGCAATCGAGAATTTCTCCTCATCGGTTATGACACGCGAGCGTTTTTCCAAACCTCCGACTATGCGGTCTATCGCTGCCATGAAATCGTCCCATTCAACCTGTTGCTTGTGGTTACGGGCTGCAATCAGGGCGGCTTCGTTGCAGACATTGGCGATGTCTGCACCTGAAAATCCCTGAGTCTGCCGCGCCAGCTGGTCAACATCGAGGTTGCTGTTGAACTTGATGTCACGCAGATGTACGTTGAATATCTCCACGCGGTCGGAAAGTTCAGGCAAGTCAACATAAATCTGTCTGTCAAAGCGTCCGGGACGCAGCAGAGCCTGGTCGAGCATATCTGCACGGTTAGTTGCAGCAAGAATAATGACACCGTTGTTTGTGCCAAATCCATCCATCTCCGTAAGCATCTGGTTGAGAGTGTTCTCGCGCTCGTCGTTAGACCCCATGTTGATGTTCTTGCCGCGAGCTCGACCTACTGCATCAATCTCGTCGATAAAGATGATGCACGGCGCTTTCTCCTTGGCTTGCTTGAACAGGTCGCGGACACGCGCCGCGCCGACACCTACGAACATCTCCACGAAGTCGGAGCCCGACATTGACAGAAACGGCACATTTGCTTCGCCGGCAACAGCCTTGGCAAGCAACGTTTTGCCAGTTCCAGGAGGGCCGACAAGCAGCGCGCCTTTGGGGATTTTCGCTCCGAGCTCTGTATATCGTTGCGGATTTTTAAGGAACTCGACTATCTCCTCGACCTCAACTTTGGCTTCGGCCAGTCCGGCCACGTCCTTGAATGTGACGTTGGTGCTGTTGTCCTTGTCAAACACTTTTGCTTTGGACTTGCCTACGCTGAATATGCCTCCGCCAGCGCCGCCGCCGTTCATCCTGCGCGACATGAAAAACAGGAAGCCAATGAAAAGGAGCGTAGGTCCGAAGAACCACAGATAATGCAGCACACCGGAACTCTTCTCGTATTTTACATTAATGGGATGCTTGCCGTTTTGAGCGAGCGAGATGTTCCATGCATCGATATCTTTCTGAACAGCATCGGACGATGAAATCACCGTCTTGATTTTCTTCTCTTTTGAGCTGTTTGTCGTATCTACTATCTTGAAACTCTTTTCTCCCTGCCGGTTGAGCAGACCCTCGGCTTCGTTGTTGTCAATGTATACGGTTATCTCGGAGATGTCGCCTCGTGCTGCGGCTTCGGAAAACTCAGTCCAGTTGACATTCTTTACTGTGGAACTGTCCTGAAAAAGGAACGCTCCGACGAGTACGCCGAATATCAGCAGGTACATCCAGTATATGTTCAGGAATGAACGCTTGTTGCGCTTCCCGTTGTTGTTTGGTGCTATTGGCATGGTGTTTCAATAAGTCTTGTAATCAGTGTAGGGGAGAGGTCAATCGAGGTCAGGGATTTCCTTGACGGGTGCGTCACCCCACAGTTCCTCGAGACGGTATCTGTCACGTACATCAGGGAGGAAAACGTGCAGTAACACCTCGCCGTAGTCGAGGACAATCCACTGCGCAGTGCGGTAGCCCTCATCACGGTATGGCTTTCTGCCTCCATGCTTGCAGACATAGTCTCTTACGCTGTCCGCAACAGCCGTGACATGCGAAGTGCTTGTGCCTTGGCATATTACGAAATTGTGGGCGGGAGCTGACGGTATGCCGGCCAGGTCAATGACAGATATTTTCTTACCCTTGCGTTCCTGTATGCCCTCAACTACGAGGGATACGATGTCATCGGTTTTGGAGTCCATATAAATGTTTTGAGCCAATTTCGCACGAAATTACTAAAAAATCGCGTAACGGCAAAATCACTGTCTGTAGCGCATTTGTATTATGTCCCAATCAATGATGTCCCACAAACGAGACAGATATGAGGCTCTCATGTTGCAGTAGTCAAGGTAGTATGCGTGCTCCCAAACGTCGAATGTCAGCAATGGTTTCAGTCCCTGTGTCATAGGGTTGGAGGCATTGCTGCCCTGTGTGATGAACAGTTTGCCGGCATTGTCGCATGACAGCCATACCCAACCCGAGCCGAACAGCGTCGTTCCAGCCAGTTCGAACTGCTTCTTAAACTCGCCAAATGACCCGAAATCACGGTCGATTGCTTCGCGGAGTTCTCCTTGCGGCTCGTTGTTGCGATACGGCGAGAACTGAAAAAAGTAGAAAATGTGATTCCACGCCTGAGCGGCATTGTTGAACAGCTTGCCGTCGCTCTTGCAGATGATTTCCTCAAGCGACATATCTGCATATTCAGTTCCCTCGATGAGTGAATTGAGCGTGTCGAAATATGCCTTTTCGTGCTTACCGTAATGGTACTCTATGGTGTTTTCGGATATTACCGGAGACAGTGCGTCTGGTGCGTATGGCAGTTTGGGCTGTATGAATTTCATCGTTGTATCCTGTGTTATATATCATGATAACGCGAAACGCAAAGTGATTGTTCCGTGGTATGTGATGGCATAATCATGATAGAATAAAGAAAAGACCCCGACTTTGTTGCAGGTCAGGGTCTTGTGCCAGTTACAAAAGAGTGGCGTCAGTCGAATATCGCGTCCCAGTCTTTCCACACTGGTTCATATCCGCCACGGCGTATGGCATCAGCCACCTCATGAGGGCTGCGGTCATCAGAGACCTCAAACTGCTCGAGGGCGCGGTCGGCGTATGTTTCGTAGCCGCCAGGCTCTGTTCGGCTGCCGGCACTCATTGATGTCACACCTAGAGGCATGATGTGGTCGCGGTAATCCGGCGCTTCGCGTGTCGAGAACGAGATGTCTGCTTCGTGGTCGAAAATGCGGAATGCGCAGGTAAGTTGCACGAGCTGAAGATCAGAGATGATAGATTTTGGCTTGAAACCGCTTTCTGACGGGCGCATACGCGGAAAGTTGACCGAATACCGCGACCGCCAGTAGCGTTTCTGCAGATATCGCAAGTGGCGAGCAAGCATGACAGCGTCCCCGCGCCAGTCTTCAAGACCTAACAGTGCTCCCATGCCGATTTTATGGACCATGGCATCGCCCATACGGTCAAAGCCGTTGAGCCGCCAGTCGAAGTGTGACTTCATGCCACGTGGGTGGTACTTGCGGTATGCCTCGCGGTGATACGTTTCCTGAAAGCAAACCACGCCGTTCAATCCTGATTGCGTAAGGCGGTAATAGTCAGCTGAACGCATGGGTTGCACCTCTATTGTGAGGTTGTGGAAATGCTTGCGGCATACGCCCAGAGCTTTCTCAAGATAGTCCACGCCGCACAATGCCGGGTATTCGCCGGCAACTATAAGCAGGTTTTCAAACGGCGCAAGGCGTTTGATTGCCAAGCATTCGCGTTCCACCTGCTCGAGGGTCAACACTGTGCGCGTGAACGGGTTGTCGTGATTGAAGCCGCAGTATACGCACTTGTTGGTACAGGCGTTGCCCACATACATCGGTATGTACATGGAAATCGTCTTTCCGAACTTCTGCTGTGTGAAATGTCTGCTCATTTGTGCCATCTTCTCCAGATAAGGAGCGGCTGCCCGTGAAATCAGGACTGCGAACTCGTCTGGAGTAAGCGGTCTCTTGTCATGGGCTGCGGCGGCAAGAACCCGGCGCACATCTGCGTCAGTGGCATTTTCCACCATTTCAATAGTGCCATCCCAGTCATACTGGTCGATGACATCGGCGAAACCGTGTCCGAAGATGGCTTCGCTGTCCGGGTCAGAATGAGCTTTCATCACTTGTCGCATTTGTCGGCTATGTTCTGGGAGATGCGCATCGCGCAGAAGTTCGGGCCGCACATAGTGCAGAATTTGTCGTCGGCATCGGGTGCGCTGCGGCGGGCCTCAAGATAGTACGAGCTGGCGCGTTCAGGGTCAAGAGACAGGTTGAACTGGTCTTTCCAGCGGAACTCATACCGGGCCTTGCTGAGGGCGTTGTCACGCACCTGCGCTCCAGGTAAACCCTTGGCGAGGTCTGCCGCATGGGCTGCAATCTTATATGCTATCACACCTTCGCGCACGTCCTGGAGTGTAGGCAGCGCAAGGTGTTCCTTGGGTGTGACATAGCATATCATGGCAGTGCCGAGGTCGGAGATTATGGCCGCGCCGATTGCCGAGGTGATATGGTCATAGCCCGGGGCAATGTCTGTGGTGATAGGACCGAGGGTATAGAACGGCGCTTCGTGGCATGAGATGAGCTGACGGTCCATGTTCTCCTTGATTTTGTTCATTGGCACATGCCCGGGGCCTTCAATTATAACCTGTACGTCATGCGCCCAAGCCTTCTCAGTCAGCTCGCCAAGTACATCAAGTTCGAGGAACTGGGCATGGTCGTTGGCATCGTGTATGGAGCCGGGGCGCATACCGTCGCCAAGTGAGATAGCGACATCGTATTGTGCCAGTATCTCGCAGATTTCGTCAAAGTGGGTGTAGAGGAAGCTCTCTTCATTGTGGATAACCGTCCATTCGGTCATGATGGAGCCGCCGCGAGAAACGCAGCCCGTCAGGCGGTTCTTGACCAAAGAGGCATGTTCACGCAATACTCCGGCGTGGATCGTGAAATAGTCCACACCCTGCTCACACTGCTCGATGAGTGTGTCGCGATATATCTCCCAGGTGAGTTTGGAAACATCACCGTTCACCTTTTCGAGAGCCTGGTAAATAGGAACTGTTCCAACCGGAACAGGGCAGTTGCGGATTATCCATTCGCGGGTCTCGTGGATGTTGTCACCGGTTGAAAGGTCCATAAGCGTGTCACCGCCCCAGTAGCAGCTCCACACGGCCTTAGCCACTTCTTCCTCAATGCCGGACGAGAGAGCAGAGTTGCCGATATTGGTATTCAGCTTTACGCGGAAATTGCGGCCTATAATCATAGGCTCTGCCTCGGGGTGGTTGATGTTGGCTGCGATGATCGCACGTCCTTCAGCGACTTCTTTGCGCACAAATTCAGGGGTGATGTATGAATCTATGCCGAGTGTAGCGTTGTTGGCGTTTTCACGGATAGCCACATACTCCATTTCCGGGGTGATGATGCCCTTGCGAGCATAGTGCATCTGTGTGACGCACTTGCCCTGCACGGCGCGGCGAGGCAGGTGTCTCACCGGGAAGCGGATTTCGTCGAGCGACTTGTCGGCAAGGCGGCGGTTGCCGTATTCGCTGGTGAGGGTGTTGAGTTCCTCTGTGTCTTTGCGGTCAATTACCCACTGTTCGCGGTGGCGAGGCAGACCTGCATTGATGTCTACCTTGACATCCTGGTCAGTATATGGCCCGCTGGTGTCATATACGGTTACAGGGTCGTTAGGGTATTCTGCACGCTTGCCGTTCTCTATGCGAACTGTAGGGTAGAGGTTGATGCGGCGCATTCCTACGCGGATAGGGTGGATTGTACCGTTGATGTATATCTTCTCCGAATTGGGGTATGAGGAGAGGTCAATATTGTCTATTTTCATGATTGATAAGGTGTTTGTCAGTCTGTGAAAAATTTTGTCAAGGGGCTTGAGGCTTCGGCGGAAACGGATGTCGCACCGAGGCCAGCGAGGAATGCGTTGCGTCCTGCAATGACCGCCATGCGGAAAGCATCAGCCATTTTGGCAGGGTCATCGGCAATGGCAATTGCCGTGTTGACAAGCACGGCATCTGCACCCATCTCCATTGCTTCGGCAGCATGTGAGGGTGCGCCGAGGCCAGCATCAATGATTACGGGGACACGGCTTTGCTCAATGATTATCTCAATCATGTCTCGTGTCACCAAGCCCCTGTTTGAACCGATAGGCGCAGCAAGCGGCATGACAGCAGCAGCACCAGCCTCTTCGAGGAGTTTGCACAGGACAGGGTCGGCCTGTATGTATGGAAGTACCGTGAAGCCTTCAGCCGCGAGCGTGCGTGTGGCCTCGAGAGTCTCGATTGGGTCTGGCATCAGGTATTTCGGGTCAGGGTGTATCTCGAGTTTGATGAATTCAGTGTTGAATATTTCGCGGCTCATGCGAGCGGCGAGTATTGCCTCTTCGGCATTGCGCACGCCAGAGGTGTTAGGCAGCAGCTGGACGTTCTCACGGTTGATGTGCGTCAGCATCTCGTCGGTAGCCTCGTTCATCATGTTGACGCGCTTCATGGCTACGGTTATCATCTGTGACTGCGAGGCCAGAACGGCATCAAGCATCAGTTGCGGCGATGCGAACTTGCCGGTCCCTACAAAGAGGCGTGATGAGAAGTCTCTGCCTCCGATGGTCAGTATATCAGACATATTGTGTTATGTATTATTGAGTTAGAATTCAGTTTTTCAATGTGGAATTAAGCAGCCGGACCAACTCGCTGGTCGCGGCAGCCATGTCTTTAGCGTTGGCAATAGCACCGCTCACGGCCACACCGTTTACACCGCACTCCATTAGCGGAAGGATGTCGTCGCTGCAGATGCCGCCTACTGCCACGCGGGCTATCTCGATGCCCTTCTCGTCCATTTGTCGGCATATCGCGCTGATGCCTTCCTTGCCAAGTATCGGTGCGAGGTTCTTCTTTGTCGTCGTGTGACGGTATGGGCCAATGCCGACATAATCGATGTCACAAGTGGCTGCTCGGAACACATCTTCAAATGTGTTTACGGTCACGCCGATTACCGCACCTGCGCCGAGTATTGCCCGGGCTTCGGACGGCGACATATCCTCCTTGCCGACATGGACTCCAGACACTTCGAGTTCTTTGGCGAGGTTTACGCGATCATTCAGGATCAGGAACGCTTCCATCTGGTCGCACATTGGCTTAATGACGCTCACCACACGGCGTATTTCGTCGTCAGACGCATCCTTCATGCGCAGTTGCACCCAGCGGCAACCGCCGTCAAGAGCAGCTGCCACCTGTGCCTCTACAGGCACGTTGCAGTTGGTATTTGTTATGAATTGAAGCATGATTTCGCTTTTATCGTTTCCAGTTTTTCGGCAAGTTCACTTGCTGATTGAGCCTCCCATATATAGCCGAGCATCGCAGCACCGGCAAATCCTGCGTCATGCAGCATCGCGAAGCGGTCAGGCGTGACACCGCCGAGGGCTATGACTTTTGTCGGCGGCCGCATCCGTGCGAAATCGGCAAATGATATTGCTGCATTGTACCCTTGCTTAGAAATTGAGTCAAATACGGGTGAGAGTGTGACATACTCGTATTTGCCGGCATCTGCGACCTCCTTAATAGAGTGGCAACTTCTGGACAGAGTGCCTTGAGTGCCATAAAATGAGGGATTTCGGCTGTTCAGATGCGCACCAGCCAGAGAGTATGCATCCACCAGCGCAAAATGCGAATGAAGGCGTAATCTGCCATGCAATAGGCTCGGAATGGCCTCAATCAGCCGGCGCATCTCTACCTCCATAATATTCGGGTGACGCAAATGCACAAAGTCGATGCCGCCGTCCAACAGGGCAGCGACTATATCAGCTTCATCGGTGACAGTACGCTCGGGCGTTATGGCGATAGTAATGAACTTGTCCATAGAGAGTTAACGCTGTTAGCCTCCGTATGCCGCGCTGATTATCATAATTTTGTCCTCCTCATTCAGATTGGATACCGGCCAATTTTCGCGGCGGACTATTTTGCCGTTGACAGCCACAGCAGTTCCGGCAGTCTTTATGGAGAGATGCTCCAGCAGGTCAGCGATGTCTTGCACCGTGACGGGGAGCATTTTGGGTTGGTCGTTTACATATACTCTCATGGTATGCAGTTGTTTGTTTTGTTAGAAGTCAGATTGGAGAGTGTGCCGAGCGGGCCGTAGCCACCTTTGCCGAAGGCGAAATTTGCGCCGGCACGTATTAGATCATGCACTGTCCGCTCTGCATCTGCCGCTGCCTGATGCAGGCTTCGGCGGCGTGCAAGGCCACACGCGATAGCCGTGGAAAGAGCGCAGCCTGTGCCGTGGGTATTTGCAGAGACTATGGAGTGTGAGAAGAAGAGCATCTGGCAGCCAGACCTAGCCTCATACAGAGCATCTGTTATGCTGTCGCCAGCACAGTCACCGCCTTTGACCAGAGCTGAGCGTGAGCCAAATTCGTTGCACAGCAGTACTGCAAGTTCCGTCGCTGAACGGCTGCCTGCGGTTGCGCCAAGCAGCATTTCAGCTTCATGTACATTAGGTGTAATGATGTCGGCAATTGGTAGAAGGCACTTTTTCAGCGTATCAAATGCAGACGAACTGCCGCATCTGGCAGATGCCAATGTCGGCGAGGCTATCGGGTCAACTACAATGTTGCGCAGCTTGTGACGGTCAATACAGTGTCTGACCGCCTCGATGCTTTCCGCTGTGGGCAGCATGCCGATTTTCACAGCGTCGATGGTCAGGTCAGAAGCAAGCGCGTCAATCTGCTGTTCGAGCAAATCAGCTGATACCGGCACTATTGCGTCTGCGTTTTGCGAGTTTTGCACGGTCACGGCAGTCACGGCAGTGAGGGCATAGACACCCATGACCATGGCAGTCTTGATGTCACCTTGCAGGCCGGCCCCTGCCGAGGGGTCAGAGCCGGCTATTGCGAGTATTGTTGTGTATGGCTCTTTCATCGCATTGGCGTAATTTATCGCGGTATAACCCTGTTCTCCCAATGTGCAATGACAACAAAGAATGTCTCCCTGCATCGGCATTATCCGCATCAGGTTCATAGGGTATGTTCTCAGCCGCCGAGTGGCAGCACCCCCGCTTTCGCCGCAAAGTTATACAAAAAAATCGGGAACGGCAAACGTATGTGCCGCTCCCGGTATATTGAGTGTAGTCGCTGTGTCAGAATACGTAGCCGAAGCCGACGTTGAAGAAGCCTCCGCTGCAGTCGTCCATGAGGGAGTACTTGCCTTGCAGCGAAAGTTTGAATGTCGAGGTCAGGTAGATGTCGAAACCTGCGCCGAAGTCTGCGCCTACGCGAGTGTAGTCGCCGCCATGGTCAACATTCCAGTTGTTAAGTGTGAGACCTGTCAGCGGATATATGTTAAACCCTTTGGCCAGGCGGAACGGGAAGTGCATATCTACCGAGAATTCGAAACCAGAGAGGCAGTCATTGCGGAAGATGTAGCCGACTTCAGGTGCGATACGCACATGAGGCGCAATAGTGTACTGGAAGTAGATGTCGGCATAACCGCCGCTGTTGTGTGTGGCGACACCGCCAGCGAGACCGAGTGTCATCTCATTGCCCTTGGCACTTGCCGTCGAGCCGATGCCGGACAGTCCTGCCAAGGCAAGAACTCCGACAGCGATTAGCTTGTTCATTGAGTATTTCATAGTTATTTCGGGTTGTTTGGTGCAAGACCGGGCTGGCATCCATTCCGGACTCGCGGTTTGTACTATATTTATCCGTAGTAACGTTGATTAATCGGAAATAGTTTGTTACTTTTGCAACAAAATGGACGTAACAGCTTCGCGCCTGCTGCGGCACTGCTGCGGCATTGTATGCGAGTATCGAAATACACAATGGACAGATTTGGATTTTTCCGTGTTTCTGCGGCTTTCCCGCTCGTTAAGGTTGCAGATGTAAAATATAATGAGGAGCAGACCCTTGCAGCTGCACGAGCTGCTGTAGCACGCGGTTGTGAACTGCTTGTGTTGCCTGAGCTCGGGTTGACCGGATATACCTGCGGCGACCTGTTCCACCAGCAGCTGATGCTTACGGCGGCAGGGGAGGCACTTGTGCGTGTTGCAGAGGCTACCGCAGGCACTCGACTTATGGCCGTTGTCGGCGTGCCGCTTATGCACCAAGGCCGGTTGTACAACTGCGCGGCGGCGTGCGCGGACGGCGAGGTGAAGGCTGTCGTGCCTAAATCGTATCTGCCCAACTACAATGAGTTCTACGAGAAACGTTGGTTCGCTTCCGGCAAGAATGTGCGCTGTGAGGAAATATGCATCTGCGGCGAGAGTGTGCCGTTCGGCACAGACGTGATGCTGCGCCACTGCGGAGCAGCGGTCGGCATCGAGATATGCGAGGACTTGTGGGTTCCAGCTCCGCCCAGCAACCGTCTTGCGCTCGCTGGGGCAGACGTGATTGCCAACCTTTCAGCGACAGACGAACTGATAGGCAAGCACGACTACTTGCGCTCGCTCGTTTCGGGTCAGTCTGCCCGCTTGCGCTGTGTATACGCATACGCCTCGGCCGGAGCAGGGGAGTCCTCTACAGATGCGGTATATGCCGGCAATGCCATGATAGCCGAAGACGGCCGGATGCTTTGCGAGTCCCCGCGCTTCTCCGAGTCTGCCCAAGCGGTGACTGCCGACGTAGACCTTGAGATGTTACGTGCTGACCGCCGCCACATAGACACGTACTACGATAATGAGGACGAGCAGCTTGGGTTCTGTACGGTTGACACTTGCGTTTCAGACGATGATGCGGACAGGCAGTTGGAATACCGCACCATAAAGCGTCACCCCTTTGTGCCGTCAGCCGGTCCGCTGCTTGACAACCGCTGCCGAGAGGTTACGTCAATACAGACGGCCGGACTTGTGCAACGTCTGCGTGCCACAGGTTGCCGGCACCTCACTGTGGGTATTTCCGGCGGGCTGGACTCTACGCTCGCCCTGCTTATCGCAGTCAAGGCGTTTGACGCGCTTAGACTCGACCGGAAAGGGATTTACGCAATAACAATGCCTGGTTTCGGCACTACTCACCGCACACACGCCAACGCACACACCATAATGCAACGGCTTGGGGTGACAGCTCTCGAGATACCCATTGCAGATGCGGTGCGACAGCATTTCCGCGACATCGGACAGAACGAGAATGTGCATGACGTGACATACGAGAATTGCCAGGCACGCGAGCGTACGCAAATACTGATGGACTATGGCAACCGTGTCGGAGCGATGGTGCTCGGCACAGGCGACTTGTCAGAGCTAGCCCTGGGCTGGTGCACATACAATGCCGACCACATGTCAATGTATTCCGTAAACACATCAGTTCCCAAGACGTTGGTTCGCCACCTTGTGGAGTGGATAGCACGACGTGATGAAGATGAGGAATTGCGCATCGCCCTCATGGATATTGTCAACACCCCTGTCAGCCCCGAGCTGATACCGGCGGACAAGGACGGCAACATCTCTCAAAAGACAGAAGACCTCGTAGGGCCATACGAACTTCATGACTTCTTCCTCTACTATACCATGCGCTACGGCTTCACGCCGCGCAAGGTCTTCATGCTTGCCAGGACTGCTTTTGCCGGGACGTATGATGCTGATGTAGTGCGTCATTGGCTGCGGACATTCTACCGGCGTTTCTTTGCGCAGCAATTCAAACGCTCTTGCCTCCCGGACGGGCCGAAGACAGGCAGCGTGTCTATATCGCCTCGTGCAGATTGGCGTATGCCCTCCGATGCAAGTTCGCGTATATGGCTTGACGAGGTGGATGGCATTTGACAATTAGCGGCGTTTTGTGTAACTTTGTATGTTCAATGCGGCAGAGATGAGTATGCAGGACGATATAGAGGCAGCAGTCAGCGTGCTGCGTGGCGGTGGGGTTATACTTTACCCCACCGATACCGTTTGGGGATTGGGCTGCGATGCGTGCAACGACTATGCTGTCGCACACATTTTCGACATAAAACGCCGCCCGTCTGCAAAATCGATGTTGCTGCTCGTTTCAGGCATGGAGATGGTCTCACGCCACGTGGCTTCCGTCCCTGATGCAGCGCGGAGCATTTTGGCTGACGCAAAACGTCCTACGACAATCATATACGATAGTGCCCGCAGCATATCTCCGTTGCTTTTCGCAGAGGACGGGTCTGTTGGCATACGCATACCGGACTATCACTTCTGCGCCGAATTATGCCGCCTTCTTGGCAAGCCGATAGTGTCGACTTCAGCCAACATTTCCGGTCATCCTGCACCAGCTGCATTTGCACAGATAGACAGGCAAATCATTGACGCTGCAGACTATGTCTGTGAAACAGGAAGGGCAGGGAGGCCGCAAATGCAGCCGTCAGACATTATCAAGGTGTCGGCCGACGGCACAGTGACTAACATAAGAGTATTCGACAGTGGTCTCGATCAACGCCCAAAGGGCTAAATATGTGTTCTCTGACTGGTTGACGACGAGCATAGCGTTCATGCTGTTCAATGTCTACCGTTTCTACCACTTTTCAGTGGGGGACTATGAGGCGCATACCTACACTCTTTGGATGTACCTCGTTGACAGCAAGATGCTTGTTGAGGAAATTCTGTTTCCATTGGCCATGCTCTTCGTCTATTGGCTTTCAGGGTATTACAACAATCCCTTCCAACGGTCTCGGCTGCAAGAACTGTACACCACTGCATACACAGCATTTGTCAACACACTCCTGATTTACCTCGTCTTGCTCACCAACGACCAAATAGCTGTATCGTCGAGCAACTATGCACTGCTGGCAACGACATTTTGCTTGCTGTTCGGCATGACGTATCTCGGTCGAGTAATTCTGACAGGTGCGCGTTTCCGCAAAATCAGGCAAAACCGCTGGGCATTCCGCACCATTATAATCGGCACTCGAGACAAGGCTCGTGAGGAGACACATCGGCTCGAATCATCGCTTGCCAACCTCGGATATGTAGCAGAGGGGTATGTGCTTACAGACGGCGATGCCGGAGAGGATGAATTCTTGGGCAAACCGGTCTACTCATTAGACGACCTGAAGTCAGTGTGCCAAAAGGATAAGGTTTCACAAATACTAATCACACTGCCTTCTACATCTGACTCTCGATTGCTAAAATTACTGGGACGGCTTTTCGACCTCGACATACCAGTCAAAATCGCTCCGGATCTGCGGTCTTATCTGACATCGGGCATACGTTTGCAAGACATTTATGGCGAGCCTTTTGTGGATCTGACCACGCCGCACCTGCGCGAATCATCGCAGAACATCAAGCGCACGCTCGATGTGGCGATTTCTGTCATTGCGCTGATTTTGCTTGCAGTGCCGTTCATGATACTTGCAGTCTTGATAAAGTCAGACTCCAAAGGCCCGGTATTCTACAAACAGCTGCGTGTTGGCCGTCACCGTTGCCCATTTTACATATACAAGTTCCGCACCATGTATGTTGATGCAGAGGCGGCAGGGCCGCAGCTGTCAAGCGATAATGACCCTCGCGTGACACGCATCGGCCGCTTCATGCGCAAATACCGCATAGACGAGCTGCCGCAGTTCTGGAATGTACTGACCGGCGACATGTCGCTTGTCGGGCCTCGTCCGGAACGTGAGTTCTACATACGCCAGATACTCGAAAAAGCGCCGTATTACACGCTCCTTCACCAAGTGCGCCCGGGCATTACCTCGTGGGGAATGGTTAAATACGGCTATGCTTCCGACGTAGACCAAATGATTGAGCGCGTGCAGTATGACTTGCTCTATCTGTCGAATATGTCTATTTCTGTCGATTTCAAAATACTAATCTACACCATCCGCACCGTATTGCTCGGCAAGGGGAAATAACGCTATCTGGGAATGGCATACAAAGAACGAGACAACAAGTGGACGCGCCTGTGGATAAGCATTGCAGAATGGCGTGAGCGGCACATCAAGGAGCGCAACTTCCTCGTGATGCTGGCTCTCGTCGTCGGTGTGCTTTGTGGGTTTGCGGCGCAATTGCTCAAACTCCTTATACACCTGATTTCGAGTCTGCTGACTTCAGGCATAGACGACGGCAATGTCAACTACTGGTATCTGGTATTCCCGGTCGTCGGCATACTGATAGTGTCGGTGTTCATACGCTATGTGGTCAAAGACGACATATCACACGGCGTTACCCGTGTGCTTTACGCCATATCAAGGCGCAAGTCGAGGCTCAAGAAGAAAAACATTTACGCATCGCTTGTAGCATCGTCTGTGACAATCGGTTTCGGAGGCTCGGTCGGGGCAGAGGGCCCGATTGTGTTCACAGGAGCGGCTATCGGCTCAAATATAGGTCAGGCGTTCCGCCTGTCGCCCAAAATCCTGATGATACTCGTCGGTTGCGGAGCTGCAGCTGGCATTGCCGGCATATTCCGAGCGCCGATAGCGGGCATGCTTTTCACCATCGAGGTGCTTATGATAGACCTGACTGCAGCTACTGTCATGCCTCTCATCATCTCATCAGTTTCCGCAGCTACGGTGGCATACGTTCTCGAAGGGTATACCTCCGAGTTTTTCTTCGCCCAGAGTGAGCCGTTCCTGACAGGCAAAATACCCTATACCATACTCCTCGGCATCTTCTGCGGTTTCATCTCCCTTTATTTCACACGCTGCATTTTCGGGATGGAGACATTCTTCAAGCATATACACAAGCGTTGGGTCAAAATTCTTGTCGGCGGCATCATCCTCGCTGTTCTCATTTTCCTGTTTCCCTCGCTGTACGGTGAGGGCTATGACACAATTGACCTGCTGCTCGAAGGCGATGTCAAAGCGGTGGTCAACGGGACATTCTTCTACCTCGACCGCAACAACGTATGGGTGATAGCGGGGGTGCTGTCAGCTATTGTCCTTCTGAAGGTGTTTGCCACATCTGCCACTAACGGTGCCGGCGGTGTCGGCGGCACATTCGCACCTTCATTGTTTGTCGGCGCATTGGCCGGTTTCCTGTTTGCGTATGTATTCAACGAGCTGAACCTCGGCGTGACTGTCTCCGAAAAGAACTTCGCGCTCATGGGCATGGCTGGCGTGATGAGCGGTGTAATGCACGCGCCGCTTATGGCAATATTCCTCACCGCCGAGATGACCGGAGGCTACGACCTGTTCCTGCCGCTGCTGATAGTTTCCTCATTGGCATACATGACCATACGCATCTTTGAGCCGTACAGCATATATACGATGCGTCTTGCCAAGCACGGAGATTTGCTCACGCACCATAAGGACAAGGCCGTACTCACTATGCTGAATGTCGATGAACTCATTGAGCGCGACTTCAAGAGCGTGACGCCTGACATGACCCTCAAGCAGGTCGTCGATACCATTGCCACGTCAACCCGCAACCTGTTTCCGGTCGTTGACGCTGAAAACAACCTCGTCGGCGTGGTATTGCTTGATGACATACGTAACATCATGTTCCGCCCAGACCTCTACAAGAAGATGCACGTGCGGAGGTTCATGTCGATGCCGCCGGACCGTATCGACATACACGACTCTATGGAGAATGTGATGCGCATATTTGACAAGACCAACGCATGGAACCTTCCCGTGGTTGACGGTACAAAATACGTCGGTTTCGTTTCCAAGTCCAAGATTTTCAACTCATACCGTAAGCTGTTGCGGCATTATTCAGATGACTGACGATGGTTGCGGCATATACTGACCAACAAGAAATGAAGAAACTCCAAGATATTAAAATTGTGTTTTTCGGCACTCCCGAGTTTGCCGTTGCTTCGCTTGACGCCCTGGTGGCAAAGGGCGCTGACATAGCTGCCGTCGTGACCATGCCGGACAAGCCAGCCGGGCGCGGACACAAGATGTACCAAAGCGATGTCAAGAAATATGCGGAGGCACATGGACTGCCTATATTGCAACCGGCCAACCTGAAAGACCCCCAGTTTATAGATGCTCTTCAGGCTATCGGCGCTGACCTGTTCATAGTTATTGCCTTCCGTATGCTGCCTAAAGCCGTATGGCAGATGCCGCCACTCGGCACATTCAACCTGCATGCCTCCCTGCTGCCGAAATACCGTGGCGCGGCCCCGATTAACCGTGCGGTCATGAACGGCGAAAAAGAAACCGGCGTGACCACATTCATGCTAAAGCATGAGATTGACACCGGAGACATCCTTTCCCAACGGAAAATTGAGATACTGCCTTCGGACAATGTCGGCGACGTACATGACCGCCTCATGGCAATAGGGGCAGAAGAGGTGGTCAAAACCGTGGAGATGATAGCTGCCGGCACTGCCAAGCCGATGCCGCAGCCCGAAGGCGAGTTCACACCAGCCCCGAAAATATTCAAGGAAGACTGCCATATCGACTGGTCAAAAGACACCGAAACCATACACAATCAAGTGCGCGGACTTTCGCCGTACCCAGCTGCATATACGTACATTCATGACGCTAACGGCAAGCAGGTTTGCGCCAAAATATTTGCGTCCGCAGTACGTCCCTTCTCTGTTGACGGTGTGCGGGACATGGCTTCAGCGGGCAAGGTGGCTGTATTGAAAAATTCCATGTATGTGATGACTGGCGACACTGATTGTCACGGCTGTTGCATAGAAATACTTGAATTGCAGCCCGCCGGAAAAAAGCGCATGACTGCAGAGGCATTCCTCGCCGGCTACAAACCCTATTTTTGTGAATGACATGGGTACACACAAGCAGAACTGCCGCATAATAGCTGACGTGATGCATAGCCATGGTGTCAGGCATATAGTCTGTTCGCCCGGCTCGCGCAATGCACCGATGCTTTTAGCGGTGGATTCGCTTCCGAAAGTCGAGACGCATATAGTGATTGATGAGCGGTCAGCCGCGTTTGTCGCCCTCGGCTTAGCCCAGATTTCGCGTGAACCAGTTGCTTTGGTATGCACTTCAGGCACTGCACTTCTGAACTATGCACCTGCAGTAGCCGAGGCATATTATCAGGGATTGCCGCTGATAGTAATTTCAGCCGACCGCCCAGAGCGGTGGATAGACCAAGACGACTCGCAGACATTGCGTCAGCCGGGCGCGCTCTCCAATTTCGTCAAGAAAAGCTATGACATACATGATTTCGCAGCTGACAACGTGGATATGTGCCGCTATGCCAACCGCGAGGTCAATGATGCCATGATTACCGCCCTTCGCCGCCGTCGAGGTCCGGTTCATATCAACGTCCGCCTTGATGAGCCGCTGACTTCTGGCGAACAAATTCCGTTCTCGCTGCAGCGGAAAATCTGCTGCGTGGAGACGGAAGACATACTGTCAAAGGAAACCGTGTATGAGTTGGCGCAACAGGCAGTTGGCAAGCGTATACTGGCAGTTGCAGGGTTCATGCTTCCTGATGACCACCTGAACAAGGCGATGCTCAGGCTAGCCTCTTTGCCGGATGTGTATGTGATGCACGAAACAGTCTCCAACCTGCACCTGCCGCGCCGGCACAGCGCAGTTGACGTTATTCTCTCGCACCTCACCCCCCGGCAGCGCGAGGATTTGCGCCCTGACATAATAATCACCGTCGGCGGCGCACTCATATCGCGTGCCGTCAAGGAGTTCTTGCGCACATCCGATGGCGTTCAGCATTGGGCTGTCGGCCATAGCCATACCACCGTCGATTGCTTCAATTCACTGTCGCTGCGCATTGAAGCTGCTCCGGCGCCGTTTCTCTCTGCTTTCGCGAAACTGCTTGCCAAAAATTCTGGCGACACCGGTTACGCTGCGGCTTGGGCTGCGTGCAAGAAGGATGCCGTAGCCTCGCACAACCGTTTTGTAAGCACGTCTGACTGGAGCGACTTGAGGGCGTGCCAGATGATATTCGACAGCATACCCGACGACTTCAATGTGCAGCTAAGCAACGGCACGTCAGTACGCTACGCACAGTTGTGCATGTCGTCAATCCCGCATGGCTGCTACTGCAACAGAGGCGTTTCAGGAATCGACGGCTGCCTTTCCACTGCAATAGGGGCGGCAATGGCATATCCCGAAACGACTGTGCTTGTGACCGGAGACATGTCTATGGCATACGACATCGGCGCTCTCTCCATTGCAGTGATACCGGAACGGCTGAAGATAATCGTGCTGAACAACCAGGGCGGCGGCATATTCCGCTTCATTCCCTCGACACGCTCTTTGCCCGAGCGCGAGCGGTATTTCTGCGCTCCGCCGCGTCTGCCGCTGAATATGATTGCTCCGGCATACGGCTTTGAGTACTTCGCTGCTTCATCAGCCAACCAGTTGCAGCAAACGCTGCCGATGTTCCTCGCCCCGAGGCTTGCCCCGGCGATACTCGAGGTGGTCACCCCCGGCGACCGCAGCGCGCAGATACTCATCGACTACATGAACAGAAACAAACAATAACGATACTGATATGTACGATTGGAAACCAATAAAACAATACACAGACATCCTCTTTGAGCAGTTCGAGGGGATAGCAAAGATAACTATCAACCGTCCACGAGTATACAACGCTTTCCGTCCGCAAACCAACGCCGAGATGCTCGACGCAATGAACATTTGCCGCGAGCGTAACGACATCGGTGTTGTCATACTTACCGGCGCTGGCGACAAAGCCTTCTGCTCTGGCGGCGACCAGAACGTGAAGGGCGTAGGCGGCTATATCGACGAGAACGGCGTGCCGCGCCTCAATGTGCTTGACCTGCACAAAGCCATCCGCTCTTTGCCAAAACCTGTAATTGCCATGGTCAATGGTTACAGCATCGGCGGCGGCAATGTGTTGCAGGTTGTATGCGACCTTTCAATCGCATCTGAAAACGCCCGCTTCGGCCAGACTGGCCCCAAAGTCGGCAGCTTCGACGCCGGTTTCGGCTCGTCATACCTCGCCCGCTGTGTCGGGCAGAAAAAAGCCCGCGAGATTTGGTTTCTCTGCAAGCAGTACACTGCGCAAGAAGCCCTCGAAATGGGTATGGTGAACAAGGTTGTGCCGTTTAACCGTCTCGAGGCCGAAACTGTGGAGTGGTGCCGCACCATACTGAAGCGCAGCCCAATGGCTATCCGTATGATTAAGCGTGCTCTCAATGCCGAACTCGACGGACAGCACGGACTTATGGAGTTTGCCGGCGACACAACGCTGATGTACTACCTTATGGCTGAGGCGCAAGAGGGAAAGAACGCATTCCTCGAAAAGCGAGATCCTGATTTCGACCAGTTCCCTAAATTCCCCTGATAAGGACAACCTGTCATGCGACTGTCATTTGCACCATATACTCTTCGTTTCCGCACTCCATCCGGGACTTCCCGAGGCATACTGACCGATAAGCCCACATACTTCATCAAACTGTATGACGAACAGAACCCGGAAGTCTGCGGCATCGGAGAAGCTCCATATTTCCCAGGCCTGTCGCCTGAAGACGGCAGCCGCTATGAGTACAAACTGATAGAGCTGCTCGCCAATGTCGCTCTCGGTCGTCAGACTGACCTGTCACGCCACCCGTCGATACAATTCGGCTTTGAACAGGCGTTGTATGACCTCGTGTCGGGCGGAAAAGGCATCTATTTTCCCTCGAAGTTTACAAAGGGAGAGGCGCATATTGACATCAACGGCTTGGTGTGGATGGGGGCACATGACGAAATGTTGCAGCGTATCGAAGAGAAACTCGCACTCGGCTACCGCTGCATCAAGCTGAAAATCGGCGCGATAGACTGGCAGTCGGAAATTGACCTGATAAAGTCGATCCGGCGGCGTTATTCAGCAGATGAAATCACCGTGCGCGTAGATGCCAACGGAGCATTCTCAATGGACGATGTTTTCCCTCGCCTTAAGGCGCTCGCCGACCTTGGCATACATTCGATTGAACAACCTGTCAGAGCAGGTTATCCAGAGTTGATGTCTTTCATCTGCAAGATGTCGCCAGTGCCTGTCGCTCTTGACGAGGAACTTATCGGAGTGTACGACACAAATGACCGCAAACGCCTTCTTGACAGCATCAACCCGGCATACATTATCCTGAAACCCGCGCTCGTAGGCGGTTTTTCCGGCGCGGCTGAATGGATAGAACTGGCTAAAGAGCGTGGGATAGGGTGGTGGATAACGTCCTCGCTCGAATCAAATGTAGGGCTGAACGCCCTTGCGCAGTGGACTGCCACACTCGACACCGGAGGCCTGCCGCAAGGCCTCGGCACAGGCGCGTTGTTCACAAATAATGCGCCGTCGCGCCTCGTATTGTCGGGCGACAAGCTGTCTTTTGACAAAACCTCGGTTCGTGACAAGTCATTTTTTGACGCCCTGCCATGGAGGGAATGACATACGCAGATTTGCGCAAGCAGTGGGAAGACGACTCTCCATGCATCGACGCATACACATCTGGTTCGACAGGCACGCCGAAAAAATTCTCTCTGCCCAAGGAGATGATGCGCCGCTCTGCACAACGCACCATATCATATTTCGGCATAAATGCAGGCTCACGCCTGTACAGCTGCATATCGCCGCAGTTCATCGGCGGCAAGATGATGCTTATTCGCGCCCTTGTCGCCGAATGCGAATTTGAGTATGAGCAACCGTCCAACCGTCCGCAAATCGGCGACCACAGCAGACCGTATGACCTTGTGTCGGTTGTTCCCTCACAGATGCATTACATATTGCAGTCGCCGCAGATTCTCGTCCGGGCCAGAAATTTTCTGATAGGCGGCAGCGCAATACCGCCGCAGCTGCGCAAGGCTATTGCCGATGCCGGCATTGCTGCATACGAAAGTTACGGCATGACCGAAACCGCTTCCCATATAGCGCTGCGGCGTATTGGCGCGGATGACAAGCCGTTCTCTGCATTGCCCGGCATCTTCCTTTCCGCTGATGAGCGCGACTGCCTTGTCATAGACATGGGCATTGACGGGACTGTTGTTACCAACGACATTGTAGAATTTGCAGATGAGGCAAAAGACAAATTCTATATACTGGGCAGGGTTGACGACGTGATTGTTACCGGCGGCTTGAAAGTCCATCCCGCGCGAGTGGAAAAGCTGCTGTCGCCTCTCTTCCCGAACATGGAGATTTGTATAACCTCCCGTCCTGACGCATTGTGGGGAAACCGTGTGGTGTTATTGATTGAAACAGAGAGCATTAATGATATGGACACGTTGATGAGTAAAATGCGGAAAATGTTGCCGCCCCATTGTGTCCCCAAAGAGATTCACGCTGTCAAATCATTGCCTCGCACCGCCTCTGGCAAGGTCATTCGCCGCCAACTGGCTGAATAGCTTCGCTCCCAGCAAAAATTCAAGCGGTTATCATTCGTATGTCAGAATAATGTTGTAAATTTGTGTCGTAAAACATATTCCGTACTACAGGTAATTACAAGGTTAAGGTAAGAATGATCAAGAAGAGTACACTCGAACATATCATCAGTCACGATATGGCAGAACTCTGGAGCGTGTTGAAGCCCGAGGAAAAGCGTATCGTGACCGAGAATTTCACCGTTCACAACTTCAAGAAGAACCAGATAATCTATGCCGAGAAAGAGCCGCCCGAATCGCTATGGTGTCTGCTCAAAGGCAAGGTAAAGATGTACAAAATGGGCATCGGCGAGCGTGTCCAGATACTTCGCCTGTACCGCCCAGTCCAGTATTTCGGCTATCGCGCCTACTTCGCCGGCGAGGATTACCTCTCCTCTTGTGCTGCGTTTGAGCCGTCAGTCATCGGCTCTATCCCGATGACTGTAGTGGAAAACCTTATCCGCAACAACACTGATGTCGCGATGTTCTTCATCCATGAGCTGTCACGCAACCTCGGCGGCTCTGACACAAAGATCGTCAACCTTACGCAGAAGCACATTCGCGGACGCCTTGCCGAGTCTCTGCTGCTCCTTGCTGACAATTACGGACTGGAGGATGACGAGGCGACACTGCGCATATACATGAGCCGCGAGGATCTTGCCAACCTCTCCAACATGACCACTTCAAACGCTATCCGCACGCTGACCGCTTTCGTCAACGAAAAACTGATACTCGTGGACGGGCGGCGCATCAAAATAATCAACGAGCCGCAGTTGCGCAAGATTTCCAAATTCGGATAAACAGTCCTTCTGCCGCGAAAACGATTTATGCCATGAGAAAAACACTCTTCCTGATTTACCAATGGGTGATTACAGTGCCGATACTTACTCTGATTACCATAGTCACCGCGCTGATTACCATAATCGGCACTGCCCTCGGCAAGCGCGACTACTGGGGGTATTGGCCGGCACGCTTTTGGTCGCGCTGCGTATGCACGCTTTGGTTCATTCGCATCAAGGTGAAAGGACGCGAGAACATTGACCCCAATACGTCATACGTATTTGTCGCCAATCATCAGGGAGCAGTCGATATTTGGACGATATACGGCTATCTGAACCACAATTTCAAATGGCTGATGAAGAAAAGCCTCGAGAAAGTCCCGTTTGTAGGGCCAGCATGCCGCGCCGCCGGACATGTGTTTGTTGATGACAGCAACCCTCGCGGCATCCGCGAAACGATAGGGGAGGCGGAACAACGCTTGCGCGACGGTATGTCGGTTGTGATTTTTCCCGAAGGGTCACGCACATACGACGGCAATTTGCGTCCATTCAAGCGCGGCGCATTTATGCTTGCTGCCGAGTTCGGGCTGCCTGTAGTGCCTATAACAATCGATGGCGCATTTGACCGTATGCCGCGTACAACGTATAATGCCACCCCTGGGACAGTGAACGTCACCATACACCCGCCCATCTATCCCGGCCCACGAGGATTCAATACCAAACAGCTCCTCGAGCAATCTCGCGAGCAGATACAATCTGTGTTGCCGCATCGCGGAGATGTGGCAACACGAGAGTAATGACTATAACCGGCTCGTCAGCGCAGGTACAGGTTTGAATTGCGCTCCCGGCCGATAGTCGTTTCCGGGCCGTGACCGGGATACACGATTGTGCTGTCAGGCAGCGGCATCAGTTTTTCTCGTATGCCGGTGAGCAGCTGGGTCATGCTGCCTCCCGGCAGGTCTGTCCGGCCGATGCTGCCGGCAAAAAGGACATCTCCGGCGAACAGAAACCCATCTTTCTCGTCATACAGCACTATGCCGCCAGGCGAGTGTCCCGGCACATGCAGCACCTTCAGCTCTCCGTTGCCGATGCGTATTATGTCGCCGTCGCTCAGGTAATGGGTAATGTGCACGCCCTCCGCCTGTTTCGTCAGGCCGAACATTTCCGCCTGACGGTCTATGCGCTCGCCAAGCACCTCGTCTGCAGGGTGTGCTTCAACCTTGACACCGTACTTGTTGCTCACATAGTTGTCACCGATAGCATGGTCTATGTGCATGTGAGTATTGAGCAAGTGAGTGACAGTCAGCCTCTCGCGTGCTATGAAATTGTCGAGAGCGTCAAACTCCTCGGGGAGGGTCATCCCCGGATCTATGATTGCACACTCGCGTGTCTCCTCGTCGTAAACAACGTATGTATTTATCCCGAAAAGGGCCAATTCAAATCTTGCTACTTTCATCTTATCTTGTTGTCCGCCAGCATTAGAATGTCATTTCGCCGGCGTGTATATCAACTTCTTTGTTCTGAAAAACGGCTCGTCAAACCACTTTGATATTTCTACAGTCTCGCTTGTGGGCAACCCTTTCAGCTCACCAGTCACATCGCCGCCCTTCAGCGTAATCAGGCCGTTGGGGACTGCATTGATGCCCTTGTCCGCAAAATTGCGGCGAACCAGCTTCATCAGTTCATTTTGAGGCATGACAGCACGGCTAACAACAAAGTCGAACTTGTCATGGCACTCGCCAATGTCACCGTGCTGAAAGGTCACGTTGTCAAGACCGCACTCACGCGCCACCTCCGTAGCGACGCGGATTTTCTTGCCAATGCGGTCTATCAGGTGGAAATGCACCTGCGGAAACATAACCGCAAGAGGCAACCCCGGCAGCCCGCCGCCTGTGCCGAGATCCAACACACGGCTATCGGGAGTGAAGTTGAGGAACTCGGCTATTGCGAGCGAGTGCAGCAGGTGGTGCGTCTCGAGATTGTCGATGTCCTGGCGTGAAATGACATTTATGCGGCTGTTCCATTCCGGGTACAGACGCATCATAATGTCAAACCGCTCACGCTGCTCCTCAGTCAGTTGCGGAAAATACTTCTCTATTATAGTTGCCATACCTGTCTATTTATACTGCAAAATTAGTCAAAATCCCCGATATACAGCGGCTTTGTCTGTTCTGCGCACGCTCATTGTCCGATATGACAATATGGATGTCCGATGCTGCTATGCTGAAATCGCCGGCATTGCCTAATTTTGCAATGTGGTTAGCAGGAACTGCCACATATCTCTCCTCTCCCATAACCTGAGAAAATCGGGTGTAATTAATTAAAGAAACCGCAGATGGTGCCACTATGCACATAGAGCGAAAATCGCAA
>ERZ808240.381-NODE-381-length-59336-cov-4.233059_pt1 | contig 59336 bp, 44 predicted proteins | sample MGYA00521084_ERZ808240 | MGnify/ENA primary metagenome ERZ808240 (study PRJEB31516, sample SAMN03275571) | gut metagenome | biome: mammalia-associated habitat; material: feces | host: Papio cynocephalus | place: Kenya | collected 2012-08-06 ...
GGAGAAGTAGTCATTGAATTCGCGGAAAGCTTTATCCACCCAGCCATTGAGCGGAGTGAAATGGGCGGGATAATCCCTTTTTCTTTGCCCGTGCTCGGCATAAGGGAGAAGATGGTGGCAAATCAAGTTCACACCGCCCCAATAAAGAGCATCCCCGTTTCTTTTGAGCTCCAAAGGAGTGACGTCCCACCCCGATCCGGCAAAAGCTTCTGTGATAACTTGTTTTTTGCCCAATTGGCTGGCCGCGGATCCAACCTGTTTTGGCGAAATGATGTCCGGGCAAGGGCGCCCCAGCCAATCAACCCCGGGGATGTGCTCATATTCATACATCGGCATCACCCCGGCACAGCACCACATCTGGCCGAAAAGGCTCACTTCCTCCACATAATGGCCGGTGAGTTGATAGCCGTTGGCGTCGCACCAGGAATAGATCTGTTCCGAATAGGAATGAAGCATCAAGTCCTGCATAGCCTTCCAATACTGATAACGGAATTGACGGTAGCCTTCCTTTTCCACGAACATCAGCCCAAGCCCGTCGAGGATGTCGATGCCGTAATGCTCTTTGAAATAACGAGGAAGGCAATCGGTATAGGGGTGCCCCCATCGATAATACTGAGGCTCATCGGTGAAGAATCCTTGCAGCCCTCCCCTATCGCGCTTTTTGTACTCTTCATGGGTCGCGGCAATGAATTTCGCAACGACGTCCTTGCTCAAAATGTCGACGGTGGAATTTGAGATCCTCTCATAGACATTCAGCACTCGCCCCCCGGAGTTCACGCGCACCAAGGAATCCCCGGAATCGTCATAGCTGACCAATGCCTTTTTGTCAAAAGGGCCGTAGGCGAACTCCAAATAGCGGTCGCGATTGGCTTCTTCCTCCAAAAGCTTTCCTCCGGCGAATCCGCTGGGCCAGCCGTTTTCGTCGTAGGCATAGGCCTTCATTCCGAGTTTGTTGGCCTCTTCCACGCAAGCCTCGACGCATTGGAACCACTTCTGCCCCAAATAAGGAGTCTTCAATCCGCCGCGCGCATGCATGAAGAACCCACCGATTCCGCGCTCGTGCATCCAATGGATTTGCTGAACCAAAACCTCTGGATTCAACTCGTCGTTCCAACTCCAAAAAGGGATCGGCCGATATTTTAGATCCAAAGGTTCCATAGTACACTCCTGCGCGGAGGACGCTCCGCATCCGGATTTTGAAGCAATTTCCCAACCTCATCAATAGAGGTGCGGCCCTATTGCAAAAAAACGAAGAATTTTCAAAACAAGACGCACATTGCAAAAAAAGAAACGCCGTTTAGGCGTTCGCGATACATGGGTTAAGTGGCGGAGGCGTCGAGATTCGAACTCGAGCACCGGCATACACCGATCTAACAGGTTAGCAACCTGCCCCCTTCGGCCTCTTGGGTACGCCTCCGCGAAAGAAACTATACAACAAAGAATCCTTGAATGGTAGGTGGAATTTTCGCCCCGGCAAGGGTCGAAGAGCCGTTTTTAGTACCATTGGGGGAAGCCGTTTTCCCTTTTGCGAATTTCGGTGTTTTTGTTCTTTTTCCGCAACCTTCTTTCTTCGGTAGCGCTTTCTCTCTCACTTTCTTTTCCCATGCCTTAGGATAAGGAACAACGGACTTTGTCCCCAAAAATAATATGAACCTCAAAATAGCCCTACCTTTGGCCGATGCCCAGGCTGCGCCGATCTGGATTCCCATCCTCCTCATGATGGGCGGTTTAGGCGCCTTGCTTTTGGGGATGAACCTTCTTCAGGCTTCCACCGAAAGGCTCGCCACCTCCGGTTTGAAAAAGCTTTTCGAGAAAACGGCAAAGTCCCGTCTGGCGGGGGTTGGGATCGGAACGCTCGCCACGATGATCATGCAGTCCAGCGGAGCCACGACGGTCATGGTCGTTGGCTTCGTCAACGCGGGGGTCATGTCTTTGCTGCAGGCCACCACCTACATCATGGGAGCCAACATCGGCACGACCATCACCGCCCAAATCGTCGCGCTGGGTGGGATCAGCTCATCCGCGTTCCCTCTGACCCAAATCATCATTGCCCTCACTTTGGTTGGGGTCGCCCTCAAGATGGCGTTCCACAAAAAGCACCCGAAAATAGGCCTTGTCGGAGATCTGCTCTCCGGCCTAGGCCTTTTGTTTTTAGGGCTCGAAACGATGACGACGAACCTCCAAAGCCTTTTCTTATCCAACGAATCCCTGAAGGACTTCCTGATCAATTTGAGTAACCCCTTCCTTCTTCTTTTCTTGGGGATCGTCCTAACCGTTTTGGCCCAATCCTCCAGCGCGGTCACCTCCATCATCTTGGCCCTTGCCATGGCAGGCGCCGTCATCGGAGGAAGCGGAAACGGGGTTCTTTATTTGATCCTGGGCTCGAACATCGGCTCCTGCTCCACCGCTTTGCTTTCTTCCATCGGGTCGACCACCAACGGCAAAAGGACCGCGGTCATCCACCTTCTCTTCAACGTTTTCGGGAGTGTGCTTTTCTTCATCGTGCTGCTTTGTTGGCCGAAAGCGATGGAATCCACGTTCGTTTCTCTTTTCCCCGGAAACCCCGCTTTGCAGATCGCGATGTTCCACACCTTCTTCAATCTTACCTGCACGGCGCTATTCCTTCCTTTTGCGAAAGGATTCGTCTTTTTGGCCAATAAGATGGTCAAAGACAAAAAGGAGAACCCTTCTTCCGATTTGCTGGATCCTCGTTTCCTCTCGACCCCGGAGCTCGCCTTATCCCAAGCCGTCTCCTTTTACCGCCTGATGGCCAACCAATCCTTGGCGAATTTGAATCTCGCCCTTCAGGCGTTCCTAAAAAAAGACAATAGCAAAACGGAGCAAATCAAAGCCTCGGAAAAGCGGGTCATGCTCATGGGAAAGGAACTCAGCTCCTTTTTGGTGGCGATCGCCTCTCACGACGTTTCCCCTTCCTCCAACGAAAAGCTTTCGAAGATGCAGCTGGACATCGCCGATATCGTCCGCCTGAGCGAGGTGGCAGACAACATCACCGGATACACGTCCCATGAAGTGGACGAAGGGTTGGAGTTCTCCCCTTCCGTGGGCGAAAACCTCATGGATATGGGGAAAAGGATCAACCAGATGTATGAGGAAGCATTCGCTTTGTTCGCAAACCCGAATCTCGAGCTTTTGAAGAAGGTGCGGCAAAGCGAAGAAGGGATCGACGCCCTCCGAAGCAAAATGGTGAAAGGTCATTTGGAACGTTTGGAAAGCGGGGAATGCAAGCCTCAGAACTCCAACGTCTTCCTGAATTTGGTGAGCAATTTGGAGCGTTGCGGGGACCACCTCAACTTCATCGCCGAACGTTGTTGCTCTTCCCTTCTCCCTCCAGGGGACGAAGACCCCGCGTCCATCCACCCCTAAGAAAAAGGGGCTCGCCGTTGCGGCGGGCCCCTTTCCTATTATCCTTCAATCAATAGGCCTTCCCAAAATAGACGACCATCTTCGCATCCTTGCCGCAGCAAGGGCATTTCGTCCCTTCCGGAACGGAGGTGGAAGCGATGCAGCGGGAAGAGATCCCGCCGGTGATTTCCTTCAAATGGTCTTCGCATTCCGGATCGCCGCAGAAGGCCATTTTGGCAAAGCCGCCTTTTTCATCGAGGACGTTCTTGAGCTCCTCCACGGAGGAAACTTCGTAGATGTGGCTCTCCAAATTCTCTTTGGCTTTTCGGTACATAGCCTCATGGATGGCGTCAAGGACGCCGGGGATTTCCTCCTCAATCGCCTCGATGCGGGCGGTTTGCTTCAAGCCATCCACCCTGCGGGTCAAAACAGCCTCGCCTTTTTCCAAGTCGCGCGGCCCCATTTCAATGCGGAGGGGCACGCCTTTCATCTCATATTGGGCGAACTTCCAGCCCGGGGTTTTGGAATCGTCCTCGTCGAGGTAAACGCGGACCCCTTTCTGCTTGAGAACCGCCTCCATCTTCCGGCAGGCCTCCAAAACGCCGGGGGTTTGCAGGCGAATCGGAACGATGACCACCTGAATCGGGGCGATGCGCGGGGGCAAGACCAAGCCATTGTCGTCCCCATGGACCATGATCACGGCGCCGATGAGGCGCGTGGAAACGCCCCAAGAAGTCTGATGCGGGGCCTCCAACTTGTTTTCCCTGCCCAAGAAGGAGACGCCGAAGGCCTCCGCGAATCCCTTCCCGAGATAATGGGAGGTTCCGCTTTGCAGGGTCTTGCCGTCGTGCATCAAGGCTTCGACCGTGTAGGTATGGACCGCCCCGGCGAAGCGCTCATGCTCGGTCTTCTCCCCCGTTAAAAAGGGGATGGCGAGCACTTCGCGGCCGAGGTCTTCGTAGACTTGGCGGGCATCCAAGGCGTTTTGGATCGCTTCCTTCTCGGTTTCGAACAGGCAATGGCCTTCCTGCCAAAGGAACTCGCTTCCGCGAAGGAAAGGACGGGTGGTCTTCTCCCAGCGGACGACGGAGCACCACTGGTTGTAGCACTTGGGAAGATCGCGATAAGAAGAAACCAAGCGTTTGTACATATCGCTGAAAAGGATTTCCGAAGTTGGGCGGATCACCAAGGGATCGTCGAGCTTCTTGCCTCCGCCGACGGTGGCGACCAACGTCTCCGGGGCAAAGCCTTCGACATGCTCTTTTTCCTTGTTGAACAAGGACATGGGGATGACGGTCGGGAGATAAACGTTGCTCGAATGCAGGACCTCTTTGAATTTCCGGTTGAGGTAGGCCTGGATCTCCTCCCACATCGCATAGGAATAGGGAAGGTAATCAATGAAGCCTTTGACGGAGGAATAGTCCATCAGCTCCGCTTTGCGGCAGACGTCGGTGTACCATTGCGCGAAATTCACGTCGCGGGGAGTGATGGAATCGTTTTTCTTATTGCTGTTGTTCGCCATATTTGCTGCGCCTTTCTTAAGCCGTGGGTAGTTTACTACTTTTTCATATCGTTGACTCTTCGGACCGATTTGGCCGGCAGAGGCAGGATCATCGCGTCATAGGGGGCAAAATCCTGAGAAGAGATATAGCTGAGCCCGGAGCGGACCAGAATCTCAAGCGGGCCCCATCCCTGAATGTCGTTAGCGATGATGGGTTTGTGGTATTTGAAGAGCTTCTCGACCAAGGTGTGGAGTTTGGCGCGGATGCGGGCGTCCATCTCGGCCCCGGACCCGGCGTTCCCGAACCCGCAGGCGAAGTAATCGAACAAACCGTAAGCGCTCGATGGCAGGGAAAGCTCGGCTTTTTCCAAAAGCAAAGCAACCTCAAAACCCTTCGCTTTGATGTGGGTGATGTCGTCGTTGACAGAATCCGGGTTCCCAGGATCCATGTGAGCGCGGATGTCATCCTCACTGAAACAAAGGACGAGGTTGGCGTCTTTGGCTTTGGCGATATGGGGGAAGACAGAGAGCAAGAAAGCTTTCTCCTCCACGCGGACCGGGAAGAAGAGCTTTTCACCCGGGGAGAGCCTTTCGTTGACGAAAAGGGGGATCATGTTGCGGGCAACGGTGGTGAACAGCTCGCGGTCATCCTGGGTGCGGGTGGCGTAGTCCTTCAGCTCATCCATGGAGTCGAAATAAGTGTCCTTGGGGCTGGCTTTCCCAAAATAGCCGATTGCCTTCCCTTCGCCGATGGAATAGATCGGGCGGAAGGAATAGGCAAGCTTCTTTTCGTTGATGATGCGCTCGACCTCGGTGCGATAGCTGGATTCGTCCAGCAAAGAACGGTTCTCTTTGCCTTTCTCATACCACACGACCGCTTGGTTTTCCTCGAAGGCGATTTCGGCCATCTTCCGGGCACGGGCGATCAAATTGGCGGAATCATCGGGATAGCGGTAATGCTCAATCGCCCCGCAATGGCACTCGATTTGCCCCGCCAAGGCATTGATGAGCAAGAAGCGGTTGACGGCGGTCAATCCCCGCCGGGCCAAAAACACCGCCTTGGGGCGCTCCGCGATCTTCGTATCCGCGAGCATCAGCTCATTCCCGGAGCACATGATGAGAAAACTGCCTTTCTCCAAAAGGGGAGAGAGGACGTTTTTCAACTGAGTGAAGATGAGGGGGTCGATTTCGCGGTCCTTCTTCTGGGCTTTCTTATAGAGGAAGCGATAGACGATCGTGACGCCCTTCTTCTTCCCTTTTTGGTCTACGGCTTTGGAATATTCCTTGATCGTGGAAAGCCCGTGGCGGTTCACGCCGCTGCCACTAACTTTAGAAGAAGCCATGTACTTAAAAAGATAGGATTGAACGTGGAGGATTTTCCGCTTCGTGTCGACCGATTCCGCCTGAAGCATAGAAAAATACTGCTTTTTATCGGCGGGGTCATTGACGTCGGTTTCAAGGAAATCGCTGGCATCTGTGCCGTTATCGGCCAATGTGTTGATCCAATTCATGACCTTCTTCTGCTCAGAAGAAGGAAAATGGCGGTAAAAGTCCTCTATGGATTCCTTGTGGGCATTCCCGGGGGAGGATACGTTGAAATAAGTGACAAGGTTGTTTGGGATATCAATGACGTAGACCCGCACGCTGTTGCTTTGGTCGGCCAGAAGCTCTTCGTATTTCTTCTCTTTTTTCGCATCCACGGCGAAAGTGACAACGAGAAAAACCAAAGCGGCCAAAAGAATCAGGACGGCGGTCAGCATTGGCCAAGATTGTTGGAAGAAGGAAGCGGAATCAAAATCCATGTTTTGAAGTGTACCACACAGTGGTACATGCCTCAAGGAAGGGCATTGCCCCGAAAATTGAGGGGTGTTATGATACCGCTTAGGCCCGGAGGAATACCCAAGCGGTCGAAGGGGTCAGTTTCGAAAACTGATAGTGGGGCCCTGCTCCAGCTGGGGTTCAAATCCCCATTCCTCCGCCATCGAAAACCAACACGGAGGAATCCGTGTTTTTTCTTTGTTTTCTTATGGTCTCAAAATTATAAGATTTCCATAAATCCCGCAATTATGGAGGCCGCTTGACATAACTCAAGTGAAAAGATAGAGCCCAATAACAAGAGATTATCCATGGAAGATTTGCCAAAGGTGGAATTGGCAGGAACAAAAAGGCCGTTTTTCGTCTTTTGCCAGAGCCCAAAACCAAATCAGCGGGCATTTTTCTTACTGGCAGGAATATAATTGTCGAAAGAAGAGAGATGTTCATCGTTTTAAAACCATCCAAGAGGAGGGAATCATGTTAAAAGGTATCGCAAAAGCCATTTCTCCAGAACTTCTTAAAACCTTATCCGAAATGGGGCACGGTGACGAAATCGTTATTGCCGACGCGAATTTCCCCAGCGCCTCTTTGGGAAGAAAGGTCATTCGCGCAGACGGCATCGGGGGTCCCGAAATGCTCGATGCCGTTTTGTCGCTTCTTCCTTTGGACACCTATAGCGATCCCAATGTCGTGCTCATGCAGCTTATGGAGCGCGATGAGGGCAAAGTAAATCCCGTCATTTGGAAAGAATACGATCGAATCGCCAACAAAAACGACAAGAACGCGAAAATCGGAAAGATTGATCGCTTCGCCTTCTACGAAAGGGCGAAGAAGGCATACGCCATCATAGCGACAGGCGAAAAAGCCATCTACGCCAATGTCCTTTTGACCAAGGGCGTCATTGAATAGAAACTTAAAGCAGAATCTCAATGTTGCATCCCCCTTCTTTTCTTATAACGATAGCTTCTTGCTTGCGGGCAAAGAGCCGGGTTCAATAAAAGATATGTTCCACTTCATCTTTTCGGGACTCGATTTCGCCCACAAGCTCGATGAAAAACAGAGGCCGACCGAAAACTATGAAAAGCACCTTCACTACTTCCATGAGATCGTTTATTTCGTGCGCGGGAAGGTCAACTACAACGTCGAAGGAGAGTCCAAGAAGCTCCATAATGGCGATCTTGTTTTTATTGAGGCGGGCCGCAACCACTTCGCTGAAGTGAATCTTGACGATTGCTATGAAAGATACGTTCTAAAATTTGATAGCAGCCTCTTGCCGCCCTATCTTCAAAACCGAATCGGGGAGATCCGAACCTTCCACAATCTTTCTCCCATTATCGCTGGAATCATCAACGGCCTTGATCTCTATGTCGAAAACCATTCCAAAGAGGAAACTTTCATCCTCCTCGAAAGCGAGCTGCAAAAGCTCCTTGTCTTCTTACTTTGCGATAAGAAGGAAATCGCCGGCGAATACGATGAGAATATCGCTCAAATCATCGAATGGATCGATTTGCATATAGAGGAGCCCATTTCTTTGAAAAGAATCGCTTCGATTTTCCATTATTCCTCTTCGCAGATCTGCAACGCCTTCAAGAAGAACGTCAAAATGCCCCTCATGCGAATGGTGAAAGCAAAGAAGCTCATAGCGGCCCGCAAAGCCATAGAAAGGGGCGAAAAAAAGAATGAAGTCGCCTTACGCTACTCGTTCGAAAACTATTCCACCTTTTACCGTCTTTACGTCAAAGCGTTCCACGAATCGCCAAGCGGCAAGAAAATAGACTAACGTTGAACGCGCCCGGAGCCGTCTCCCGCCATGAGGGCTTCGACTTCTTTAACGCTCACGTGGTTGAAATCGCCGGGAATCGTGTGTTTCAAGGCGCTCGCAGCAACCGCAAATTCGATTGCTTGTTGCGGATCTTTATAAGCCAATAAGCCATGGATGATTCCGGCCGCAAAGGAATCTCCCGCCCCCACGCGGTCCACAATGCGGACCGCGTATTTCTTCGAAAGATGGAAGTCCTTGCCATCATAGAGGAGGCCACTCCAATTGTTATCGCTCGCGCTAAGGGATTCCCGAAGGGAGGTTGCAATGTATTGAAAGCCAAACCTCTCTTTCATCTGCTTAAAGACGCTTTCATAGCCGCCGATATTAAGAACGCCTTTGGCGACGTCGGTATTTTTCGCTTTGAAGCCAAGGCACTTCTCCGCGTCTTCTTCGTTGCCGATGCAAACATCGACATATTTCATGAGCTTGCCCATCGTTGCAATCGCTTTTTCGCTGGTCCAAAGCTTTTTGCGGAAATTAAGATCGCACGAAACCGTGCACCCGCGTTTTCTGGCGGCGATGCAAGCCAATTCGACGAGATGGGCCACTTTGTCATTCAAAGCAGGCGTAATGCCGGTGAAATGGAACCAATCTTTGCCCTCAAAAATGCTGTCGAAATCAAAATCCCCTTCGCCCGCTTCATAGATTGAAGAGTGTTTGCGGTCATAAATAACCGTCGAAGGGCGCATCGAAGCGCCTGCCTCTAGGTAATAGATGCCAAGCCTTTCGCCGCCACGAACGATATCGCTCGTGTTAACTCCATACTTCCTAAGAGCGTTAAGCGCCGCATCCCCCAAGAGATTGTCGGGAAGCTTCGTGACAAAAAAAGCATCGTGGCCATAATTGGCTAAGCTCACGGCAACATTGGCTTCGCCGCCGCCATAATGAACGTCAAAACTTTGAGATTGGACAATCCTGGAGTTAAAAGGGGAGGAAAGGCGAAGCATGATTTCGCCAAATGTTACGACTTTAGCCATTTTAGAAATTCTCCTTCACGATTTTTTGAGCAGCCAAGCAATTTGAAACAATGTCTTCATAGGCGCCTTTCGTTAAGAAAGAGCCACCGACCGCAAAGACTTTCGGATTTTTGACGAATTCGTCGAGATTCGTTAAATCAACCCCTCCTGTCGGCATGAAAGAGACGCTCGGAAAGGCCGCGCCCATCGCCTTGACGGCTTTAAGCCCGCCAAAGACGCCCGCCGGGAAGAATTTGAGATTCGTTAAGCCAAGGGAAAGGGCTTCCATGATTTCCGTCGGAGTCGCAATCCCAGGGACATAAGGAACGCCTTTCTCTTCGCAAACTTCAAAAACATCCTTAGAAAGGCCGGGAGAGACGATGAATTTTGCGCCGGCATCGATCGCTTCGTAAGCCTGTTTTCTGCTGATAATCGTTCCTGCGCCAATAAGGGCATTGGGATACTCCTTGACCAAAAGGGCGATGGCCTCTTTGGCAACGGTCGTACGAAAAGTAACCTCCGCGACGGGAACGCCTCCTTCTATTAATGCGGCCATCAGCGGTTTAGCCTCTTCGAGCTTATTAAGGACCACAACCGGCACTACTTTGATGCGCTTGATTTCATCAAGAACTTTGTTTTCCATCTATTTTCCCCTTTATTATTGAGCGAAATAGGCTTTGGCATTGCCGAAACAAACGTTTTTTACGATCTCAGAAAGAGTGGCTTCATCGTACGGAATCTGACCGTTCTCGATCAGTTTTCCAAGATAATTGCACAATACACGACGGAAATATTCGTGCCGGGCGTAGCTAAGAAAACTTCGCGAATCCGTTACCATGCCGACAAAAGTCGAAAGGAGGCCAACATTGGAGATAACGCTTAGTTGTTTTTCGATCCCCTCTTTGTTGTCGTTAAACCACCACGCAGCGCCCAGTTGCATTTTGCCCTTCGTTTTTCCGTCTTGGAAACAATAGGCAAGCGCGGCCAAGGCCATCCAATCGCCGGGATCAAGGGAATAGAGAATCGTCTTCGGGAGAGCGCCTTCCTCATCGAGGATGGAGAACATCCTCGAAAGATAGGGAACGATTTCGCCGCTATTGATAGCATCAAAGCCACTATCGGCGCCAACAAGTTGAAACATGCGCCCGTTGTTGTTGCGAGATGCTTTCAAATGAAGCTGCATTGCAAACCCATATTTTTTATATAGACGTGCTAAATCAAGAATCAAATTGCTCTTGAAATTGAGGCGTTCTCTCTCCGACGTTTCTTCATTCTGAATGGCTTTTGCGAAGATTTTTTCCTTTTCGCCATTCGAAAGCTGTGAAAAATAAAGCGTCTCAACAGAATGGTCGGAAACAAAAGAACCGTTGCCTTTGAAGAAAACCAAACACTTCTCTAGCGCTTTAAGCAAGGAAGAATAAGAGCCGATGGAAACGCCCGCTTTAGCGCCTAGTTCCTTGATGTAGAGAGAATACTCCTCCGAAGAGGAAATATTGATTGCCTTATCGGGTCTAAAAGTCGGAGCGACTTCGATTGTATTCGTCTTATCATCCATCAAAGCGCGATGATACACTAGTTCTTCCAAGGGGTCGTTGGTCGTGGCAAGAGCCACCACATTCGATTGCCTTAACAAAGCGCGCACGCTTATAGATGGCAGCCTGGAATTAAGAAGGTCATAAAGTTCCCCATCAGAACGGCTAAGAGCGTCTTCGATCCCAAAGTAGCGCTTGAGTTCCAATAACGACCACTCATAGAGGGGGTTCCCCACCGAAGCGCGGAGGGTTTTCATCCACATAAGGAATTTCTCTTTAGGGGGTTTATCCCCCGTGATATAGTCTTCGCTCACGCCGTAGGCCCTCATTAAACGCCATTTGTAGTGGTCTCCGTGCTTATTTTCATCAATGAGCCAAAAGGAGGTGATGGAGTCGAATTTTTTGTCCTCGAATATTTCTTTGGCATCCAAATGATTGTGGAAATCGAAGATAGGGCATTTCTCGGCATAGTTGTGGTAAAGGCTCTTTGCATACCCGCTGGTTAGCAAAAAATCCTCATCCATGTATTTCATTGATGACTCCTTTCGCAAAATGCTTTCATACCAAGTTTAAAAACGTCCATAGAAATAACAATTGTAATTTTTAGAGAAAAGCATTGCATAATTTTTATGGCTTTAGGCTACAAGAAAGAAGAGGGAACGGGCATACCCAATCGAAAAATATGGCAAAAAAGACGAAAGCGGCTCAGCGCGTTTTTAACGATCGCTAAGCAGAAAGGCGGAGGCGAAAGACGAGTGAAAGCCGTTGGGGGTATACTTACGCCAAATAAATGGATCTTTCAGGGTCTTTCTTAGATTCGTCTTCCTTTCGTTACGGGAAAATCCAGTATTTCTTTGAAGGATTCTTCACTCGTTGGTGCAAAAGAAAGCTACGCCTTTTTGAAAATCTACGATATCTTTCCCACAAACCCGTAATGCCATCAAACAAAAAAGGAGGGATTCGCTTTAACGGTAATGGAAAAAAGCATATGTGGAAAAGCTCCCTCGCATTTGCTGAAAACTTGAATTTCTCACAATAAGAGCGAAAAAATCTCCAGTCCCTTGCTAAAAGGAATAATTTGTTAGCGCGATCCAAGGCTTCTACCGCCCCTTTGACGCAAAACGGATATGTATCGCTTTCCTCAAATCTCGTTAGAAAGCATTCGAACGATTCCCGATACTGGTTTCCTTAATTTGCAATATATTAGAAGATTTTTTGCAATATTTTTTCTTACTGTCGAAGACTATATTTAGAAAGGAAATGAAAAAAGGGGGCAAGAATGAAACTTTCTTTTAGGTGGTATGGCGAAAGCGATTCCGTTGGCCTGGATAAAATCCGCCAAATTCCAAACGTGTATTCCGTTGTCACTGCGCCTTACGACGTTAAAGCGGGTTCCGTTTGGAAGCTTTCCTCTTTGGAAAGGCTTAAACAAGACGCGGAAGAAATGAATCTAAAGATGGAGGTGATCGAATCGATTCCGGTCGTCGAAGAAATCAAATATGGCGCGCAAAACCGTGAGGAATTCATCAATAACTACATTGAGAACATTCGGCTATGCGCTAAAGTTGGTGTCAAATGCGTTTGTTATAACTTTATGCCCGTTTTCGATTGGCTTCGCACGGATATGCACCACCAAAACAAGGACGGCAGCAATTCTTTAAGCTATTCCTACGAGGATTTTAAGAAAGTCGATCCCAACCATCTCCATCTTCCCGGATGGGATGAATCCTATTCGCAAAAAGATCTTAGCGGCCTCTTACATATTTATAAAAGCATCTCTCACGAAACGCTTTTCGAGAATCTCGTCTATTTCTTGAAGAGAATCATTCCCGTTTGCGAAGAAGTCGGCATCAATATGGCCATTCACCCGGATGATCCTCCATGGGATGTATTCGGTTTGCCCCGCATCATCTCCAGCGAAGAGGATTTGGATCGTCTCTTTGAAGCCGTTCCATCCAAGCGAAACGGTCTTACTTTCTGCACCGGTTCCTTAGGCGCATCCAAAAAGAACGACCTCGTGAAAATGGCGGCAAAATACGCCAAAGAAGGAAGAATTTACTTCGCGCACTTAAGGAACATCCTCTATACCGATCATAATGATTCCTTCGTCGAGGTCGGGCACAACACCCACGAAGGAAGCCTCGATATGGCCAAGATCGTTTGGGCGCTTCTCGACAACGGTTTCGATGGATACGTTCGCCCCGACCATGGGCGCAATATTTGGGGCGAAGAAGGAAAGCCTGGCTATGGGCTTTATGACCGCGCGCTCGGCGCGGCCTACATCAATGGTCTTTTTGAAATGGCCGAACTCAATAAAAAAGAAGAGAGGAAACAACAATGAAATTGCCTTTTGACATCAGCTTTGAAGGGAAAGTCGTCGCAATCACCGGCGCCGCCGGCGTCATTTGTTCGGAATTGGCCAAAGCCTTTTCCGCGGCGAAAGCGAAAGTAGCCATACTTGATTTGGATCTCGAGAAAGCAGAGAAAGTTGCCGACGAAATCAAAAAAAGCAGCGGAATCGCGGGGGCTTTTCAAATAAACTGCCTTAAGAAAGAAGAAATCGTCGCTTCCCATAAAGCGGTGAATGACGCCTTTGGCAAAGTGGATATCCTCATTAATGGGGCCGGAGGAAACAATCCGAGGGCGAGCACCGACGATGAATTCTTCGACCCCGCCAAAGAAGGGATAAAAACTTTCTTCGACCTGGATCCAAGCGGCATCGAATTCGTCTTCAATCTCAATTTCCTGGCGACTCTGCTCGTCACCCAGGAATTTGCCAAAGACATGGCGGGCCGTGAAGGCTGCTCTATTTTAAACATTTCAAGCATGAACGCCTTCACTCCTTTAACGAAAATCCCCGCTTATAGCGGCGCGAAAGCAAGCGTCTCAAATTTCACCAAATGGCTTGCCGTCTATTTCTCAAAAATCGGCATCCGCGTGAATGCAATTGCGCCAGGCTTCTTCAGCACCGCCCAAAACAAAACCCTTCTTTGGAACAAAGACGGGACCCCCACCGCTCGAACGCATAAAATCCTGAGCAATACCCCCATGGGTCGTTTTGGCGAGGTGAATGAGCTCGTAGGCGCCTCTCTGTTCCTGTCAAGCCAAGAAGCAGCCTCCTTCATTACCGGCGTTGTGTTGCCAATCGATGGGGGCTTCTCTTCATATTCTGGCGTTTAATGCCTTCATTTACCTCGCATTGGGGAAAAGCCTTAAAAGCAATTGAAAACGGCCTAAAATGAAATTTAGGCCGTTTTTTTGCTCTAGAAGGCGGCTAAGCAAGCCCCGTTCTCACCTCTCCTCCACGTCTTAGATGGAGTAGGAGACGAGATTGGTCAGCAAGAAGAAATGCCCGTTCGACTTCGAACCAAGATCGAATTCGAGAGGCTCTTTCCCTTGGAGCTGTCCTTCCGTCAGCGGGAAGCAATAGTCCTTATTTTCGTTTGTGTTATGAACGCTCACTCCGAAGACAGGATCAACCGAAACTTTCCAGTTGAGCCAAGTCCTATCGATTTGCTCGTTTGTGTATTCCGGAGTGTAGGGATCGCTTGCTTTCGTGCCATTGCTGCCAAGAGAATTGCTCATGGGCGAAGAGGCATATGCAATCGAATCGACATTCCAGGACCCGATGGTGAACTTCACGCCCTGACGAGCGGCGAAAAGAGTGGAAAAATCAATGGGATCGATCGTAAGTTTCGATGGCCCATTGGCATTCGTCCCCAAAAGGCCAATCCCTTGCTCGGCGAAGCAAACAGGATCGTACCATTGCCCATAAGGGGCCATCTTATCCGACGACTGCGGCTGTTCGGCTTTGGAGAAAACACGCGCATCGTCCACGCTGAATCCCGTTTTCCCGGACACGTTGACGACGGTCTTCCCGCCGTTAAAAGCATAAGGTCTTCCGATCCAGTAATAACGCGACCCCCCTTGGTTCGTAGAAAGCACAAGCCCCTTCTCCCCCGACGCCTCCGCATCGGAAAGGGTGATATCGCCCACTTTTGATCGAGCTTCGTAAGTGGCTACAGGCGCGTCCAAGGTAACATCCTCGAACCCCATATGGACATTCCCCATGTCATCGAGCATGAAGGTAAGCTTCGTTCTTGTTAAATAAGAAACGCCCTGCTCGCTTTGGGCGTTGGAAGATATCTTGACCCGGCCATCGGAGGCGCTTTCTGAATTGACGAAAAGCCCATTGAAGGTGTTGTAGCCTCCGACCATCATGATGATTTCGTTGCGCGTCTTCAAAAGCTCTTTGAAGTTGATTGAAGGGATGGTCGCCGTGGAATCATTCGAGCGAGGGTTCCAAAAGACGCCTTCTTCGTCGGTTTTGCTGAAATCGGCAAGAAGTTGCTGCTTTTTTTCGGCATTGACTTTCCCATTCTCCCAAGCCATGCCGTCGGTGGCTCCATTGATATTCATCATGGAAGCAACAGCCCCCGTCACAACAAAATCCGATTTTCCCCAGGAATCGGCCACATACGCGCTCTTGGCGTTGCCATAAGACCATTTCGCCACCAAGGTCGCATCTTCGGATACCGGTTTGCTGAAATCGAATTTTACCCCATTCGCATACCATCCATCGAAGGTGTAGGAGTCGTAATACTCATCCGCTTCCCTTGCGGGGGCATTGGGCTCGGTCGCCAATTCGCCGCCATAAATCTGCTGCGGTTCGATTGAAACGGGACTCCCATTCGGATCAAACGAAATCGAATAGGTCGCATGGTGGGATTCCACCGTCAAAGAAACGATCCCCTCCCCGTTTTTGTAAGAGAAATAGCCTTCTTCATCCGCCGTTAATTCTTCGCCGTTGATCATCACGGAATCGATCACGTGATAGTCGGCCGGAACAACTTTGAACAAAACTTCTTTGGAATAAGGAATTTTCTTCAGATCAAGCCCCTCTTCCGCAAATTCGATGGTATAGGAAGAGCCATCAGAAGGAACCTTCAATTCATAGGTGTTTTCCGCCACATCAATCGAGATCATCACGTCTTCGGTGACTTTAGAAATGGTATAAACACCATCTTCATCAGGCTGCAAAGCCATCTCCCCCCAAGCAACCGAGATGAGCTCAAAGTGCTCTGATATCACCACCTTGAATTTGAAGTCGGAGCCATGGGCGACGTTTTGCACATCGTAGCCCTCAACGGGGGTGGCAACGAATTTGTCCCCGCCAACAAAAGTCACTTTGTGGGTGAGGATTTTCTCTTCAACTAATATCTTGATCTCTTTGGTAACGCACTCAAGCGTGTAGACGCCTTCATTATCCGGCAAAAGAGAGAACTCATCCCCTTCGATCTTGACGGAAACGATTTCATATCCTTCTTTGGGCGTTACTCGGAACTTGAAGTCGCTCCCCTCTTCCACTTTGGCGGGATCATAGCCTTCCAAAGCGGAGATTGTGAAATTACCCCCCTCCTCGAAAAGGATTCTGAAAGTCCTCTTTTCAACGGGGCCGCTGCTTGTGTAGCCGCTCTCCGGAACCGGTCCGTGGGAATCGCAAGAGCAAATCCCAAACAGGGAAGCGGCCGCAAGCAGCAAGACGGCCCTGCCCCTCTTTTTCTTTTTGTACATATGCTGTACCTCCTTTATAAGTTTTTATTCAAGGCGCTTTTCGACGCCTTTATTTCTCCTTTTCATCCAACCAAACGCTTAAGCCGGAGCGAATATCATCCAGGTTCTTGGCCGCCGAGCCATAGTCACAAAGCTTCAATCCGCCATCGAACTCAACCGTTACGTTGTTTTTGAAGGCGATGTTGCGGATGACCCTTCCTTTCGAATTCCTTTTAGGCAGGGTCGGCCTTTCGCCAAACCTATGGTCATAAGCCAAAACGATCGGCCCTCGCCGATAGGCGATTTTCCCATTAAGGGAAAGCCGTTCTGCGAAAAGAGAGAAGGTTAGCTTCAAAGCATCCTTTCCCCAGACCCTGTCGATGTGCATATACCCGCATTCATCGACCCGGAAATCGAAAGGCGCGCTATTGAGCACGACTTTCGGCCTCCCCCATTTCGGAATTCGAAGCATCAAATCAAAACGTTCCCCTTTGCCGTTAATCAGGAGCTTCAAAGAACCGCTTTGATAAAGGCTGCCTTTTAAAGAGATGGTTATTTTCTTGCCGTTGAGCAAATCGTTGGCCTTAAATGCCTCGTAGAAATTGATGGCGTATCCGCCTTTTTTCTTTAAGAAAATAGAGGAGCTCACCAAGCCAAGCCCATATCCCCCATTGGCGGGACAGCAGCCAAAGCTCCTGCCGTTTTGAAGCGTCATGAATCCGCCGATGAGTTTGCCGCGCCGATCATTGACGAGCGGGGAATAGCTATCGAAAAGATAGGCTTCGTGGGGGACGGCATCATAGCCGTCCAGCCGCCAAACGCGCCCTTCGGCCAAGGACATGTTCTGATGGAGGTCGTTAACGGCCCCAAAAAGCGCGTTATAACTCATGGTTTCCAAAAGCGAGGCGTAAAAGGAATCTCCGGTCACGCGAAGCAAATCGAGGCAAAGAGACATGAAAGAGACGGTCACGCAAGTCTCAAGACCGGGTTTTATGGAGGGCTCTGTTTGAAGAAGCGAACTGTGGTTAAAGAACTCGGATTCGGTTCCGATACCCCCGACCACCGTGAAATCAGTCTCTTGAATTTTTTTCACGAAAGAGATGACGGCATCGAGGTATTTTTGCTCTTTCACCGCAAGGGCGTAGTGCAAAAGCCCTTGAAAGCAAGCGATCATTTCATAGGCTTTCTTGGTCTGCCATTCATAGGGATAGGAGCCTTCTTCTAAGGCCTTATTCACCAAGTCTTCGCCTTTGGACAAGCCGGAAGCGACGATATAGGAGGCAAAATCCAAGTACTTTTCAGCGCCCGTCAAGCGGTAGAGCTCGAGGAAGACGCCCAGAATGGAAGAACTGTTCAACGAGCCGTAGTTGCTCGATGTTTCAAGGATCCCCTTTTTCCCTTTTCCCTTCCCCACCGAACGCATGATGGCGTTGGCTTGTTTTTTCAAGGAAGCGATGACTTTTCTCTGCTTGGCCTTGCTTTTGCTGATATAAGCGTAGCTAAGGAAACCAACCATCGCGTATTTCCTTCCCCAGACGTCCCACCCCGTGAAGCGTTCGCTTTCGACGTAAGAGGAAAGAGTGCCGTCCTTTTCGACATAACCAAGCATCTCCATCACCGAATCTTCGATGATTTTATAGAGTTTTCGGTTTGCGCTTGCCTTGTAGCATTCGCAAGCGCCTCGCACGAACTTCCCCCAAAACTCTCCTCTCCAAGAACCGTGCTGATCGCTATGAAGGAGGAACTGCGAAGCGAAAAGATGGTACTTCTCGGCATCGAGAAAATCTTTCTCGATTGCCAAATCGATAAGGGACTTGGGATAGCCTCCTATCGAAAGACGTCCAATTCCAAGATTGCCAAAATACATTTTCAAAGCTTTTTAGACGCTCCAGCTTCCGATGGTGGTAACGTTCTCCGCTTTCAGTTGCTCCACGCTGTCGTAGCGCTTTATGCCGCCGTTTCGGATGGTAGGACGAGCATAATAAACCCAGGCGAGTTTGGCGTTCATGTCGTCTTTGAAATACCAAGAGGCAACATTCGTCCCGAAAAGGGATTCCTTGGGGTTGTTGTCTTTGGAATCGATGACGCAATACATGATTTGGGAAGAGACGCCGCCGTTTCGATAATCGCCAAGCTTATCGACGTCGTTATAAGCATAAGAGGCGAAGAGGTTTTGATTGATATAGCCGCTTCCGATAGGCATGAAGACGCCGGAGACGACGTAGACGTTCTTAAACGCCCCTTCAAAGGCGGTATAAGGCCCAGCGGCAATGGTGTTGTCGGTCTTAAACAGAGCGCCTTTCTCCTCCGAAGCGCTCTTCACTTCTTCGCAGCTTTCATCGAGCGTCAAATTGACGTAAATATCGGTGAGGTTGAGATTGTTGAAGCGGGTTTCGAACAGAGCGTAGGAATGATCGAAATAATTGGTCGTCGTCACATAAAGGTTGGAAAGAGTCGCTTCCCATCCCTTGATGGAGTTCGTCCAATTGTTCCTTGCTAACCCAGAGCAATAATTCTTGTCTTTGAACGTGAACTCAAAATGGGTGTTCTTGATGGTGGGTTGTTCCCCCAAGCCTCCGAATATCCCTTCTCTGCCGACTTTGACCTTGATTTTGTGCCCAAGACAGTCAAAAGTGCCGGCGAAATAGCGGCTTTTGGCGTCCCCCGCTTTATAATAAGAAGACGTTTGGGAAGTCATGTCTATGACCTGATCGATGTCCGAATCGAGGATGTAGTAGCCTTTTATGATCCTCCCTTCGGATAGCTGGAATGCGGACTTGAAATTGGAGGCATTAAGGGCTTTGGTATAAACGAAAGTGGATTTGAAATGGAGCCCGCCCTTGGACGTGAGGACGGTAAGAGGCTCAGAATCACCCCCCAACGCCTCAAGCTCCTTTATAAAGCCGGATGGGGTGAAAGAAAGTTCCCTGTCGCCTTGTTTGGCATAAGTAATGACGGCGCCTTTGCCGAAATAGGTTTCGACGGGGAAGGGCGATTCGCTTGAGATTCGAATTTCCTCGTCGTAATCGGCGACCGGGCAAAAAACTTGGACTTTAACGAAGGTTTTAAAGAGATTGCCTTCGCTGTCGTAATATTCTCCGTGGACGGTCGTCGTTCCCTTTTTTTTGGCTTTGATAAGCCCGCTTTTAGAGATCGATACGATTTCATCGTCAGCAACAACGACATTGGCGTCCTGAATGACTCCGCCATCCTTCGCTTTGAAGGCGACCGTGGCCTCGCTCTGGTAGCTAACGCCCTTCCAAGAGGGGATAATCGACAAAGAAACGGAATTGGATACCGAGGTTTCGGATCCAAGGGTAACCTCGGCATAGAGGGAAACGTTTTTGGAGACGCTTACCTTTATCTCTTTTTCCATGAGCGGGCCTTCGAAGCCGTTCCAAAAGCCTTTAACTTTCAGGGTGGCCTCCCCTTCCTTTCGGGCGACAACCGAATCGCCGTCCATCGATATGACGTCGCTTGAAAAAGAGACGCCGATGGGGCATGGATAGGTTTCGCCGTTGAAAGAGACGCTTCCGCTAAGGGCGAATCTCGAACCAACCGCCAAAAGGAGGCTGCCATCGATGAGGCCGTCGATAGAAAAGCTGGGCAACACATCGCCAAAGCCAACCGTGACAGAGCAAGTAGCCTTAGACGAGCCATTCTGCGCCGTTATAATGGCGTTCCCCTTCCCTACCGCAACGACTTTTCCATCGCTGACGGAGGCAACCTTGGGGTCAGAGCTTTCCCAGCTAATCGAGTCAGCGGAAGAGGCGCCTTTGACGGTGAGCGTCGCGCTGTCGCCGAAAATCAAGTCCAAGGATGATTCGCTTAAGGAAAAAGAGGATTCCATGACGGAGCTGGAGCTAGAAGTGCCAACGTTTTCGGAGCCGCAAGAGAGCACCCCGAAAAGCGAGAGAGACAAAAGGGAGACGGTTAATAACGCTTTCGTTTTTTTCATGGTTAAACCCCCAAACTTTCAAGGAACGAGTTGATGGAAGTGAATTCCTTGATGTCCTTGATGCTGTTGTCGAGACAGATGTCCTTGAATTTCTTCTTGATCGAAACAAACTCGCTGCTCGTGAATTTGTCCTCATAGCAGCTGATGGCCACCTTCGCGGGCACGAGCCATTCGATGTCGATGTAGTTCTTGATTCTCTTGTATTTCGCCGCATCGTTTTTATAGACCTCCAACGATGCATAGGCTTTGTCCAAGATTCCGAAGAGCTCATCCAAAAGGCCATAGCCCCAATACTTCTTGTTCGAAGAGATGTCGGCTTGCATGGAACCGCCATTGCCAATGCCGTGTTTTTCGATGGTCTTGGCGAACCAAAGGCGCAATTTAAGGAAAAGCTCCTTCATCGCCGGCGCGGCTTCCCCGTAAACGTTTTTCATATAGTTTTCGATGAGGGTATCCATATCCAAGGAGGAATCCCACGCTTTTTTGCAAAGGACGTAATTGGAAAGCCCCCCAAATCCGGGGTCCGCTCCCCTCTGATCGTTTTTGACTTGCTCGTAGCTAAATGAATAGTTGTATTTCGTTAAGTATTGGTGATAGTCCTCGTAGAAATTATAGATGTCATAGAAAGAAATGTAGTCGTTAAAGAAGCCACCATAACTCCACGCCCAAGTTCCGGGGTAGAAATTCCCCCAGGCTTTGAGGATTCTCCGCGCTTCTTCGTTGGCGCTCGAATGGAAGGAACGGCCATAGTCGAAGTTCATGGATGCCACGAAAGGCATTATCTCCACCCCTTCGTCCGGAATGATGTCTTGGCTGTATTCGAAGGTTCCGTCCTCCTTTTCTTTAAAGGGCGGATTGATGGCTGCCTGATAGGCAAAAAACATGTATTTGAGAGGTCTTTTATAAGCGGCGTTCTCCGGTTTTTCCATCCAGGCGTTAACCAATTTGCCAACGCGCTTCATGAAGAGGATGACGGTGGAAACGATCGCGTTGTTGTGCTTTTCTTTGATTTGCTGGCACGCTTCGCAGCCGCAAAGGTCGGGAACGTCATTCATACCAAGGAAAGCAACCTCGTATTTCGGATAATCGGCAATCGGATAAAAGGTGAGCGATTGCTCGATTTTCTTGGCGGCCAACTCGATCATAAGCGAAAGCTGTTCCTCATCGCCGTGGGCGGTAAAGCAGAGCTGATCGCCGCTAGAAGAATAGAATTTCGGATTGCTTTTCCCGTAAACCTCCTTTGGGAAATAGAAGAAACTATTGTGGAGCCGATTGAATTCGCTGGTGGCCGAGTCGCTTTTGTGGATCGGAAGGATCAAGTCATCCAGGCTGTCGGTGACGCGCATCCGGAAGGGGAACATCTGATTTTGGTTGGCAGTCGGATAAAGGAGGCTCCTTTTTTGGCGGAAAGCGATATCGGGAATATCGATCACATCATATTGATAAAGAGGGAGGTCTTTGACGTTTTTGTCGAGGGTATAGCAATTCTCGTAATAGGTTTCGAAATTGAAGTTGATTTTCAAAAAATCGTAGACGCCATACAAGGTTCCGTAATTGCTTTCGCCGAAGATGAAGATGGACTCCCCTTTGGTGAGGATTCTTGCTCCATCGCGACCGTATTCTTCGAAATTCGTCGCATCGTTCAAAGCAGCGCTTTTCCAATAGTCGTTCTTACCCAGCGAAATGTAGTTATCGCCCTCCTTATAAACGAGATCGGTGTCGTAGATGACCGACAAATCGATATTCGTGGCTTCTTTGAAAAGGGAAGTCAGCTCGCTTTGGGCGTAAAGAAGCTCGGTGTCGCCTTCCGTCGGAACGACCACTTTGTAGGTCGTCTTTCCCCCTTGGATAAGGAAGTCGTTGGTCGAAACTGCGGTAAATTGGTGTTTTCCAGTCGAAGAGCCGCCGCCCCCCTCGCCACTGTTATTGGGATCCGAATTGGCCGGAGCGCAACCGCTAAGCGCCAAAAGAGCGGTTCCGGCTAGGCAGGAAAGAATTTTCGCTTTGATTTTCTTTTTCATTATTCTTCTCCTATTCAACGATTAAAACGTAATGGGCATAGGCAACGTTGCCTTCTTCGTCTTGGATGGTGACGTAAGCGGTATATCGGCCCTTTTCCTTAAGCGAAACTTTCTCCCCGCCCAAAACCGACGCCGCCAAGCGGTTCTTGGAATCGTAGATGAGATGCCAGGTTTCGAGCTTAGAAGAATCGGAGATGTTGTCGGTCGCTTCAAAAGTGGGAAGTTCGCTTTCGACACCGGCGTTGATGGTGTATTGGTCTATTTTGGTCAGTATGGTTGGGGCTTCCGTATCGAGAACGCTCACCATTTCTTTCAAGCCGCCAGAAGAATTGCCGGCCCCGTCCGTGGTGGAATAACTAATGATGTAGGATCCGTAGTCATCCAGCTTGATTTCGTAATCCTTCGAGAAGTCATTTATCTTCGTAAGCGGCAGCTTGCTATTGAGATCATAGACTTCGCTCACTTTTCCATTGACGTTTTTGATGACCGTCAAAGAAGCGTTGACGTCGCTGATGGGGGTCAAAACATCCGCGATATTCGGTTTGGAAATTTTGACAATATCGCCAACCTGGGCAGTTCTCTCCGGGAAGGAAGCCGAGCACATCGGGGAAATCCGGTCCCTTGAATTGTTGGAGCGGAAAGGCTGATTCCCAACTTTTGAGACATCAATCGCGCTTTGGCCGCTTATTGCGCCATCGCCAACGATTTCTAGCAGAAGGGAATCGCCTTCGAAGTCGTTGGTGAGATCGAAATGCGCACCGGCCACGCTCAAGCGGCTGAGCGAACTGTCATAGGCGATGGAAGCCCCCCCGGCAAAGACGTTTTCGACGGCCGTCTGACGCCTTCCGTTCACCAAGACGGCATTGCCCTCAAAACCAATTTCGATTTTCTTGCCGCTATTGCGCATAGAGACGAGATTGACCGTCACTTTGCTGAAATCGGTGGCTTTGAAATTGAATTCGAATGTCGAAAGCAGGAGCTTATTGATGAACTCCATTTCAGCAGTGCCGCTTCGATTAGCGAGATAGGAAACGTAGTCGGCGTCCTTGCCGTCGGCGCCCATCTGGTTGTGGCCGGTGAAGTCGCCGACAAAGTACTTCGTCAAATCGATTTTCCTTCCATCCCATCCAACATCGACAATCGGCACTTCTTCCGTTTCAATGACGTCTAGCGGATTCGTTTTGGGCGCGGCTTTGAAGCGCACGTTCTTAGAACCTTCGATTTTGACGTCGCTGGCGTCGGCGGGACGATATTCCCCACCGTCAACGCTCATAAAGAAATCGATTTGGTCGCTTTGCTTTCCGTTTTCCCCATAGGCGTAAGCGACAGGGATATCGATGGAATAGGACCCGCCCTTCATGAAGAAATGAGGCAAGGAAATCTCTTGAACGGAGAACTCGGCCTTTTCGGTCTTGGCCACTTCAAACGAATACTCCTTGGATCCGGAATAGAAGGAGTCGTGATAGCGATACGTCGCTTTGTATGTCCCGGAATAATCAAGAAGCAAAGACTCGCCACCTTTGATTGTTTTGGTTTCGCCGTTTGGGAAAAGAACGTCCACATCCGTTTGGCAATCGCCGTTCAAGGATTGGGCTTTGTAGTTATCGAACGTCATCTCCGTTCCGGCGCGAATTTCTTGAAAGGGCTCTAACTCGAAATCAATTCCGGTTTCGCCGAATTCGCTCACGAAAAGATCCGCCCTTTCTTCGCTTACGTTCCCATAAACGTCCGTAGCTTTGTAGATGATGGTATATACACCGAGTTCATCGGGGGTGAAGCGCCCATCATCGGTCGTTATCATTTTCTTCGAGGTGGAATCATAGCCATACCAAACGCTTTTCTCGATTTCGCCCTTAAGACCGGTATCGTCATAGGCCTTGGCTTCGGGGATTTTTATTTCGATTCCGCCCATCACTTTGGCCTCCGATTCTATGGGAAGGTCGATCAAAGGCTTCGTTTCGTCTTTGTAATAATCCATGGGATTGAGGTCGCTCCCCTTGACGCCGCCAATTTCGGCAATCTCAAGAGTGGCCCTATCAACACCGCTAAACCCGCTGGCAGTGATTGAGACATAGACGAGTCCCGTTTTGAATCCGGAAAAGCTGTTGTTATAGATCTTTTCGTTATTGAATTCCGTGACGAGGCCATAATCCGCCGAATGGTTCTTTGCGTAGATTCGATAATTCAACGGATTCGACGTATCAAGATAATACGTTAAGTTATTATAGAGGCCAGAAGTGGGATTATTTCCAGAAAGCGTGAGGCCTCCTTCAGAGCTGATGCGGTAAGATTCGCCGTCGATTTCGATCGTCCCAGAATCGTCTTTCGACAAGCCGACGCCCCTTCCCCCGTTATAGGAAGCAAGAATGTAATTCTCATAATAATAGGTGCCTTTATTGTTGGTGATCGTGAAATAATTTTCAGGATCGTAGGCATCCGTGAAGCGGACGCTGATGGAGTGGCACACGGGGTTTTTCGAAAGATCGTGGAGATTCCAAGAGATAAGCTCTTGATACTTTCCCTTGGAGGAGAGGTCGATTGGTTTGTTGTAGGTGAAGGTATCGCCCTCCGCGAGATTTAAGATAAGGCCTTCGGAATAGCCGCTATCGACAAAGTTTTTGTTCAAAGCGCCATAATCAATCGTCGATTTGTCGACTCCCAAGGAATAAACGTCCTTCCAAACGGCGAATTCTTTGGAATAAGTAAGGCCATCTTCCCCCATCAAAACAAGCCGATACTTCCCAAAGGAATCCAGCTTGTAGCTTTTTGCCGACATGATTGCGCCATTGGGGTAAGAAAGATAGGAAGAAACGACTTTGACGCTCTTCTCCCCTTCCGTCAGAGTGGCATCCTTGAGGATATAAATCATATCGCCGATGTTATACGTCTCATCGATTTCTAAGCCGGATAATGCCACGCCCTCGCCATTCACTTGGTGGGCGCTGAAAAGCATAGGCGCCGCCGTTAGAAGCGAGAGGGCCGACAAGACGACCAGGAATTTAGTTTTTCTCATACTTTTCTCCTTGTTTTATTCTTTGAGCCCGCCAACGGACACGTTCCCCATGAGCTTGTTGCGGAAAGCAACGAAGATGATGGTGATGGGGATGGCCAAGATCATCGAGGCGGTGATTTTGAAAGGGGTCGCCTGAAGCAGGAATTTCTCTTGCCCCGTCCCGATATCGGATTTGCTGAGCGACATCTCATAAACGGCCCTAGCCAGCGTCGGCCTTGTCGGAAGATAGAGCATCGTAGCTTGCCAATCGTTCCATAGAGCGATGAATTGAATGAGGAAGACGGTTCCTATCGCCTTTATGGCCATCGGGAAATAAATCCGGAACATGACGGTGAAATCGTTTGCGCCGTCTATTTCAGCGGCCTCTCGGTAGGTATCGCTTATCGAGCTGAAGAAGGCATAATAAACGAAGTAATACATGCCCGCCCCCGAGAAAAACCGCAAGAAATTCCCCCAAAGGCTGTCATAAATGCCAAGCTGCCTAAGCCAAGTGAGCTCGGAGGGCAAGGCGCCTACGATCGGGATGGAGAGCATCAGGGTGAAAACGACGTTTACCACCGTTGAAATCTTATACTTGTATTTGCTCGTCAAATAGGCGGTAATGGCTGGCACGACAGACACGATAAGCCCTCCAACGCCAGCATAGATGAGCGTGTTCATAAGCATATCAAAGAAGCCGATGTTCTCGCGATAATGACTGACGAGGTCATTCCCGACGTACCAAGACATATTCAGCTCTTCGAACACGAAATTCTTGAAGATGATGCCGTAGTTCTTAAATTGGAAGAATTCGTAATTGCTGGCCATCGGGTTCGACCAATCGCCCCAATCGATGAAGGGGAAGGATATCGAACCATGCATCTCGAAATCGTTCTTGCTTTTCAGGGAAGTCATAAAGCCCCAAAGGAGCAAGAAAAGAAGAATGACGGTGAATATTGAAATGATGACGGCCAATAAAATATAGAAAGCGACATCGATCTTGCTAGCCTTAGGCTTCTTCCCGCGATGGAAACCGTCCGTCTTCAAGCGCATGGGTCAGTCCTCCTTCGGCCCGAATTTATTAAGGGCGAATTTAAACAGGAAGGTCACAGGGACGATGATCGCCGTCATGCTAAGGCCGAAAGCGGCTAAGGCCGGGTAGCTGATGTAGCCCAAATGCGATTGGCTTCCCAAAAGATCGGAATTGAGCGAGTTGATATAGATGAAGTAGCCAACATTCCGCATTTCTTGGGCGTTGTCGCCATAAATATTGAAAACCTGAAATTGGGAAGTAAAGACTTGGGAGATGACGACAATGGCGATAGAAACAATCGTCGGATAGATCTTGGGCAAGACGACATGCCATAGCACAGAAAGGGTATTGGCGCCTTCTAAAGTCGCGCTTTCGATGAGGGAGGGATTGACGTTCCCCATCGCGTTGGCATAAAGAAGAACGTTGACCCCAAAGCTCATGATGATGTTGAAGAGAATCATGACGCCCATTTGGGTGCTGGGGTTGGTCAACACGTCCATCTTCTCGACGCCAAATCCAGCAAGCAGCAAATCCGGAATGGCCGATTGGACGACGTATTTGAACAAAATGCCTAAGACGATGCTCGAAAGCACCTGCGGCAAATAAAGAACGGTCCGGAAGAAAGCGGCCCCCGGCTTCTTCTTATAAATGTAGTAGGAAGCCAAGATAGCTAAGGGTTGGGACACAAAGAGGTCAATCGAAACGAAAATAATGGAATTTTTGAGCATATAGGGATAGCGGGAGAAGCTGTCCCAAGCAATTTTGAAATTGTTCAGACCAGCAAAGCCGGTGACGATTTTCCCTGCGTCATAGTCCAATGTATAGCTCTGGAAAGCCATGACAAACGAATTGATGTTGACGTAAAGGTAAAAAACGAAGAAATGGATGATTGGAACGATCATGAAGGCCATGTAGAAAACGAAACGACGCAGGCCTGCCTTATCAAATTTCCTTTTGCTCTTATCGTGAGTTAAAGTGCGATACATAGCAATTCGCGTTTAGCGGTCCAACTTATCCCAGGATTCTTTGGAGATCTCAGTAGCCTCGAAAATGTGTTTTGCCGTTTCGGTTTCGCTTTGGATTTTAAAAGCATCAAGATAGCCGCCGGTAATTTGTTTGCCACTCGAAGAGGTGAAAGAACTCAGGGTCATCGTATATCCGATCAAGAAGAACGGGAAATTCTTCTTTTGACGAACCGATGGAGAAGACTCGATAAGAACATCGGCGTCTTTCCTCATCACCGCAAGGTCCGAATAATACGAATTGTCCAATTTCGACATGTCATAATCGTATTGGATGGGGGAAGTCAATCCCGTTTTCTCCGAAAATGCAGCGAGCTCCGAATCTTGGTAGATGAACTTCAAGAACTCTTTGACGGCCTTGATTTTGCCATTGGTGGCGACACGCTTATTGGCGAAGGTGACGGAGTTACCAACGTTGATAAGCGTCGGTTTTTTCCCCTCTCCCTCTTTGACTTGCCCAGTGAGCTGCGTTGGCAAAGGCATGAAAGCCGTATGCCTCTTTTGCCCTGGATTCAACGTCTCGTAGGTTCTAAAAGTTCCGACATCGGCAGCTTCGTGGCACCAATACGAACCATCCCAAAGCATTCCGTATCTCGTGCCATCATGGCCGTTGACAAACCAGTTTTGGGCTTCGCTGGCGGAACCCTGGGAATTGCTGATTTGCTTCGAATCGATCCATTTGTTGTCGTAAGCCATCCGGCAGAAAGCAAGGGCGTAGTAACGGTTTGCCATGCTATACATGAGATAGCCGTTGTCGTCGCTGAGCTTCGCTTTTTTCGTGGTGGGCGTGGCGATATTGCTGTCCGCATAGAAGGCATTTTCGTTTGACCACCCATCGACGACATCAACCTCGGCATCGGTCCAGTTGCAGAAGATGTTCCTCATGCCATCCCCGCCCGTCAAAGAAGACCACAAGGCGATCGGAAGGTACCACGAGTAATAGTGGCCGCTCCCGCAAAGTATGATGGGAGAAACCGAGTCTTGCATCATTTTGTCGCAAAGGATGTTGAGTTCCTCCAGCGAAGAGGGAAGGCCGTCGTCATAATCCCCTTTGACGCCGTTTGGGCCAACGGATTTGGCGACTTTCGAATCGGCGACAAAACTAGCCGTGCCATAGGCGCAAGTGTAGACCTCCTTGTCCGATGACTCGGCATCAGGATCGGCGAAATAATAGTTTTTCTCGACGAAGAGATCTTTGTCGTAGGTAAGGCCCGGGAACCACTCATAGTGCGGCAAAGCATAGTATTTTCCATCGCTTCCCTTCAGCCTTTCCAAGACGTCTTTGTCGATCTTGTCGACCATGGGCTCCACGACATCGCTAAGATCCAGCAAATAATTTTGGGCGGCAAGGGAATAGATATCCGGATTGCTTTCGTAGATGTATATATCATCGCCGCTGGCTTTCATTTCGCTGTTCCAAGAAAGGCCCTTGGCAGAACGGACTTTGAAATTAACGCCAACCTTCCCTTCCTCGAAGGACACGTTTTTGTTGGCTTCTTTAAAGCGCTTCCCGGCTTCTTTGACCCAATCGCTTCCTCCCGTGCCTTGGAAAACGAGAATGTTGACGGTCGTAATCGAACTATCTTCTCCGCCGCCAAAGCCCCCGGCGCAGGAAGCAAGAGCCCCAGCAAGGACGGCGAAGCCAACGATTCCTAGTTGTTTGATTTTGTTCTTTTTCATAAATATCTCCTTTTATTCCATGTCTTTATTTAGAAAGCGAAACAGGTATCGAATAAGAGCACATAAAGCCGCCCCCCGACAATTCAAGGACAATCGTTGGGCTGCTCGAGGACGCTCCGCCAAAGGCCTTAGATGTTTCGAAAGTAAACGCCCCCTCTTCCAAAGCGGCATCATCCACCGCTTGCCCATCGACCGCGGCGCTCAATAGCTCCATCTGACCAAAACGCTTCTCTATCTCAATGGACGCATACGAATCTTCCAAACGCACGCTCACCGATTCGCTGTGTTTAAAATCGAAGGAACCCTCGATCCCCTTAAAATCCATCGGCAAATAGCAAGAAGAAACGGGGATGGGCGAACCAGAGCTTCCGATAGAGCGCTTGACGCCTAGGTGGCAAAGCTCTTGGCAATCGATGGTGAAATGATCGAAATCGCTTCCGCCTAATCCTTCATAAGTAACGCCGCCGAAAATGGAAGCGATCGGATATAGGGACTTCACGGAAACGTTCTTAAAGGAATTCCCATGGGCCATGTTGGCGCTGATTAGGCCAACGCCGCTCTTATAGGCATTTTTTTGGAACCCGTCTCTTCCCCAACCACTGGACACGACTTCGAAATCAACTTCGCTAAAAGATGCCCCGCACAAGGAACAGCAAAGCACCGCCAAACACGCGGCATCCCCAGTCGAGCCATAGTCCACGACTTTGAAGGAAAGGTTTTTGAATTCGGCTCCGCCGCCGACGACGGAGAACAGTCCGCCATACTGGGGTTTAACGTGAATAGCCTTCCCATTGCCGTCTAGCGTCCCGCGGAAGCCGAATCCGCCATTTTGGGCGCCTTGCTCGCTTAAGTACCCACCGAATCCGTTTACGGGATTCGAGACAGTCCCTATATCTTTCGACAAACGGTAATAGCCATAGTTCGTAAGGCGGGATGGCCCATCCCCGCCTTTCTTGCGATAGGTGTCTAGGCCTATAAGCTCGTCGGCGCTTCCGATCATCTTCGTGATAAGAAGAACAGGGACGTAAACTGTGATTTCGGCGCCATCTTTTTTGGCTTTGACGACAATATCCCTTTCGCCTGAGATGTTCTTCTCCTTAATGGAGGAAAGCGCGATGTTCGATGGATCCTTCCCCAGATCGATGCCCGCTAAAGAAATGGACTCGACGCTTCCCGCATCAAGAGCGGCCTCTTCTAAAGAAAGGGCAATGCTTTCGTTTTCCGAAAGCAAAAATTCTGGCCTTGTTGAAAGAGTGATGCTCTTTTCTTTTCGACCCGTCATTATCCCTTTGAAAGAAGCGATTTGAGAGGAAGGAATGCCAACATATCTCGTCAAGAAATTGGAAATCGCCAACTGCAGGTCGTTCTTGCCATCTCCGTAATACGAAAGCAGTTCCTTGGCGAATTTGCCGAAGCCGATATAGGCGCCGCCTTCATCTTTATAAACGCCCGAATCATCGAATCCGCTCTTATCTTCTTTGAGCCTGCTGCGGTATCGATCGCCGAATTTGCTAAAGCTCGTCAGCTCATAATCGCGAACCATGTCCTCATAAGAAACGCCTAAAAGCCCTTCTAGCAAAAAGGCTAGGGTTCCGGTTCTATCGGCCCCCGAATCGCAATGGAAATAAACGGGGTAATTGGATTCTTCGCTAAGGGCATCGAATATCTTCCTCAAAGAACGGACGGTAATGCCGTCATTGGCGTAAAATTTATTCGCTTGTTGCCCATCGTTGGCAAAATCCTGAAAGCTCCGATAGCCCAAGGCACTTGCGTAATTGTCTGGATCCAAAATGCGGTTATATTGCCCGATTTGCGCGCGGATATATTTCTTCGACGAATCAAAGCAGCACTCCCTCTGCTCGCCATCGTTCCTATCGCCATCGCGGAGGTCAATCTCCGTTCTGATCTTCAGTTCGCTGTTAAAGACCTTCTTCCCGTTTTCGTCAAGCCCGCCATAACCGTTGTAGTTGTTCAAAAGGCCGCCGCGGAAGAGCTTGCCATATTCCAAACTAGCCCCACCCTCGGCATTCCAGCCACCTAAATCGCGAATGTTGCTGGCGTTTGAAGCACGCACGAAGCGCACAGAGCTTCCGGATGTCTTAAAGCTTGAGACGTCCGAGATATCGTGAGACCTCGTTCCCTTCACTTTCCAATAATAGGTTTTATTCGGAACGAGATTATAGGCTTCATAAACATTGGAAAGGGAAGAGACCTTGACCTCGACAGGGTCTGAAAAATCTTCGTTCTCATCGATATAAACGGTATAATTCGCGCTTCCGTCCTTCTCCCAAGACAACTTTACCGACGTACAAGTTATGTCTCGGTTCTTTTGGGCCTCTAGAAGAGCCTTCGCCGTTTCACCCTCCGTCTTGGAACTCAAATAATCAAGAAGCGGCTTTGGGGTGATGGCGATCGTCTCGCCCTCTTTCGGGCTCGTAAGCTTAATTTTGCGGTGGCTGACAGGGACATCGCCGGGGTCGTCCGAATTCGATATAGACGAGGCGTCCGAAGAAGGTGCGCTACTGCTTTCGCCTTCTGAATGAGCTTGCTGGCAACCGGCCAAAATCAAGGATGCAGAGGCGAAACCAATAAGCGCCAATTCAATCATTTTCTTCTTCACAAAAATTCCTCCTTTTGGACTCGAGACATGAAGCGCTTTCGTAAGCGCTCTCATTTTACGCGACTGGGGCCTTTGGGAAAATCACTGTGCTAGACTTAAATGTCCCATTTTTTTACCTGCGAATAGAACGAGCCGCCTTGCCATTCGCGAATCCGCCCAAGGGTCATTGGCTTTATTGTCGAAAAAACATCGAAAACCGCCTCTTTCAAGTTCAGATGAAATGTTTAAAATGTTGGTTGACAAAGGCCTCCAAAGCAAGGAAGACAAATGAGAGTATTCAGTTCAAAGCTCTATTCATCAAAGGACCCAAACATCCACGTCTTTTTTTACTCAAAAACCGGTTCCGAACCTCTTCATACCCACGATTTCATTGAAATCATGTACATCAATTCCGGGGAAGTCGAGGAATATGTCAACGGGAAAAGCTTCGTCGCTAAAAAGGGCGACCTCGTTTTCATGAATTACAATAGCCTCCATTCGTTTAACGCCAGGGGGCGATGCACCTATTACAACATCTGCTTCTACCCCGAGACGCTAGAAAAGGTCGTTTCCCCCGACAACGCCTTCTCTCTTTTGTCCTTGTCCGCCTTCAATGAAATCTCAAAGAAGAAAACGGAAGGGGTCGTTTCCTTCTCGCCCTCCGAACAAAGGGAACTCCAGCATATCCTAGGCAAGATGGTGGAAGAGCAAGCCAAAAGATTGCCGCGCTTCGAGCTCGTCAACGAATCATACATGAATATCGTCATAACGATGATCGTTCGGGAGATATCTTTGCCGGAGGAAGAGGAGAAAAACGCTTGGAATGAGCTTGCCGATTTTATCGGCGACAACCTCGATGGCGATCTTTCCTTGGAAATGCTCGCCAAACGATGCTTCTATAATCCCTCCTACTTCTCACGCCTTTTCAAAAGCAAATTCAAAGTGCCTCTCGTGGAATACGTTTCCAACAAAAGAATCGAAAAAGCCATGCAACTCCTCAGCGAAACGGAGCTTTCCGTAGCCGCCATCTCCTCGGCCTGTGGCTTTTCCAATAAAAGCGTCTTCTACCGGACTTTCGCCAAGGTGACGGGGAAAACGCCCAACGAATACCGCAGCAAGAACGTCCTAAAGAATATCGGCCTAATAGACGGAGACGAATAGCGGACAGGGCGGAAACAAGAAATGAACAAACAAGATCTCAAGGATTTTTTCCTCTTTAACGAATACGGTCGTTTGCCTTCCTTCGAAAACGTTGAAATCTACTACGAAAGGATAGATTCAATCGGCAATGCGCTTCATAACGTAACTAGAGATGACTTTCGCGTTCATCTGAAAAGAAACGAAAGATTCACTTCCTTTGGTTTCGATCTTTTTTTGCCAAGGAAGCCAAAAGGCATCTTTCTTTTTCTTTGCAACCGGCCCGTCGGCGTTATTTCAAAAAAGGAAATCGACCCCAATCGGGACCTCAAAAGCTCCTTCTACCCCGTAGAGATGATAACGGAGAGGGGCTATGGATGCTTGGCCTTTCTCACATCCGAAGTGGCCGAAGACAAAAAAGGCTTCCGTTTTGGGATGAATTCCCTTTTCCCCGATGTGGATCACGCCAAAGGCGACTCCTATGGGACCCTTTTGCTTTGGGCGAAAGCATTCTCTTTGATTATCGATTTTTTAAAGCGAAACGAAAGGACGAAAAACCTTCCCCTTGCCACCGTTGGGCATTCTAGGGGCGGCAAAACGTCTTTGCTTGCCGGGGTTTTAGATGAGCGCATCGATCTCGTCATCTCCTCCTGCGCCGGTTGCAGCGGCGACGCCGAGCAATCCAACTACCACAAAGGCGCAGAAACGATAGAAGTCATTACCAAAGCCTTCCCATACTGGTTTTGCCCAAACTACAAGCAATATCGAAAGAATCCCCTCCCTTTCAACCAGAGCGACTTCCTTTCTTTGCTCGCCCCTCGCCTTCTCTACACTTCCTCCAAAAGCGAAGACCTTTGGGCCGATCCGAGAGGCGAATTCGAAACGCTTCTAAAACTCAATAAAGCCTATGAAGAACATGGAAAAATCGGTTTTTGCCCCGAAAAACCCTTTTCGATGGACGAGGAAATGGTATCCCATACAGGAAGCATCGCCCATCATCACCTTCACGGGATCCACGACCTGGACGAAAGGGATTGGAAGCTCTATATGGATTATTGGGACGAGAAGATCCGCGGATAAACGCATTCGGGAAACGAAGCAAAACCGGTAATGCGGGTTCTTTAAGAAGCTGTTGGCTCAAAAGAATCACGCGATAGGCGAAAGCCGCCTATCCTTCCGCCGAGGCGCGCCTTATGGACGGGCGTTTCCCGAAGATTAGATTCGCCCGGTTGATGCGGGCAGATCATTTCTCTAAGAGGATGGTCGCCGTGGATAAATATTCCAAAGGAAGTGGGAGAACGTATCGATTTCCTATTTTTTCAAAAGCGACATTTGTCATCTCGCCCGTTTTTAAAAGAGCCTTAATGGATCTTGGGATGAAATTGTAGAGTTCAAAGGAAAGATTTTCATAGCCGCAATAATTGGCATTAGTCACAAATAGAACGAAACGGTCGCCTTGCTCATAGAGGAAGGCATAAACCCCGTCTTCTTTGGTTTTCGCAAAGGGTTTTTTGATTTTTGGAAGAAGGTGCTTCTCAAATAGGAAACGGCGCATCGGCATAAAGAAAGCGGTATTGTCCGTTCCTTCTAGCGAATAGGGATACACCATGAAATGGCTTCCAATAGCCACCCCTTCTCCCGTCTTATTCATCCTTGGCCCATAAAGGCCCGAGACAACATCGACGCCCTTTTCGTATTCGATGGAGTAATAATCGCCATTCCTCCGTTGGGAAGTGGCTTTGCAGTGATGCATGCCATCAATCGGTTCTTCGCCTTCGTACATTTCGAACGTATCGTAGCCATGGCCTTGCCCGCGGAAAGAAACTTTTTTGGCGTGAATAAGACCCAAAAGGCCCCGATCTTGGAGTATTGAAGCGGCTACGCCATCCACGAAAACAAAATTGTCTTCAAAAAGCGAGAGAAGCTCTTCGTCTTTGAAATTCCATGCGTTCTGCTCCGAAAGAATGACCACTTCGTTTTGGAAGCGCTTCTTTTTGGAAACGCAATAGGAAAAGCCCATCGAAGAGAAATAGCCAACCGCGTCAAAATCTTTAGGGACGAGATTCAAGAAGCCTTCCTCATGGGAGTTGTAAACGGTTTTCTCGTCAAGCGGGAAAAGAAGACCCCTCATTTGGCTCGGCAAAAGATGAAGCTTTTTCACCTCGTTGAGATAAGGCGAAAGCGATTGGATGACCTCGCCATAGCCGAACTCTTCTTGGATGCCGTTGCCAACGTGAGCGAAGATGTTGTAAGTCATGCCGCATAAGCCAAGGGGAAGCGCGCTTTCGAGTTGGAAGCCCAAAAACTTTCGGTCTTTCACAAAAAGAGAGAAAGAGGAATTCTCAAGCTCTGGAAAAATGAGGCAGTCGTCTCCTATAAAGGAACGGTTCACCATCGAGACGCGGTTAAAATCGAAATAGTAGCTCTTCGCGCCAAGCTCGCGATAGGCCGGCATATGGATGCGGTCGATCATAACGCCATCGCTAGAAAGGTCTTCGTGAAGCGTCTTCCAATCCCTCGCTTCCATCGCATGATGCCACGGCGTGGAGCTCATAAGGCCGACATGGGTATTCGCGTTCGCCTTCTTAACGGTTTCGCCGATATCCTTGGCCAAGGAATCAATGATTTCCCAAGAAGCGTCAAGCCATGCTTTGCGCTCTTCGGAGGGCTTTCCTTTGGAGAGATTCGAAACGAACTCTTCCCGCGTTTCTCTTTTCCCCAAACGCTTCGCAAACTCTTCCATATGAAGCGAGCAAAAACAACCGCCCCAATCAAGAGGGGGGTGGTTATGGAAGCGGAAATCGTCCTCTATCCAAAGGACGTCTGGTTTGATTTCACGAACATAATAGTCGAGTTGGTGAAGATAATATTCCCTCCACTCCTCGCTTAAAGGGCAGGCAACGAGATCCGATTGAGTTCCAAAGCGATCGGCCATGGTCACGAAATGTTGCCCATCTTGGAGCTTTCTCCCTCGGTCGAGATGCCCCATTTCCATCCAAGGATTTAAGGAAACGCTGATATTCGCTTTCGCGAATTCTTCTTTCGCTTCCTTCATGACCTTAATCCACGAAGCGAGCTCCTCGTCTTTGATGTGGCCGACATTGTGCTCTTCGCCATTAAAAATCAAAATGACGTTTTGAAATCCGAAGGACACGCAAAAATCCCTGATGCTGGCGATGCGCTCAAAAGCATAATCATCAGGATATATTTGTGTTCGAAGGCAATGGAGGAAGGGCTCGTTTTCTTGCATAGTCGCTCCTTCTATAAGGAATCTTTTCTTATGAAAGTATACCATTAGGCTTTTTACAAGCGGTTCCACTATTTTACTTTAAGAAGAATCGGCATCCGCATTCAGCAAAAAAGGACATTTTGAAAATCGTAGCAATTCCGTTTATTTAGATTTCGCTTGTGGAAATAAACATACGGTAGTTGTTCATCCTGAAGCCTTCCGGACGATAGAAAGGAAGTTGCTTCGCCTCGAGTTCTTCGACCCTGTCAATATCGCCATTGATATAGGCCAAAAGAGCCCGCTTAGCGTAGCTCAGCCTTTCTTTAACCCCGCCAAAGCGCGCGCAATGGATCTCGTATCCGAAAGGCTTATTCTCCTTCATCCATTGATGCTCAAAAGCTTCGATGAAGGAATCGAGCGAGGCAAGAGCGAGGTCGATTTCCGTTATCTGCTTTCTCAAAAGCTCTTTGTCCTTGGCGGAATACGCCTTATGGATATCGATTCCCAAATAAGCCTTATGGGAAAGGAAAGAGGCAAGGCGAGATATCGTTTCGAAGAGGTAGCCATAGGGCTCATTCCTTTTCTTGGCTTCGAGGATCTTTTCGGCAATGGCCCCATAGTCAATCTTATCAATGCCGGATAAATCGACATCCAAAACGCCGCAAAGAGGATCTTGGTAGAAGAGCCCCTTCGATAAAGCGTTCACCGGCATTTCAAGCTCTTCCCCAACTGTTATCTTATTGACGTCATCAAGCGACTCGAAATCGTCGAAATCAAGGTCGAAGGCTTCTTTGAAATGCTTTTTGATGAGAGCGATATCCTCGATTCCCTTGGCAAATTCGCTGGCGGCAAAAAGAAGTGGCAAGGCGGCGTTGATCGAGCAATCTTTGCCATTGTCGCCCCACAAAGTGATTAAGTAATTTTCGATTTTATTGCGGCGCATGCTTTCGAAAGAGGCGCGCATGATCGGCAAAGCGGCTTTGTTTTGCGGGGCGAAGCCAACCCAAGTCAATCCGGCGCCCGCGAACCAAACGTCCCTCCCCAAAACGCGATAGAATTCAAACATCGCGTCATAGAACTTCGGATCGGTTTGCCCATAGTCCCAATAAGCCACTTCCACATTGTCCGGCACGTCAAGATGAAGCGCTTTGAGCTTTGAGACGTTCGGAAGGCCATGGGCGAGATAAGAGCCGTCGTCATGGACCATCCGGACGAACATATCGCCCCACATATGGCAATCAAAACCGTATTTGCTGGCGATCTCAGACACTTTCCTTAAATGCCGAAGCATGAGACCGCTCTGGGCTTCATAACCATGTTCTTGGAGATGTTTCCCCAAGCCAAGGCGGTAGGCTTCATCCATGCCAATATTCAGGTGCTTCGAAGAGAAGGCTTTCCGTGCGCTCCCAATTAAACGATCCAAGAATTCATAAACCTTTGGATCGTCGACGTTGAGGATGTCGTCAAGATCGAGCAAAGGCATGAATTCCTTCTCTTTCGAAGGGTTCGTGAAATGAGCCAAGGTTTGAAGGCAAGGAATAAGCTCGATGCCTTTCTTTTTGCAATAGGAATCGAATTCTTGAAGTTCGGCGATAGAATATCCGCCCCTCATATAACCGAAATAAGTCTCGCCTTCGACTTCGTAAATATCCTCGCTATAAAGTTCGATGGTGTCATAACCCATCTTGGAAAGCATATCCACGAAGCGGAAAAATTCTGTTTTCGAAAGCACGCCATTGCGCGAAACGTCGATCATTGCGCCAAAATGCTTAAAGCCTTTCATAGTTTTACCTCAGCCATAATCATTCTAATAAAAAGGCTCTCGGAAAAAAGAAAGATGTCTCAAAACCCAATAAAAAAGTAAGAAAGAGAGCCCAAAAGCAAAATTGATGAACTAATGCAAAAAGAGGCGCGGGCTTAACCGCGCCTCTAAGAGTGAACGTTTGTTTCCTAAGCGTGGAAAGCTTTAACGTTGGAAATGTAGAAGAAGTGGTTATTTGAGGACGTTCCTAGATCGAAAGAGAGCCCTTCTTCGCCAGAAAGCATCTTCTCGGACAAAGAGACGATGTATTCCTTGTTTTCGAAATGGTTGACCACAGACATCCCAATGCGAGTGATTTCGATTTGGAAGTTCAACCAGGTATTTGCGATGGAGTCCGCCGTGTTATTTGTTGGGTTATTCGGTTTGCTGCCGCTGTTCCCGAAGTCTTGTCCTTCGAAGGCGAGCTTTTCTTGACCGTTCCATGAACCAAGGGTGAAGCGAACCCCCTTCCCCTCGGCGAAGAGGGAATTGAAGTCGATTTTCGGGTAGCTTACGGTCAAAGGCTTCGAGGCGTTCCCCAATGCGCCAACGCCATCGAACGAAAGAGCGGTCGTTTCCTTCCATTGCGTGTATGGAGCCCCACTCTCAGAATCTCTTTCTGAACGGGTTTTGAGGAGCCCGTTCTCAACGCTTATGTCCTTCTTTGAGGAGAAGTCAAACAGATTATGCTCGCCATTAACGATGCGGGGATGCCCAATCCAATAGTGGCGGTTATATTTATTTGTCCCCAAACCTATTTTGATGCCAGCAGCCCCGTTGCTCTCATCTTCTGAAAGGTCGTAAGAAATTTCTTTGCAACTGTAGACATCGCTGGTGCCAGGCTTGGCCTTCGCAACCGCTCTAAGCTTCACCGCTTCTCCCTCGAGGTAAAAATAAGCCTTTGCACAGTTTAAATAGTCAATGCTACCGTTTGAATTGTTTTTGAGTAGTTCTTCGCCATTGATAAAGATGCTTGATCCGTTTTGGTAGCAGCCAAGCTCCATCATCATAATTTTTCCGCCTTTGAGCATCGCCTTGAAATCAATATTCGGAAGGACGATGTTCTGCGTCTCGAGCGCATCAGTACTCGACCTATTGGGGGAAACGAAAACTCCGTCATTGGATCTTGATTCACCACCAAATGCTTTGATGAGTTCCGCTTTCTTCGCCGAATCAACTTGACCACTCGACCAAGCGAGTTGGCTAAAAGCGCCATCGAGGTTTTGGACGGTGATCGCTTTTTCGTCGTCAGATTTGACATTCGAAGATTGCCCGTAGGTAAGTTTCACCTCTTCATATTTTTGGCCGTCTCTCTTCCACCTCGCAACAAGATCGACGTTGCCAGTCACGGGTTTGGTGAAATCAAACTTTTTGCCATCTGCGTACCAGCCATCGAAAGTATAGGAATCATAATAGTCATCCGCTTCTCTTGTCGGAGCGGCCGGCTCGCTCGCTAACGCGTTATATTCAACGTCTTGGCTCTCAACGGCCGTTCCGCCGTTGGAATCGAAAGTAACTTTCGGCGTGAGCTTAGCGACATAGCGATCATCCTCCGGGGTAAGCTCTTTGAAATAGGCCGTAAGCGAAAAATCGCCACCTTCTTCGATAGTGCCGTTTGCCGGCGCTTCGAATTGGTGTTCGCCTAAGGAAGAGCAATTCGCCCAGAATTCTTTCGACCCATGGGAAGCGAAGGTCGGAGCGACGGCTGCATAGTGCTTCCAAACAACAGCATCGGAATTATAGTTGGCGAGAACATCGACGACGCCGACCGTTTCGTTCAACAAAATCCCGCCGAAGGTGCCGGTCGATAAAAGGCCGATCAAAGCGAGAGCAACGGTTTTCTTTTTCATCTTTTTCTCCTTTGCACAACGATGGATATGCCCTTCCGCTCAAGCGAGTCGGATAAACAAAACGCACCTTATGCTCTTTTGTGACCCTATTTTCTAGGAATGGGCTCTTAACCACAAGAAAACAGGGGCAAATGGTAAAAAAGAAGTACCATAAAAAAAGAAATGATACCGCTTACATTGCGCTTTATCGGCGAAAGCAAGGGGAATTCGCCATTGCTTGCGCATCAAACAAGGGCGGGAAAGCCCCACCACCCCCCAAAGGAAAACAACCCTTATCGCGAACGACCGTTCTCCGTAAGGAAATAGGAAAGCGTTTCACCGATCATCGCTTTGGACCTTCCAGTTTAGAAACGATCCTCATCTTGCGCGGCTCTATATAAGCGCGAGGAATCGTACGTAAAAGGCTAAAAGTCCCAGCCGATTTTTTCCGAAACGAGATTGTTGACCTTTAATTTCAACCGGTAGCGATCAACCTCTAGCTCCGAGGCAGGATGAATCACCGCCAAGGCGCCTTTATCCGTTTCACAAGCTCCTTTGGAAGCGAGCACAAGCTTATAGGTGGCTCTCCCTTTGCTGGAAAGCGAGTAAGTTCGGTCGACATATCGATTTTCCTTCTCCATGCGAGCGATTTCTTTATAGTGGGCATCGCTCCCATCGGCTCTAAAAAGCACAGCAGGCGCCTCTTCCTTCCAAGAAAGCAAGACGCCTTCTTCTTGATACTCTGCTTTGAAATCGGTTGGGATCTTGGCTTCTTCCACTTCTTCGAACCCAATGAAAGAATAAGTTTTCCCCACCTCCGTCTTAAGCGTCAAAAAACCACCGCTTCTCTTGAAGGGGACCAACCCCCTCCCGTCATAAACTTTTGTCCCTGCGCCGATTCCCCGATAAAAGACAACGAGCTCTTTCCCGGAGAGGGAACAAATCCTTAAATCCATCAGCCGACCATCCTTGTAAGCGAAGGAAACTTCGAAATTCCCTCTTCCTTTCAAACCTTTGACGTTGATGTCCTGCCAAGAGGAAGGAATGGCCGGAAGGATGGAAAGATAACCTTCGTGGCTCTGCAAAAGCATCTCCGCCATGCCCGCTAAGGCGCCGAAGTTCCCGTCTATTTGAAAAGGTGGGTGAACGTCCCAAAGATTGGGGTGCGTCTTGAAGCGAAGAAGGTTCTTCAAAAGCAAGTAAGCGTGATCGCCCTCCCCGACCCTAGCATAAGAGCAAAGGCGATGGGCCAAAGCCCAACCGGTCGAGAAATCGCCGCGATATTGCAGCGTCAGCTTGGCGGCATCAAGCCAAGCGGGAGTATTGTGGCTAATGAGATTCCCCGGCATAAGGCCCACCAGCTGTGAGAGGTGGCGATGGCCGTATTCTCCGATTTCGCCGTAAAAATGCTCTTCGCCATATTCTTTGATTTGGCCCGAATAGCCAATTTCGACAGGGGAATAATGGGACGCTTCCCTGCCTTCTTCTTTTGTTGTTTCGTCGGAAACCCCCAAAATCTTCGCGAATCTCAAATCGTTTCTGGCGTTTTCTTCGAGCCACTGTTCATCGAAAGCGCATCCTACGGTATGGTAATATTGCTGCTTCGCTTGCCCGTTTTCCCAATGGCCCGAAAGAATCTGCTCCGGGGAAGCGCTGAAAGAGCACAAATAGGCGTCGCCATATTTCTTGACGCATTTTAAGAAGAACTTGGCCGTCCCATGGCTCGCCAAAAAGGCGTATTCCTTAAGAAGCGTTTCCTCTTGCGTGTAATCGTAGGCATCGACGAAAAGCTGCGCCGTCATTCCTCCCGTCCCAGGGCCGGAGTGGGTATTGGGGTTGAGGCCTTCGATCTCATAGGCGAAAGCCCCGGTTCCAATCGTCCAACCGCAATCCGAGGATTCTTTTCCAAGGACATCAGCAACCCATTCCTTGGCGTTTTCCATCGCCTTCGGAAGATAGGCCTTGAAGAAGTCTTTGTAGGGCTCGAAGGTTTCCGCAAGATTGGTTATGAAAGCGGGCCAATAGTTCATTTGAACGTTGATGTTATGCCAAAAGCCGCTCCCCCATGGCGATTTGTCGTGAGCGCTCCAAACGCCTTGCAAAGAAGAAGGCAAGCCGCCCTTCCGCGAGGAGGAAATAAGGAGGTGCCTTCCAAAGAAGAAATAAAGTTCTTCTAAATAGGGCACGTCCTCCCCCTTTCGATAGCACGATAAGAGCGAGGGGACATCGCGCGAATCCATCTTCTCGGAAAGAGAGAAATCGACTCTATCCATGAGGGATTCATAGTCGTTTTTGTGATTTTCATAGAGCTCTTCGTAGCTTTTTCTTTTGGCGTTGAGAAGAGCCGATAGAACTTCTTGGTGAGGGTCTTCTCCTTCCGCCTTATGGGTGAAAAACGTTTTGCTGCAAAGCTGATAGGAAGTGCCGCCCACGAAAATCAAAGTCGCTTCTTTGACATCCTTGAATTCGAGGCAATTGCTTTTCCCTTCCAAAAGCCCATCGCCTGCGCCGCTAAGGCGCGCTTCGTAAATCAAAGAGCGGCTGGGCAAGGTCCCTCGAGCCAGAAGGCCGTTTTCGTCAGAGATCATCTCGCCCGTTCTCCCGCCTTCCTCGACGCTTCGATCTCCCAAATAAGGGATGGTGAGTTCCGCTTTAAAGGAGATGGGTTTCGAAGAGCGGATATGATAAACGAAGGCCTTATCCGGATAAGAGTAAAAGCATTCGCGAACGACGGGGCCGCTTTTCTTAGAAATATATTGGCTATAGCAAACGCCATCCTGGAGGCGAAGGCCCCTCTCGTAGTCGGAGATTTCTTGGGACTCGAAGGCAAGGTGGATTTCCATGAAGCTCGAAACGCCGCCTTGGCGATACGTATTCGCGAATTCGTTGGTTGTAATTTGGACCCTCTCAAGGCGGACGCCACCGAAAACGGAGGCGCCAAACCTCCCATTGCCGATTGGCAGCGAATATTTTTCCCATCCTTCTATAGAGTTCGGGGCCTCTTCTTTGAAGCGAAGGCACAGATCTTTTTTCATGTTCGTTCCTCTTGTTTCATTTTCAAACAGGCTTTATTGCCTTTTAGGACTCGGAAACGCCAAGTTTTAAAAACGCATAGGCATATTCCCACAACAGGTTCTTCCCGGAATCGTCTCTGCTTAAGCGATTGCTTGAAGCATCGGAAACGAAAAGGTAGGTCGTTTCTTCGAAAAGAAACCAAGAAGAAAACTTCTTTCCCTCATTGTAAGAAGGCTCTTCAAGGTCATAAATCTTGATCCCCCGAGCCTTGCTTAATGGGCCTTGGTAGAAAGCAAAAGAGGAAGATATCCCGTGAATGAGCAAGGCGTTTTCTTCCTCGATGTTTTTCGCATAGGACATATAAGAGGAATGGGAGGAAAGGACGCTTTCGGGGAGCAGAAAAAGATCGGAAACGGCCGAAAGATAAGAAGAAGCCGCCTGATTAAATTGATCGTCGCCGCTTTTATAAGAGGAGCAATGGATCGCTTTGACTTCGTTTTGAGAAACCATGGAATACAGGTTTCTTTGAAAAGAGAAATCTTTCGTCTCGCCCGTCACGAATATCTCTAAGATCTCATTCTCTTTCAGCTTGTCTTTATAGTTGAAGGAAAAAGCCAAAACGGCGCTTAAAAGGCCAAAGACGCAAACGATTTTCCACCAATCGTAGCGAAGGAAGGACAAAAAGAGCTTTTTCTCATTCTTCATTCTTTTCTTCCTCGTAGCCAAACAAATAGTCCCGTTCAAAGGAAAGGCGGTATTTTTCGCCTTTCTTAAAGGAAGGCGAAGATTCCTCCAAGTAGAGGAAAACCTTTTCTTGGCCTTTTTCATCAACGAAAATCGCCTCTTTGAAGGAAAGCTTATTAACGTAACGGACGCCTTTGCCATTTTCGAAGGCGAAAACCGCTTCCTCTCTCCGCTTCCCGTTTATTTTCAAAAAAGAGTCAATCGCTTTAAGATGCGAGAACTGATAAAAAAGGAAGTAATAATCTCCTAAAACCATCAGCAAAAGGAAAAACAAAGAAAGGGTGAAATAAGCCCAAGTTTGATTTCGAGGATGCAAAAAGAAGATGAGGACCATGGCTAAAAGGGAAACGGCAGAAACGATAGACGCCAAAAGAAGGCAATTCCTTTCTTTTCTCTTTCTTTTTTCGCCTTCCCTATAGATGCTAATCATTTTTGTTTTCCTTCTCGTATTCGTATCGCAGCCCTTTTTTATAAAGGGATGGATAGCTTTCCTTGTTGGTGAATTCGTCGAACAAAGAGAAACAATAAAGCGACCAACCGACAAGATAGAAGGGCAAAATCAGCGCGAAGAGAATGGAAAAAACGGCGAATTGAATCATGATTTGATCGATGAGCGTTAAGCAAATAACGCCGCATGGGAAAAGAAAAAACAGCAATGTCGCAAGAGGCTTTTTGAGCAAATAAGAAAGCGAATGCCGAAGAAGCCGGAAAAAAGAATCGCTATACACAAGCGTCTCCACCATCGCCATCATGAGAACCGGCAGCAGCAATAAAAAGACGCCGCTTATAGCGTAAGCAATCAAGGAGTTCTCAATCGTCAAGGAGCAAAAGTCTTCCAAGACGAAGAAAAAGGAAAAGCAAAGCCAAGAAAGGAAATAGTTCTTAAAGTTTTGCTTTATGCCCTTTCCAAAATCATGCCAGAAATAGATGCCATTCCCCCATATCCATTGCCGAATGATCCTCCCAATCCCCCCGAAAGCGAGGAACAGAAAGAAGAAGCAAAGGGAATAGACCCCACTAAATAGAAGGCGCGTTGTTTTATAGAAGGAAAGATACTCCGCTTCCGCCATGCTCTTGGCGGCTGGATAAAGAAGGGCGTAGTATTTGACTAAGAAAGAAACGAGGAAGGGGAGGCCGAAAAGAAGCAAAAGGCCACCCATTTCCAGAAACAAAGCGAATCTCGTCTTGAAGAAATCCCAGAATTCCTGGCCTCTTGTGGCTGGAAGATCCTTGATTTGGAACGCTTTTTTGGCGGGCCTAAATTTCATTCGCGCCCCTCCGCTTCAAACACATAGGAAGGATCTACGAGGCCAAGTTCTTTCGAGGGAACCTTTTTCACGAGTTTTCCGCCTTCCAAGAAAAAGACATTAGTAGAAATATAGATTGCCTCTTTGAGATTATGGGTGATATAGATCGCCGTCGTTTGGTATTTCTCTAGCGTCCTGGCGATTGCGCGAAGGACATCTTCTTTTTCCCGGATGTCCACATTGGAAAGGGGCTCATCCAGCATGATGAGATCGGGATTTTTGATGAGAGCCCTCCCCAAGCAGACCTTTTGTATTTGGCCCGTCGATAATTGCCGTGGCTTCCTCGAAAGAAGGGGCTCGATGCGAAGCTCTTTTGCCATATCCAAAACGCGGGAAGTGATGGCATCGTAGGACTCCCTTTCAAGCTTCAAAGGAAAGGCGAGGTTATCGAAGACGGTCAAGTGGGGGTAAAGGGCGAATTCTTGCATCACATACGAAAGCCTCCGTTCCTTGTTGGAAAGGGTGGCAATATCCGTGCCGTTGCTAAAGATCGCGCCATCATAAGAAAGCTGTCGCGATAACGCCCTTAAAAGGGTGGTCTTCCCCGAGCCAGACTCCCCCATAACGGCGCTGACTTGCCCATCCGGAAAAACGAGGCTTAAATCCTTCAAAGCGGGATATTCTTCTTTCTTCTTTCCAAGATAAGTAACGCTTAGGTGCTGAATGCTTATTTCTGGCATGTGTTTATGATAGCCCACAAAAGAAGAAGAGAAAAAAGGCAAAAGCCCAATTCCTCCTTCTTTCTAGGAAAGTCCTCAAAATAAGAGAATAAACGATAAATATATCCACGCCTCCTTCCGCCCACAGCCATTCCTAAATGCGCGTTGCTAGAAATACGAAAGCCAACTCCAAGCGCCTTGCGACTCTTTCAGGCTTTTCTTGTCTTTTGCCGAAAAAGATAAGAATCTTCAGTGCTGCGTTTGGAAAATCTCGGAGAAAACTTTGAAGCGCGGACGCGAACGGGGAAATCATCTCCGTCTTATCAAAGCAAACGCGTCTTCGATGATTTTAATTCTAATCACCAAATGGATCGGGTTCATTTGCTTTAAAAGGAGCATCCATAATCAGTTTGGATGACCTTCGCGTCAACGTTGAGCATCCCCCCTCCGCACGGAAAGAAAAAGGACGTTTTTGTTTTATATCCCCGTTATCACGATGGCCATGGGCATGCATCGATGGATAAAGCGGGAGGCCTGCGTTTAGGGAAGAGGCGGAAAAGTTCGGAGGAATTCTCTATTGCTCCGCCGTCAGAAAATCAATGCTTCAAGAGCCGTGTTTTTCTGCATTGAAACGAAAATTGTTAATTTTGTCACGGTTCCGTTCGCCTTTAGCGGATGGGAGGCAAGAAGAAACGGCCGAAGACTTGCTTAAGTTCCGTCACTTTGATGAATGAATTCGGCTCTGCGTCGCGGATCATTTTGACCGCATTCTTCACCTCGTAGGAGGACATAACGACCTTGATGATGTACTTCTCTTTTCCGGAGAAAGCGCCCGTCCCGCGGATGATGGTCGCGCCGTGAGGCAAATTGGAAATGATGAAATCGCCTAAATTCGGATTGTCCGTGACGACCTCAAGCTCCATCTTTTTGTTGCGGACGTTGATCCAGTCGACCACGAGCATGACGACGAAAAGATAAATGACGGAGAAGAGGACTTTCCCCCAAGCTTCCGCCGCGGAAACGCCGTGGAGCATGGAAAGGAAAGCGTACAAAGCAACGGTGACGAAGTTGAGGATGGTCGAGTACTTCCCGACGAGGGCGGATTTCTTGATCGCGATGTAATAGGCGATGACATCGATCCCACCGCCGCTGCAATCGACTTTATAAGCCAGGGCAGAGCTTAGGCCGGTGCAAACGCCGGCGAAAATGGCTCGCGCCACCATGCCGCCATTCTCATTGACGTATCCGGCGACGGCGTCCACGAAGTTGTTCAGACCCGGGAAGTCGAAAAAGTTGGTGATGAGTGAAACCAAGGCGACGTTGATCATCGTGTAAATCGCGAAGCGCTTGCCGACGCCGAAGAAAGCCAAGACGAATATTGGGATGTTCAAGCCGAAATAGAGGATCCCATACAGAAGATCGTAATGAGCATCCCCCCAATTGTTCGTGAAAAGGTCGACGATCAAGATGATGTTCTGAGCGATGCCGGTCATGCCGCCTGAAGCAAGGCGCTCGGCGGTAGTGGCGAAAGAAGGGGCCAAAAAGCATTTGAAGCCCAAAGCCAAAATCATGGCGGAAATGAGGTTGACGAGAAAAATCCAGCCGTTTTCCACGATGACCTTCAACGGCACATGGTCGTACATGAAGTCTTCGTATCGTTCTTTTAATGATCTTCGATTGGTCATGGCCAAATGATTATAGGCCACGTCCCCCTTTGAGTTGAAGGCCCGAAGCGTCGTTGCGCGAATTCTATTGCCAATCGCCAAAAGAGACGAATGGCTTGATGGCTTCGCCCATCCCATCCATGCTTCGCGATCGAAAAGAGCTCATGAACGGACCATCAAAACCAATCGCCTTCGCAAAGGAAAATTCCGGCAAGGCTTTACGCTGCCGGCCTATTCTTAACGCAAAAGCCCTTTGTCCGCGTTCAGGTCAAGGATCGACTTCGTTTTAGCCTCATCCAAAAAGTCTCGCATGATGACGTTGATGTCAGAGAAATACTCTCGTCGGGGCAAGGACTCGATGACCGCGCCCATATTGTCCTCATGGCCCCGTTCCCGATGATAGGGGCCGAAAACCAATTTCGAATCCGTAAGTTGGCACTGCCAAACGAAGATCCCTTTATGGCCTTCCCTCTCCATTTTCCCATGGATTTTATCGATGTAATCCCCAAGGGCCACATCGATGAATTCGGACGATTCCATCGCGTGATAGGAAGAAATATAGCAAGAGTCCAAAGCCTGCCCGGTCTTTGAGCAAGCATCATCATTCCGACTGAAGATATGGGGCTGTTCCGCAAAAGGAGCATCCTCTCCGAAAAAAACCAGGCATTTTCCTCTAGCCTCCTCCAGTCGAAGGCCATCAACGAATTCCAATTCGGTTTGCCCTTCGCCTTGGACGATCAAACAATCTTTCAGCTTCTCCGTGACGGCTTGGTAGACATGCTCCTCGCTGCCGTTGCTGAAATGCTGGAAGTCCAAAAGAAGTGTTTCGCTGGGGTTCTCGCGGATGAAGGAAGCGATGTCGTCCAAAATGGGGTCGAATCGCGCTCCATTGATGATGGAATGGTAAATGACGCAATCGTCTTCGACGCGATTGACCCGCAGATCGAAATAACGCACTCCAAGGGACAACTGCTCTTTCACGCTGCATTGTTGGGTCCTTCCGAGCCAACTCATCCCGTTGGTTCCCGCATCATGGCTCCCTGGTAGCACGATCTGGTTTAGCAAAGCATCATCTTTCAGTGAGCTCATCCAGGTGGCCAAAGAGGGATCGTTTTGCTCGTACTTCCGAAAGCAAGTCATGGACGCGATGAAGGCGCCCGCCCCCGCCCCAAGCGTCAATATGACGGCACCGAGGATAACAAAAACCTTCCATCGCTTCTTCATCTTGAATCCTTTTCTTTCTTTGCCATCGATTATACCAAGAAAGCGAAGCGCTTTTCCCTTCCAAGATGCCGTGAGAGCTTCCCTCGGGCTCGATTCATGGGGCGCACCGGTCAGTCGGGAGTGGAAACAAGCGGACGATACAAAGCCCCGCCGTTTCCGGGTTTTGGGAAAAAAGGGGGCGCAGAATGGCACCATAAGGGAAAACCGGCCTCTTTGGGCGCGAAATCAGCGCATAAAAAGAACCCCTTACCTATGGTAAGTCTTTATTGCCCCGGAAAAAGGGCGATGCTATCATTAACCCGCTGTCTTGTTAGGCCGCATTTTTCGGAGGCTTCCGCATTCTATGAACATTTTGAAAAGCATCGGCGCGTCGTTCACCAAACTCTGGCGTTGGATCCGCGAGACCGCGTGGGTCCAGCCGCTATTGATCGTCGGGGCGATCTTCGCCGTCATCTTCTCAATCCCCAAAGCTACCGCATGGGTCCAATCCTTCGGGGTCGGAACGTCCACCGCTTACTACATGGCGCAGAAGAAAACCTTGGAAGGCGAGAACCACAAGGACTCGGAAATCACTACCGAGGCCGATAAGCTTACCTATGCTTTGATGAAATGGTCCAACTTCGCCGATCAGCATGAATACGCCACCTACGACGAATTCAAAACCAACTTCGAGGCTTCCGAGGAAAAGGCCATCATCGACCGCGCCGGCGGGGAGAAGTTCTACCTCGTCTACGTCGCAAAGGGCAACGATGCCTGCGACTCCGCCCAAGAGGGCTTCGAGAACCTCCAAAACAACTGGGGCGTCGGATCCCGTTACGCTCCGGCCGATTCCCGTTCCTTCGCCTTCTCGACCATCTACACCGACGAGGATTCCACCAACGACGACGACTTCGTGATCGAATCCGAAAAGAGCGCCTTCAACCGCTACCTCCTGAAGTTCGATGACCTCGGCTTCTTCGCTGATGCGGGCGCCCGCTTCGATACCTGCCCGTATAAGAAGAACGCCAATCTCAGCTCCTCCAGCAACTACGACAACTTCATCGACGCCGGCACGAAGCTCGATTCCAGCAGCTTCATCAAACCGACCGTCATCCTCGTCGACTTCTCCAAGGAAGCCTTCGACCTCGGCCGCGTTGGCGTCTCCGAAATCCTCTTCGGGGTTTCCGGCAACACCGCCTACGAAAAAGCGGAGCTCCTCCTTCAGATGTGGAACCACACCGATTCCGATTCCTCCAACCCCTTCACCAAGGGATACAACGCCTGATCCGAATCCCTGAGGGCCGCCTAAACGCGGCCCTTTTCTTTTGCTATAATCGAACCCGTTATGGATAACATCGAATTTGCTTTGGATAGCTTCCGAGCCGTCACTTATGTAAAAGGGAACGATAGGCCGGTCGTTTTGATAAGCCCCGTCCCCGCATTCGCCCCAGGAGAAAGCGTTTCTCTTCTCTCCCATGACGAAATCCCCTGCTTCCTTGCCGAGAAAGGGAAGTTCTTGGCCGGATTCGTGGTCGATCAAGAAGCGGCCCTATCCGGAAGCAAAAAAGAGGAAATCTCCCGCTTTTTGAACGAAATGAAAGCCGAGTTGAAAAAGGTTGAAGTCTATTTCGCCCCCTGCCTCACCTTCTCCCACATCATCGTCAGTGAGGAAGAGATCGAAGGGGCGATGGAGCAAGGATACCAACCCGCATGTAAAAGGACAGACGGATCCGACTTCCTCGATGTTCCTTTGATTTTGCTGATGCAGCTTCGCTCCTTGGGAATCCCCATGGAGAACATCCACCTTTCCCGTTTCGACACCAGCGAAAACCCCTCGCTCTTATATTCTTCTTTGAACGGGGATCGGGAATACAACCTGACGGTAGCGACCCTGAATTGAAAGAAGACCGTCCGTTGATGAAAGGCCGGTTTCCTTATCCTTTTCTTTTCGAATAAGCTTCCGCGACGCAAGCGGGGACCAAAGGGGAAACATCGGCCCCATTCCTCTCCAGTTCGTCCACCGCGCTTGAGGAGATGAACGTGGTCGCGGCCGTGGCCATGAAGAAGACCATGTCCACATCGGGATTGACGAAATGATTGGCCGCGGCGAGCTGGAACTCATATTCGAAGTCCGTCACCGCGCGCAGGCCGCGGATGATCGCCTTCGCTTCGTGGGCGCGGCAATAATCGACGGTCAGGCCATCGTAGGAATCCACGAGGACCCCCGGGATATCCTTCGTCGCCTCTTTCATCAAGGCGAGCTTTTCCTCCACGGAGAAGCGTCCTTTCTTAGCCCCGTTGGTGGCCAAAAGCAAGATGACTCGATCGAAAACCTTCAAAGAACGCCGAAGGATGTCGAGGTGCCCATTGGTGATGGGGTCGAAAGAACCAGGATAAACGGCGATTTTCATAGAACCCTCCTTAGGGACAATACTTTGGTTTTCCCGTAACGGTATTCCCTTTGGAAAGGGAACGGGCTTTCGAAGGGGATCTCTCCTTCGTATTCCAAAATGAGGCAGGCCTCCTCCCCCAGCATGCCATTCTGCAAAAGGCAATCCACGGAGAGCCGGTAGGCATCTTTCATCGCGTAAGGGGGATCGAGGAAGACGATGTCGAAGGCCATTCCCTTCTGCTTGGCTTGAGCCAAGGCGGCTTGATAATCCAAGTTCCATACCTCGCCTTTGCTTTCTTTCAGCGAGGCCAGATTGCCTTTGACGATATTCGCGGCTTTGGGATCCTTCTCCACGAACAGACAGCTTTTCGCCCCGCGGGAAAGGGTTTCAATCCCAAGGGCGCCCGATCCGGCGAACAAGTCCAGCACGCGACTATCCGCGATCCGATCGCCGAGGCTTGAGAGCATTGCCCCTCGGACTATGTTCTTCGTGGGCAAGGTGCCTTGATCCGGGGTTTGGAGAATGCGGGAACGATAAGTCCCTCCGATGATTTTGATCATATCTTGCCTCCGCAGTCGGTCTCGTCCCGAAAAGAGTCGAAAAGGATCGTGTCCATTTGCCGGCAAAGCAACGCCATCGGGGCATAGGCCTTCCGATAGGCTTCGCAAACGGGGAGCTCATCGAGCTCTTTCTTTATTAGATATAAGGAACGCCAAGCGCTCTTGGCCTGCTCGGAGTTCTCTCCATAACGGAAGCGGGCCTGCTCATATTCCTCGGTGAGGAGATCCTTCTTCTTCGTGAGCCTTTGGGCTTCGGGATCGCTTTCCATTTCTTTTTCCGCCTGAAGGAGCCTCTTTCTTCTAGGATCTTCCTCAAAGGCGGATTTGAGGCGGTTCAGGGCCTCGAGGGTCTCAAGATTCATAGCCATATTTTAAACGAAGATGGGCGCCGGTGTTATAATCGCATCATTATGTTGAAAATCGTCAAAGATCCCGCCCCGAGTTTGCGGGCCCGTTGCAAAGAAGTCCCTCTCCCTTTGTCGGATAAGGACAAAGCCCTCATCGATGAGATGATGGAATACCTATTGGACACCCAGGATCCGAAGTTCTTGGCCAAACACCCTGAAACCAGGGAAGGCGTCGGCTTAGCGGCCCCGCAGGTCGGCCACAACGTCCGCATGCTCGTGATCTCATACCCCAACTACGATGAGAATGGCCAACAGAACGGGAAAACCGAATATCAGTTGGTCAATCCGAAGATCACCACCACCTCCGTCCGCAAAGCCTACATCGAGGCAGGAGAAGGATGCCTCTCCGTGGATTCGCCTCACCCCGGCCACGTGATCCGCCATTTCAAAATCACCGTTGAGGCCTATGATGCGAAGCGCGGGGAGAACATCGCCATCACCGCCCGCGGATACGACGCCATCGTCCTTCAGCACGAAATCGATCATTTGGACGGCATCCTCTTCTACGACCGAATCGACAAAGTCAGTCCCGAAAAGCGCATCCCAGGCGCCTACGTTTGCTAAGCGAAGCAAGGCCCCCAAAGGGCCTTTTTCGTTCCGCCCCTTCCCGCGAAAAACCGTTCCCAAGGAAAAAGAAAAGGCTTTCATAAACAATTGATTAGACACGCTCCCGTTTTGCGGATATATTACAGGCGACATCCGTTCCGAATAGAGAAAGAAGGAGGGCATTGGCTTTTGCCAAGAAGTTATCATATGTATCAATCCGCGGTTTCCATTTACGCCTTAGGCGGCCTCGGTGAGGTCGGAAAAAACACTTATTGCATCGAAAACGAGCATTCCATTATCCTTTTAGACGCCGGCGTGCGCTTCCCCGAAGCCAATCTCCCCGGGGTCGATTACGTCATCCCCGATTACACGTACCTGAAAAACAACCGCCCCAAGGTCAAGGCCCTTTTCATTACCCATGGCCATGAGGACCACATCGGCGGGATTCCCTTTTTGATCCGCTCGATTTACGTCCCCGTCATCTATGCGCCGAAGCTCGCCGCTGCCTTGATCCGGCACAAGCTTGAAGATGCCCGCATCAAAGACAACATCAAAATCGTCGAATACGATCAGGATTCCATCATCAAAGTCGGAAATGACTTCACGGTCAGCTTTTTCCGCGTCACCCACTCCATCCCCGACAGTTTCGGGATCGTGGTCAACACCTCCGAAGGCCGCATCGTCGACTCCGGTGACTTCAAGATCGATCTGACCCCCGTCGGCCCGAATTTCGAAATCAACAAACTCGCCCGACTGGGGGATGAGGGCGTGGATTTGCTTTTGGCGGATTCCACCAACGCGGAAATCGAAGGCTACACCCCCTCAGAGACCGCCGTCAGGAAGGGCGTGGAGGAAATCTTCGACAAGGCCCCGGGGCGCATCATCGTCTCGACCTTCTCCAGCAACATCAACCGCATTCAGCAAGTCGTCGAAGTCGCCGTGGCCCACAAGAGGAAAATCTGCATCTTGGGGCGCTCGATGAAGAACGTCGTCGGAATCGCCCGCGAATTGGGCTACATCAAAATCCCCGATTCCTCCGTGATCGAGGAAGGGGAAGTCCGGAACTACAAGCTCTCCGAGGTCTGCATCCTCTGCACCGGCAGCCAAGGCGAAAAGCTCGCCGCGCTCTCGCGCATCGTCGCGGGTGAAAACCGCAGCATTTACATCGTTCCGGGCGATACGGTCGTCTTCTCCTCCAACCCGATCCCGGGGAACGGGGCGTTGGTCGATGCCTTGATCAACAACCTGGTCAAGCTCGGCGCGGACGTAAAGCAAAATTCCCTCGCCTTCTCCCTCCACTCCTCCGGCCACCCCTCCCGCCAGGAACTCCGCTTGCTCCAGCGTTTGATCCGGCCGAAGTATTTCATGCCTGCGCATGGAGAATACCGCATGCTTCGTTTGCATGGGGAGGTGGCGATGCAGCTTGGCATGCCCAAAGACCGCATCTTCCTCTGCGACAACGGGGATATGCTGACCCTTTCCAACCACACCGTAACCCGCGGGGGCCATATCCAGGCCGATGCCGTCTACATCGACGGGAACGATTTGGACGGGGTCTCCTCCGCCACGATCAACGACCGCGCGATTCTGAAGAACGACGGCATGGCGGCGGTTCTGGTCACCATCGATTCCAAGCGCAGCAAAATCATCGTCCCGCCCGTGGTCTATGCCAGGGGCTTCTCCGCCAGCGAAGCCACCCACGTCATCCGCCACGCGCAGATGCATGCCCAGGAAGCTTTGGAAGAGGCGATGGCGAACCCCCACGTTTCCTTCTCCTCCATCAAAAACGCGATTCGCTCCACCGTTTCCAAATACATCGAAAGGAAAACCGGACGGAAGCCCATGATCATCCCCGTGATCATGAACACGGCCGCCTGATCCATGCTCATCCTCGCTTCTTCCTCGCCTAGAAGGCAACTTCTCCTCAAGAAAGTGGTCGAGGATTTTTCCATTCGCGTTCCCGACTACGATGAAAGGAGCCTCCACCTTCCCCCAGAGTCTTTGGCTTTAGAAGAAAGCAAGATGAAGGCCTACGCGGTTTTCTCCCTCCACCCCCAGGACGAGGTCCTCGCCTGCGACACGACCGTAGTCCTGAAAGGAGAGGTCTTAGGAAAGCCCAAAAGCGAGGAGGATGCCATCGCGATGCTGCTCCGGGAATCGGGGCAATGGCAAACGGTTCTTTCGGGGTACACCTATCTTCGGAAAGGGAAGGAAATAAGCCGCACGGTCGCGACGAAAGTCCTCTTCAACCCCTTAAGCGAAGAGCAAATCCGCGAATACGTCGCAACGAAAAAGCCCCTGGACAAAGCCGGGGCTTATGGGATCCAAGACGACTATCCCCTCATCGCTTCCATCCAAGGCAGCTTCGACAACGTGATGGGGTTGCCGACGGAGGATTTGATCAAGCACGTGAAGCCTTTTCTCCGAACAAAGTGAAGTAGACTTTCTCCGCGTCGCCTTTGATGACCAAGGTAACTTGGGTGGACATCAGGATGAATCCATCCACCCCGGCTTCCTTCAGTTTCTCCTGATCGACTTTTCGGGCATCATTCAGCTTAAGCACGATGCGGCTTCCGGACAGGCGTTTATCCAAAACGTTGTCCGCCCCGCCCAAAGCCTCGAAATAAACGCTCGGGGCGATTTTCTTTTTCGCGGGGGATTTTCTCCGTCCGCAAAGCAAAAGAAGGAGGACGCTAAGTAAAAGCAGCCCGGCGATTGAGAGGGCGATCCACCAAGAGGAGGAAGCCAGCCAGGAGGAGAATTGTTGTGAAGAGTTGCTCATAAACCTGCGTTATAATAGCACGCGAGGAGAACGATATGTCCAACGCAATTGAAATCGAGGCGAAAGCCCTAGTCCGCAAGGAAGACTATGAAAAACTGGCCGCGCTTTTCCCAAAGGGAAAAAAGATAAGCCAAACCAACTATTACATCGATTCGGAAAGCCGCGATTTAGCCCAAGAGGGGATCGCCCTCCGGGTCCGGGAGAAAGAGGGGGCTTACGAAATGACCTTAAAGACCCCTTTGTCGGAAGGGTTGTTGGAGAAAAACTGCCCCATTGATCCCGAAGACTTCCAAAGCCTCCTCAAAAAAGGCCTCTTCCCCAAAAACGACATCGCCCGCTTCCTGACGATGCTGGATTTCGACGTGGACACGCTCCGCATTTTGACTTCCTTGTCCACCGACCGCATCGATGTCCCTTACGAAGGGGGCCTCCTTTCTTTGGACAAAAACGAATATTCCTCCCAAACGGATTACGAAATCGAATTCGAATACAACAACCTCGAAGGCGCCCAAAAACTGCTGAGGGGCCTCCTGCAAAAAGAAGGGATCCCCTGCGAGCTTTCCACCTCCACCAAAGGCGGAAGGGCGATGAAGGCCATCGGCAAATAAAAAAAGCTTCGGGCAACCGAAGCTTTTTAATCGTGGCAATCGCAATCGTCGAATTTCGGGCAGCCGTGGCACCACTCTTCCGCCATGCGCCGAGCCCTCGGGATAAACGTTCGGATTTCCTCCGAATTGTAGCCCACTTGGATGCGGCGGTCATCAACGATGATGGGCCGTTTCAGGACGCTTGGGTTTTCGCGAATGAATTCGATGAGCTGGGAAATCGTCATCGAATCGAAGTCGATGTCCCTCTCCTGAACGATTTTCGAACGGGGCGAAATGATATCGTCGGTCCCGTTTTCCGATTTGACGATGATGTCTTTGACCTCATTCGGCGTGAGTCCCCCGAAGATGTTGCGGTCCACATAGGGGATTTTCTGTTCGTCGAACCACTGTTTGACTTTCCGACAGCTGGAGCAGCTAGGCGAAGTGTAAATCTTTATCATGACCAAAGTATAGACGGCTTTTCCCCTCCCACAAAGGGCAAGAGGGCCCATCGCCTTCTTTTCCGCGGTCAAAGAGCAAAAAGGCGGTTTTAGAAGACAAACCGACCACGAAGAGTAAAATGCCCCTATGCCTGTTTTGAAAAGAAAGCTGATCGCAATCGACATGGACGGAACCCTCCTTTCGCAGAACTATTCCCTGTCCCGCTTTTCCGTCGGCTTCCTCTCCGCCTTGTCCAAGCAAGGGCACATCCTCGTCCTTTCTTCGGGGAGGCCGCCCCGCTCCATGATGGGAACATATGCTAAGCTTTCTTGCTTTGGCCCCCTTATTTGCTATAACGGGGCCCATGTTTTTTCCCCTAACGATCCTTCCTTCCCCGCGTTGAAGCAAGTGTTCTCCCGGGCTGAAGTCGCCTCCGTTTGCAAAGCGCTCTCCCCGCTTTTGGACGGCTACCAAGCCGAAGGGGAAAAAGAGATTCTCCGCCACAACACCTTCCATGAGCTGGACGCTTTCTTTCCTGAGAAGGGGATGAGGATCAAGGACGGGGAGCTAAGCCCGGAAGGGGAAGATCTCTATTCGGTCGTGTTCAAGGAAAAAGCGAGGAATGACGATGCTTTTTCTTCCATCCTCTCCGCCTATCCCGATCTATCCTGGCGTCATTGGACGGATTCCCCCTTTTTCGAGCTCCACTTGCCTTCCGTCAGCAAAGGAAACGCCCTGTCCTTCGTCATGGATGCGCTGGGGATCAAAAAAGAGGATTCCTTCGCCTTTGGGGACTCGGACAACGACTTCGAGATGCTCTCGCGGGTCGGCCATCCTTTCGCGATGAAGAACTCCAAATCGGTGCGCCTCCTTTCCTCCTTCCCAAGGACGGAAAAAGGCAACTCCGAAGACGGGGTTGCCTTTGAGTTGAAGAAATATTTTTAGTCCGGGAGCTTCAGCTGCGACTTCAGGGACTTCCAAAGGGAAGCGGTTTTCCCTTCCAAGCCCTTTTGGTCCGGGCTTACGGCCTCGATGTAAAACTTCATCTTCGGCTCGGTCCCGCTCGGGCGGATCGTGACGGTGGAGGAATCGTCCAAAGCGTATTGCACCACATCCGAAGAGGGGAGCTTGGCCATTTGCTTTTTCCTCCCGTCCTTTTCCGTGGCGAGGCCGAGGAGGAAATCGCGGGTTTCTTTGATTGAAATCCCACCGATTTCATGAAGCGGGGCGCCGCGGAGGCCCGCCATGATTTTGGCCATTCTCTCATGCCCGCTCAACCCTTCGAAATATACGCTGATAGTGGAGGCGTCATGGAAGCCGAGGCGTTCCTGCAAATTCAGATACGCTTCGTCCAAACGCAAGCCCTTTCTCTTATAGTAAAGGGCCATCTCGGTATAAAGCAGAATCGCCTGAATCCCATCCTTGTCGCGGACGAAAGGGGAAATGAGGCATCCATAGGATTCCTCATACCCGAACAGGAACTTCGGGCCATGGCCAAGCTTCTCGTAATAGCCGATCCTTTCGCCGATGTACTTGAACCCAGTCAAAAACGATTCGGTTTTGACGCCATAGGAAGCGGCGACTTCCCTCCCTTGGGTGGAAGTGACGATCGTGTCGTAGATCACCCCATCTTTTGGCAAGGTGCCAGCCTCTTTTTTGGAGGAGAGAATATAGTCGATCAGCAATGCCCCGGATTGGTTCCCGGTCAGGCGTTCGTAAACCCCTTTGGAAGAAAGGAACGCCAGCCCGCAGCGATCCCCATCCGGATCGGTCATGACGGCCAAATCGGCATGGTACCTCTTCGCGTATTCCAAACTGAGTTCCCACGCTTCCGGGATTTCTGGGTTCGGGGATTTTGTGGCGCCGAAATTGGGGTCGTGGACGCATTGCTCCTTCACGGGGATGATCTCATAGCCAAGCTCGGAGAAAATGCGCATCGCATTCTCATAGCTGGCCCCGTGCTGGGGGGAGTAAACGACTTTGAAGCCTTTTTTATCGAGCTCCGGATGGCATTGGATGGCCTCCACCCGTTTGCAGTACTCGTCATCGACTTCCTTGCCGATGATCGTCTGCAAGCCTTTCGCCTGGCAGACCTTCTTCTGCAAGGAAAGGGGATCGCCAAGTTCGGAAAGGATTTTCAATAAAGGCGCGATCGAATCGGGGGTGAGTTGGCATCCCGTCGAATCGTAGGCCTTGAAGCCATTGTATTCTTTGGGATTGTGGGAGGCGGTGATCATGATCCCGCCGGCGCAGCGGAGATAGCGCACCGCGAAGCTGAGCTCCGGGACCGGGCGAAGGGAATCGAAAACGTAGGTCGCAATGCCCAAATCATTAAGGATTGAGGAGCAAAGCAAGGCGAATTCCCGCGAATGGAGGCGGTTGTCGTGGCTGATTGCCACGCCTTTCTTTGAGCTGTCTTCCACGATTTCCTGAATGAAAAGGCCGAATCCGTATGCTGCTTTTCCAACCGTGAAGCGATTCAGTCGGTTCAGACCGACGCCAAGCTTCCCGCGCATGCCGCCGGTCCCAAAAGGAGCTTCCTGAAAGAAGGCATCCTCCTTTTCCTCTTGGTTCATTTGCGAAAGGGCTTCCTTCTCCTGGGGGTTGAGCAAGGGGGAATTCAGCCACTCGCGATAGGTCTTTTCAATGTCCATATTCCATCCTCCGGCGATAGTCTATTATTCTGACTTTAAACTGGCAATCAAATCGGATTCGTCCTTCGGAAGAGGGCAGACGAACTCCTTTCCGCTCAAGGGGGAAAGGATTCCGCTCAGCTGGCCAAAGCCCAATTTGTAAGCGTGTAGGAATTGGTTTTCCAAGCCGTGGAGTTTTTTCATTTTCCGGCAATCCTGGAAATCACCGTACTTCTCATCCCCAACAATCGGGTGGCCGATGGAGGCGAGGTGGACTCGGATTTGATGGGTCCTGCCCGTGACGAGTTCGCATTCGACGAGGGTGTATTCGCCCGCTCGCTCCAAAGCTTTGTAGCGCGTCAACGCGGTTTTCCCTCCTTGGGAGATCGGGGCGATGGAAACCCTGCCGGAGAATTCGTCTTTCTTCAGGGGCTTATCGATTTCCCCCTCCCCTTCTAGATCGCCGACAACGAGGGCTAGGTAACGCTTCGATATGCCCACGCGCGTCTTGAACAAATCCGTCAACGCTTTCAGCCCGGCATCGGTTTTCCC
>ERZ808240.382-NODE-382-length-59307-cov-5.794792_pt1 | contig 59307 bp, 45 predicted proteins | sample MGYA00521084_ERZ808240 | MGnify/ENA primary metagenome ERZ808240 (study PRJEB31516, sample SAMN03275571) | gut metagenome | biome: mammalia-associated habitat; material: feces | host: Papio cynocephalus | place: Kenya | collected 2012-08-06 ...
CGTCACGACGGAACCCGCCACGCTCACCATCACGGCGGTTCCCACCATGCTCACCATCACGACGGAACCCACGGCCGCCATTGCCACGGTAGCCGCGGTCGCGGGATTCGCCATCACGCCCCCCGTCACGGTCATACCGCCTGCGGAACGGACGATTGCCGCCGTCACGACGCTCACCGTCGCGATCACGGAAGTCTCGATCGCCATCGCGATGGAAACGGGGCTTATACCCGCCGCGGTCATGACCACGGAACCCGTCACGGCCACCATGTCCGCCGTCACGACGGAACCCGCCACGCTCACCATCACGGCGGTTCCCACCATGCTCACCGTCGCGACGGAACCCACGGCCGCCATTGCCACGGTAGCCGCCGTGGCCTCCCCGGCCACCGTGTCCGTATTCGCGACCGCCGCCAAATGAAGAGCCGGAATGCTCATTACCTTCTGCCATATATTCCATTCCTTTACTGCGCCGTGCCCGTAGCGGGCGGCACCTGAGTTACTGGGTCCGAATGTCTATTAGCTAGCGCTCGACTGCGCCAAGGGCCTTCTTGCCACGACGGATCAGGGCGAAACGTCCGGACAGAAAATCGTCATCCTGCAAAGTGGCATCCTCGTCCGTCACACGAGCGTTGTTGAGATACACCCCGCCGGCTTTGATGGCTCGACGCGCCTCGGAAACGGATTTGAACAATCCTGCAGCCTGAGCTGCGTCGACCACGCGATCACCCACCGCAACGCGAGGCAACGCGAGGCCGCCGTGTCCGTCCGCAACGCGCATGCCCTCCACGGCCGACTCGAGCGTGGCCTCGTCGATGGCCGCCAGATCGCCGCGGCCGAACAAGGCCGCCGACGCATCGATCGCAGCCTGGGTGGCCGCCTCGCCATGCACGAAGCTGGTGACTTCCCAAGCCAGCGTGCGCTGCGCCTCGCGAGCGCCGGGATTGGAGCCGGTCTGCTCGACCAGACGCTCGATCTCGGTGCGAGGCAGGAAGGTGAACACCTTCAGCAGGTTCTCCATCTCCGCATCCGGACGATTCAGCCAGAACTGGTAGAACTTGTAGGGGCTGAGCATGGAGCCGTCCAGCCATATGGCGTTGCCCTCGGACTTGCCGAACTTCTTGCCCTGGGCATCAGTGATGATGGGGCTGGTGAACACGTTGACGTCCACGCCGCGCACCTTGTGGATCAGGTCGAGGCCTGACGTCAGGTTGCCCCACTGGTCGGAGCCGCCCAACTCGAGCATGCATCCGAATTCGTCGAACAGGTGCAGGAAGTCGTTGCCCTGCAGCACCTGATAGCTGAACTCGGTGAAGGAAATGCCCTCCTCCGAATTCAGGCGGCGCGCCACGGTGTCCTTTGCCAGCATCGTACCGAGTCGGAAGTTCTTGCCCACGTCACGCAGAAAATCGATGACGCTCATCCGGGCCGTCCAATCGTAGTTGGACACGAACCGCACCGGGTTGTCGCCTTCGGTTTCGAGAATGCCGCCGATCTGGCGCTTCAGACGCTCAGCCCATCCGGCCACCACGTCCTTGGGGTTCAAGGTGCGTTCGCCGGACTGGCGCGGATCGCCGATCAAACCGGTGGCGCCTCCCACCAGGGCGATCGGATGATGTCCGGCCAGCTGCAGATGGCGCATGTTGATCAACTGCACCAGATTGCCGATGTGCAGGGAGGCGGCGGTCGGATCGAAACCGCAATAATACGTGATGGGCTCACCGTTCAGCGCTTTGGCGAGTCGATCCCGGTCCGTTGACTGGGAAATCAACCCGCGCCATTCCAGTTCATCAAGCAGGTTGTCGAATCCCGCTTCCTTGAAATCGGTGACGTGAGCCATAAAAGGTCGCTACTCCCTATCGAATTGTTATGCATTGCCGCCCGTTACAGGGCTTCCCCAGTCTCTCAGCAGAGGCCGACAGTGCGGCGCCCCACCAGTCGCGGATGGGGCAAGCACACCTCGTGAATCGTTCCGGAACCGGACCGGTCACCGTTTCGGCGAACGAAAGGTCTGTTCGACGGCGTCGCGCAGCTGGGCGACAAGCTCCTTGTGATTGACGGGAGTCAGATGCGGAAAGGCCCGGAGCATGCGCTTCTGCTGACGGTTGAGCACCCGATCGGCCGCGGCGCGCAACCGCTGGGCCGACCCGCCCACCATGGACCTGGCCGAATCACCATACGCGCAGACCATTCGCTGCAGTTCATCCACCTTGTTGCGGAAACTCTGCATCGCGCCGACCGTCACCGCGATGTCAACGGCCAGCAGCACGGCGATCGCCACCGCCGAGCAGTGAATCGCCGCTTCGGGCACGGCGGCGGTGGCCACTCGCACAACCGGCTGAACCCATTTGACCACAATGACGGTGAACAGTCCGAATATCAGCGCTCCCGGCAGGCAAACACGACCATTGATGTTGAACCGGTACTGCGAGTAGTCCCACCATCGGGCGCCGAACAGGCGCTCCAAAGACCACGATGTGGCATATTCCAGCGCGCTGGCAAGCAAGGCCCCGCACACGAACAGCGCGACGGTATTGCGCAGCGGGGTGAGCAGCAGGGCGGCGCCCACGGCACCCACTCCGTAAATCGGACAGATCGGCCCGATCAGGAAGCCTCGATTCACCAGGCGACGCTCCTGCACAGAAACGACGATGGACTCGTAGATCCAGCCGATGAGGCTATAGCACATCACCCAGAGGAAGATGTGCTCCAGGACGATCACCCGGCTCATCGCCGCGTCCCCCGACGAAACGTCCCCGGCTTGTGGAATCGGCTAGGCGACAGGGTTTCGCACGTAGCGCTGATCTTATCCGCGACAGTGATCAGATAGCCCTCAAGATGTCGGGGCGGCATCGGCGTCAGGGGGAACATGTGACGCTCGATGCTGTCCGCCTCGATGCGATTCAGCTTGAAGTCGCGCCGGGCGTTCCTCAATGCGGCACGGCCGTGGGTGAACCCGTGCAGTCGATGCGCGCCATTGTCGTCGTCATGCCAGTCATACAGGAAATAGTCGTGCAGCAATGCCGCACGGACCAGCGACCTCGCGTCAACGTGGCGCCACGCATGCAGACGATCGGCAAGCCACACCGCCAGGCATGCCACGCGGATGGAATGGGCGAAGGTGCTCACGCTCCCATGCTGGAGGCAGCGGCGTTCTATGGCCATATGCTCATGGTTGATGATCTCGTGGCCGTAATACTCGACCAGCGATTGAATCCGTCTACGCGTCAGCAGCTGTCCCAAAGACCCGTCCCTTGCAATCCGTTGCCTTCCCTCGATGATTCTACGATATATGGCCGAGGTCCGGCATCGTTCGCATGGATGATCGCTCGGCTCGGCCGCCCCCCCTCCCCCACGTATGATTCACGGGGGGAGGATCCGGCCGGTCCGGTGCATCCGGGCCGGGCGCCTAGAACGTGCCGGGGGCGCGGTATGCGGAACCATCCGACGTGGAGTCGGCAAACACCTTGAGCTCCTCGACTTGGGCCTTGGCGTCCACGATCTGTTCGCGGACACGGCCATACGAGGTGCCGCCCTTGCCGTTGCGCGAGTTCACCGACCCATGGCTGGAAAGCACCTCCCTGACCTGAGGCGCCTTGTCGGCAGGCAGAAAGGCCTCGAATGTGGCCGCGAAGTCCTCATCGGTCAGATCCCATAGTTCGACGCCACGGTTTTCGGCGATCTTGACGCATGCTCCGGAAAGCTCATGCGCGTGGCGGAACGGGACGCCGTTCTTGACAAGCCATTCCGCGATATCGGTGGCCAGGGCGAAACCGGTCGGCGCCTCGGCCTCAAGACGATCGGCATCAAACCGCATGGTGGCCACCATGCCGGTGAAGGCTGGCAGCAGCACCTCGAGCGTGTCCACCTGGTCGAAGACCGCTTCCTTGTCTTCCTGCAGATCGCGGGCGTAGGCGGTGGGCAGTCCCTTCAATGTGGCGAGCAAACCGGTCAGGTCCCCGATCAGTCGCCCTGACTTGCCGCGGGCGAGTTCGGCGATGTCGGGGTTCTTCTTCTGCGGCATAATCGATGAGCCGGTGGAATAGCCGTCGTCGAGTTTGACAAAGGCGAATTCCTGCGTGTTCCAAATGATGATCTCCTCGGACAGCCGGGAGATGTCGACGCCTGTCATGGCCGCGATAAACGCGAACTCCGCCACCAGATCACGGCTGGCGGTGCCGTCGATGGAATTATCGGTCACCTTGGCGAAGCCCAGTTCATGGGCCACCGCCTCCGGATCGAGGCCGAGGGTGTTGCCGGCGAGGGCGCCGGACCCGTATGGGGAGGCGTTGATGCGGCGATCCCAGTCGGTCAGGCGCTGCACGTCGCGGATCAGCGGCCATGCGTGGGCCATGAGCTGGTGGGCGAGCAGTACCGGCTGGGCGTGCTGCATATGGGTGCGCCCAGGCATGACGGTGGTGCCGGCTCGTTCCGACTGCGCGATCAGCGCATTGACCAGGCCGAGGAGCTCCCCTGCGACGACACGGGCGTGACGCCGCAGCCACATGCGAATCAGGCATGCGATCTGGTCGTTGCGGGAGCGTCCCGCGCGCAGCTTGCCACCCAGTTCGTCACCGGCGATGTCGATGAGGCCGCGTTCAAGAGCGGTGGCCTCGTCCTCATCGTCCTCAATGGGGGCGAAACTGCCGTCGTCGACGCGACGCTGCAACTCGTCAAGAGCCGCCTCCATGCGCTGAAGCTCGTCATCGGTGAGCAGTCCGGCGCGGCCAAGCGCACGGGCGTGGGCGCGGGAGCCTGCGATGTCATCGTCGGCCAAACGCCAATCGAATTGGGTGGATTTGGACAGTCGGGCGAGTTCCGGAGATGGCCCGGAAGTGAAGCGGCCGCCCCACAGGGCGAGATGTTCTGAAGCAGTATGTTCGGTCATGAGTTCCACCTTACCGGTATGTGTTCCCTCGGAGAAAGGGCTTGGACTGTATTAAAAAACAGGACAAGGGCCCCGAACGACCGGAACCCTTGCCCATCCGCACGCCATCCGCATGCATGGCGACGCGATCACTCGACGGTGTTGTCGGGCACCTCGATGCCATTGCCGAACTTCACGTCGCGGGCGGCGGCCACGCGGGACGGCAGACCATAGATGTCGATAAAGCCGTTGGAGGACTTCTGATCGAAGGTGTCGCCGGAATCGTAGGTCGCCAGCTTGTAGTCGTAGAGGGACGCGTCGGAACGACGTCCGGTCACCACTGCACGGCCACCGTGCAAGGTCATGCGAATCTCACCGGAGACATACTTCTGCGTGTCCTCGATGAAGGCGTTCAGGGACTGGGTGGCCGGCGAGAACCACTGGGCGTCGTACACCAACTCGGCCCAACGCTTGTCGATGTCACGCTTGATGCGGTGCTGCTCGCGCTCGAGGCAGCAGTTCTCAAGCTCCTGATGGGCGGCGATCAGGGCCACTGCGCCCGGCGCTTCGTACAGCTCGCGGGACTTGATGCCGACCAGACGGTCTTCGATCAGATCGATACGGCCAATGCCCTGGGCGCCGGCGCGGCGGTTCATTTCCTCAATGGCCTGAAGCGGGGTGACGTCGCGGCCGTCGATCTTCACCGGAACGCCCTGCCTGAACTCGATGGTCACCTCATCCTCGACCGGCGGGAAGGCCGGATCGTCGGTGTAGGTGTAGCAGTCCTTGGTGGGGGCGTTCCACGGATCCTCCAGGAAGCCGGTCTCGATGGCGCGGCCCCACACGTTCTGGTCGATGGAGAACGGGCTCTTCTCGGTCTGCTCGATCGGCAGCTTGTGCTCCTTGGCGAACGCGATTTCCACATCGCGAGTCAGGGACAGGTCGCGGATCGGGCTGATGGCCTTGAGCGTCGGGTCGATGGATGCGATGGAAACCTCGAAGCGCACCTGGTCGTTGCCCTTGCCAGTGCAGCCATGGGAGATGGTGTCGGCGCCGAACTGATGGGCGGCGCGCACCAGATGCTTGGAGATCAGCGGGCGGGAGATGGCGGAAACCAGCGGATAGACGCCCTCGTACATGGCATTGGCCTTCAGGGCCTTCATGCAGTACTCGTTGGCGAATTCATCGCGGGCGTCGACGACATACGCCTCGACCGCGCCGCACGCCAGCGCACGGGCCTTGATGGTCTCCAGGCTCTCGCCGCCCTGGCCGACATCGAGGGATACGGCGACGACATCCTTGCCGGTGCGCTCCTTAAGATACGAAATGGCGACCGAGGTATCAAGACCACCGGAATACGCCAGAACAAGGCGATTGTTGTCTGCCATGTCAAGCCTTTCTCATATGCGGCGTTACTGCGATGACTTCGAGTATATGCATATGTCTGTATATTTATGCACGGCGTGTCGGCGACGGGGACTTCGAGGCCATGTCAAGCAGCCATGTCGCCCGATCGCGTGCGGATTCGTCGCCGTCGGCGATCACCAGCACCGTATCATCACCGGCGATGGTGCCGAGAATATTGCTCAACGGTTGCTTGTCTATGACGGACGCCACATACTGCGCCGCCCCCGATGGCGTATGCACCACGATGAGGTTGCGCGCCGCGGCGACCGAGGTGATCAATCCGTTCAACACCCGGGCGACCTGCTGACTCGCCATCGCCTCGGAAACGAACCCCTGCGTCACCTCATCGACCATGCTTGGCGTGGCATAGGCGGTGGTGCCGTCCGGCCTGCGCACTTTGATCGCGTGAATCTCGTCAAGATCACGGCTCAGTGTGGCCTGGGTCGCCTCGATACCCTCCTCGGACAGCACTTCGGAGAGCTGCTGCTGCGACGTGATGACATGCGAGGCGAGAGCGGCCTCAATCGCGCTATGCCGTGCGGCGCGCGAACTCGGCCGCTGCAACGGACTCGAAGCCTGATTGCTCATCTTCGACAACGCCCTGATCAGGCGACGTCACCCAGCAGGCTGCTGTCGCCGCGCTGCTGAGCCACCAGCCATGTCAGTAAAGCCTTCTGCGCATGCAGGCGGTTTTCCGCCTCGTCCCAGACCACGGACTGCTTGCCGTCGATCACCGAGGCGGTGACTTCCTTGCCGCGGTAGGCGGGCAGGCAGTGCTGGAACAACGCATCGGGCTTGGCCAGGGCCATCAGCTCGTCATTCACCTGATAATCCCAGAACGGCTTGGAGCGAATGGCATACTCGGCCTCCTCGCCCATCGACACCCAGGTGTCGGTGAACACGCAGTCGGCGTCCTTCACCGCCTCTTTTGCATCGGTGGTCACCAGAATGGAACCGCCGTTCTCGGCCGCGATGCGCTCGGCGTCGGACACAATGGCCGGATCGGGCAGATAGCCGTAAGGGCCGGCCACACGCACATGCATACCGGCAACGGCGCCTCCGAGCAGATAGGAGTTCGACATGTTGTTGGCGGCATCGCCCACATAGGCGATGGTCTTGCCCTTCAACGCATCCACACCGCCTCGGAACTGCGCGATGGTAAGGAAATCGGCCAGTATCTGGCAGGGGTGGAACTGGTCGGTCAGCGCATTCACCACCGGGCATGTGGCGTACTTCGCCATCTCCTCGACACGCTCCTGGCCGAAGGTGCGCCACACAATGCCATACGCCATATGCGTCAGCACGCGCGCGGTGTCGGCCACCGGCTCCCCTCGCCCGAGCTGCGAGCTCGACTTGTCGATAACCAACGGATATCCGCCCAGTTCGGCGACGCCGATGGAGAAGCTGGAACGCGTGCGGGTGCTCGGCTTGTCAAACAGCACCGCGACGGCCTGGGGACCTTCAAAGGGGCGAGAATAGAAGCGGTTCTCGCGGAAGCGCATACCAAGCTCGAGGATCTGCTTCTGTTCCTCATGATTCACATCGTCATCGCGCAGCATATGGCGCAGCTGACCGGTCATGGTAGTTCTCCTTGTAATGATCGTTCGATTGATGATGGATACGTTCTAGACACGACGGCGATCGAGGCCCGACGCTCAGTCGTTCGGCAAGTTCCCAGGCGCCTGCGCGAGAATCGACACGCACTGATCGACGTCCCCGGCGCTTACCACCAGCGGCGGAGCGAAACGCAGGGCGTCCGGCGCGACGGCGTTGACGATCAGGCCATGTTCAAGAGCCCAATTCGCCAGCGCATGCGAGCAGGGATGGGAAAGCTCGACGGCGTCAAGCAAGCCGCGACCGCGCGTGGATACGTACAGCGGATTGCCGCAGGAATCAAGGCCCTCACGCAGCTGACGCCCACGCTCCTCGGCGTTGACCAGCAATCCGTCATGCTCGATCACGTTCAGCGTGGCCAGCGCGGCTGCGGCGCCCAACGGGTTGCCTGCGAAGGTGGATCCGTGGGAACCCGGGGTGAACAACGCGGACAGCTTCGAGCCGAAGGCGATCAGACCGCCCATGGGGAAGCCTCCGGCGACACCTTTGGCGAAGGTGACGGCATCGGGGATGACGCCACCGGAAAGATCCTCGCGCTGAAAGGCGAACCAGGTCCCCGTACGACCAATGCCCGTCTGCACCTCGTCGAAGATGAGCAGCGCATGGTTCCTGTCGCACAGCTCGCGCACCTGACGCACATAATCGGCACCCAACGGCCTGACACCGGCTTCACCCTGAATGAGCTCCATGATCACCGCGGCCACCGGGCCCTTGGCATGCTCACCGACGCCTGTCTGGGCGAAGGCGTCGTGCATGGCGTCGTAATCACCGGCCTCGACGAACTCGATGGCCGGCACCAGCGGCTCGTACTGCTTGCGAATCGTCGGCTTCCAGGTGGCGGACAGCGCGCCGAGCGTGCGACCGTGGAAACCATGAGTCAGCGCGAGGATGCGGGCCGGCTTGCCGCCGACGTCCGGCAGTGCGCCATGTAATGTGCGACCGTACAGCTTCGCCAGTTTCAGAGCCGCCTCGTTGCCCTCGGCCCCGGAATTGCCAAAGTAGACATGCGAGCCTTCCGGCGCGCCGGCGAGCTTCACGAGCTTGGCCGCCAACTCGATCTGCGGTTCCGTGGCAAAATAGTTGCTGACATGCGCGACCTTGCCGGCCTGATCGGCCACGGCGGCGACCCATGCCGGATGCGCGTAGCCAAGGGCGTTAACCGCGATGCCGCCAAGGAAGTCGAGGTATTCGTTGCCGTCGGCATCCCACAGGCGGGTACCCTTGCCGTGATCCATGACGCGCAGTGGGGTGCCGAACACGTTCATGTGGACATCGCGATATTCCCCGAGCCACTTGGCGTCCTCGGGACCGAGCTGTTCAGTTGGTGTAGCCATAGGAACTCCTCATTTCCATGCCGTCTTCAGGAACGACCATCGTGCCGATGCCGGCAGTCGTAAAGATCTCGTTCAAAATGGAATGCGGCTTGCGTCCGTCGATGATATGCGCCTGCGGAACGCCTCCGTCAATGGCCCTGACGCAGGCCTCCATCTTGGGCCTCATGCCGGATTCCAGATCAGGCAGCATATCGCGCAGGTTCTCGACGCCGATGCGGCCGATCAACGAGTTCTTATCGGGCCAATCGGCGTACAGGCCATCCACGTCGGTGAGAATCACCAGCTTGCGCGCGCCGACGGCGGCGGCCAGGGCGGCGGCGGCCGAGTCGGCGTTCACGTTCAGCACTTCGGTGGCGTCATCCTCGTTCGGTGCCACCGACGAGACCACCGGGATGCGCCCGGCGTTGATCAGATCCTCCACGGCGGAGGCGTCCACCGACACCACGTCGCCGACCAGGCCGATATCGGTGGGCTTGCCGTCGATAATCGGCTTGCGCTGCATGGCCGAGAACAAGCCGCCGTCCTCACCGGACAGGCCGACCGCCAACGGACCGTGCGCGTTGATGAGACCAACCAGCTCGCGCGATACCTTGCCGGTCAGGACCATGCGCACCACATCCATGGCCTCCGGCGTGGTGACCCGCAGGCCGCCCTTGAATTCCGATTCGATGTTCAATGCCTTGAGCATCTTGGAGATCTGGGGGCCGCCGCCATGGACCACCACGGGGTGCAGGCCAACTTGGCGAAGGAACACCATGTCCTCGGCGAAGCACTGCTTGAGATGCTCGTCCACCATGGCGTTGCCGCCGTATTTCACAACAATGCGCTGTCCCGCAAACTCCTCAAGCCAGGGAAGCGCCTCGATCAGCACCTCGGCTTTCTGGTCGGCGCGCAAATCCGTATGCACGTCGAAGTGGAACCCCGGTCCCTTGACTTCTGCCATGAACCGTTCCCTCCTTTGCAAGTCTTTCTGGATTCAGCTTTCGTAATCCGCGTTGATATGGACGTATTCGTGAGTGAGGTCGTCGGTCCACACGGTGGCCTCGGCGTCTCCGGCGTTGAGATCGATGTCGATGTGCACCTCACGGGGGGTCATATCGACCTCGGAACGGTCGCGTCCGGCGCCCCCGTGCTCGCAGATGCGCACGCCGTTCACATCGACGGTAACCTGTTCGGCGTCGTATGGAGCGACGTTCGCCGGCACGGTGCCCAGCGAGCTGACGATACGGCCCCAATTCGGATCATTGCCGCTGATCGCGCATTTGAGCAGATTGGAGGCCGCCACGGCCCGACCGCAGGCCAACGCGGCCTCTTCGCTGGTCGCCCCGGCAACGGTGATGCGGATATCGTGGCTGGCACCTTCCCCGTCGCCGACGATCTGACGCGCCAACGAAGCGCAGGCCCGGGCGACCAAGGTCTTGAATTCGCTCGGATCCGCGGTCACGCCCGACGCCCCGGACGCCAGCAGCAGCACGGTGTCGTTGGTGGATTGGCACCCATCCACATCAATGCGGTTGAACGAGGTCTCCGTTCCGGCCGACAGCGCCTCCCTGGCCAACGCGGGATCGACGACCGCGTCGGTGGTGATCACGCACAGCATCGTGGCAAGCTGCGGGGCGATCATGCCTGACCCCTTCACCATGCCGCCAAGCTTCCAGCCATTGGAACCTTCCAACGTCACGGTTTTCGCTTTGGTGTCGGTGGTCATGATGGCATGGGAGGCGTCGGCGCCGGCCTGCGCCGTATCGTCAAGCGCCTGATAGGCGGCGCGGGCGCCCGCCAGCACATGGTCGAGAGGCAGCAGCTCGCCGATCAGACCGGTGGAGCACACAGCCACCTCGTCCGCCGGCACGCCGAGCAGGGAGGCGACGGTCTGGGCGGTTTGCTCCGACTGCCGGTAGCCCGGCTGGCCGGTGCACGCATTGGCGCCACCGGAGTTGAGAATCACGGCCTTGACATGCCCGTCCGCCACGGCGGCGCGGGACCACTGCACGGGAGCCGCGCAGAATCGATTTGGGGTGAACACGCCGGCGGCCACATCAAGCGGGCCGTCATTGACCACCAAAGCCAGATCCTTTTTGCCGGCAACGGCGGAAATGCCGGCCTTGACGCCGGCCGCGCGGAATCCCGATGCGAAGGTTACACTCACGGTGCCACTCCAATCTTGGTCAGGCCCTGATCTTCGGGAAGCCCCAGGGCGATGTTCAGCGACTGCACGGCCTGTCCGGCCGTACCGCGATTGAGGTTGTCGATCGCGGCGAACGCGATGACGCGGCCGGACTTGCGGTCCGTGACAACCTGAATATGCGCGGCGTTGGAACCGATGATGTTGCCGGTGGCAGGCAGCGTGCCCTTGGGCAGCACCACCATGAAGTCCTGGCCGGCATAGGCACGCTCCCAAACGGCGCGGATATCGTCATCGCTCATCGACAACGCCTTGTCGGTCATCCTGGCGGACACGCAAGCCAGGATTCCGCGTGACATCGGCGCCAAAACCGGGGTGAACGACAGGGTGAACTCATTCGCCTCGGCGGCGTCCAGCCCCGCCGCATGAGCGAAGTTCTGCAGGATTTCGGGAATATGGCGATGGGTTCCGCCCACGCCATACGGCAATGCGGACTGCAGCGCCTCGGCGGCGAGCAGATTGGTGCGCTTCAGCGCCTTGCCCGCGCCGGAATAGCCCACGACGAGATCGGCGACGATGTCGGTGCGCTCGACCAGACCCTCCGCCACACCCGGCTGCAGCGCCAGCGTGGTCGCCGTCACATTGCACCCCGGACCGGCGATGCGCCTGACGCCGGGCAGGGCCTCGCGCTGACGCGCATACGAACCGTCGGCATGCGTGCCGGTGATGAGTTCCGGCATGCCATAAGTCCAATGCTCATAGAAGTCCCCGCCGTAGAACTCATCCCAGGCGGATCGCTCCTCAAGACGATGATCGGCCCCAAGATCGACGACGACGGCATTGGGATCAAGCTGGGAGGCAAGCTTGCCGGATGCGCCATGCGGCAACGCCAGCACAATCACGTCATGACCATTGAGCACCTCGGGTGTGGTGTCTTCAACAGTCAGATCAGCCAATTGGGGAATATGGGGCATATGCGCGCCCATCTTCTCCCCCACCGAGGAATGACCCGCCACGCAGGTGACCTCGAAATCAGGATGCGCCGCAAGGATCCTCAAAGCCTCCCCGCCGGCATATCCCGTGGCCCCGGCCACCGCAACCGTATACTTCGCCATATCACGTCCTTTGTTCATGAATACTTGCATAAGTATACGCGCTATGCAGACCAATGCATAACTATGCAGTCTGCGTGTCGCCTCCGGATTGCGAGCCGCCGCCATCAAGCCCGTACAGCTGCAACGCCATATCGGTCAGGCTCATGCCGTTGTAGGCGGCCCACAGCACCACCAGCGACGTGAGCACGTTGACGATAACCGCGGCAAGAGCCAACCCGAACCCCTTCATATGGAAGGTCCGGGTGCGCCACATGGCCAGCGCCCCGATCACCGCCGGCAGGATTGGCATATTGGAGAACAGCAGCGCGACGACGAAGGCGATCACCGCATAGGGATCCCAGTGCCCGTACAGCGGATTCTGACGCGGATCATCCAAGTCGATGCCGTAACGCCGCGACATGCGACTCAGTTGACGGCCGTTCTGCGGCGGCTGGCCGAATCGCATATTCGCCGGCTGCCCAGCGGGCTGTCCGCCGAATTGTCCGTCCAGCTGCCGAACAGGCTGTCCGGCGGGATCCGGAGCGCCATACGGATAGGGGTTGCAACCCGGGTAGTCGCCGCGCATGGCGCCATACTCCGGCCTCTGCGCCTGCTGGTTTTGACGCTCCGAATCGTTCATAGTGTCCTTACAGAAGTTCCGACGCCGGACTAGGCGCGCAATTGCGCACCCAACTCAGCGGCCTTGTCGACGATGGCCTTGCGGATGGATTCGCTGTCCTCGGCGCTCAGCGTGCGATCGGCGGCGCGGAAGGTCACCGCATAGGCCAGCGACTTCTTGCCCTCGCCCACCTGATCACCGGTGAACACGTCGAACAGGCTGATGGACTCGAGGTTCTCCCCGGCAGCCTCGGCAATGGCTGCCTCCAACTGGTCGGCGGTCACACCCGCATCCACCGTGAACGCCAGATCCTGCTTCACCGGGGGGAAGGTGGAGATCGGCTTGGCCTGGAAGGGCTTGTCGTCCAGCGAGGCGAACAAGGCGGTGAGATTCAGCTCGAAGGCGGCGCTGTGCGCCGGGAAGCCCAACGCCTCGTCGACATGCGGATGCAGCTCGCCAACCGTGCCGACGGACGTTCCGTCCGGCAGCACCACCGAGGCCACGCGGCCGGGATGCCACTGGGCGGGTGCATCCGCCGGGGCCGGCTGCACCAGACGCAGCCGGGCGCCAAGACGGTCGCCGATGCGCCGCACGGCCTCCACCGCGTCGGTCCAGTCAACCGGGCGACGATCCTTCAGCCAGCCATCATCGGTTGCGTTACCGGTCAGGATGCCGGCAACGTAGTCGGGCTGCGTCGGCAGACCGGCGTCCAAGGCGGCGAGATCGTCGTCGCTCGGGCGCTGGCCGCCAGGCAGCGAGGGGATGGCCGGTGCGGTCGGATCGAGCAGATAGACATGACCGATCTCGTACAGGCTCACATCCTCCAGCCCACGACGCAGGTTGCGCTGCACGGTCTGGGCCAGGGTGAGCAGCAGGGAGCGGCGCAGGAACTTGCGGTCGCCATACAGCGAATTGACCAATTCGACGCTATGGGCCTTGGTGTCGTCCGGATCATAGCCGAAGTTCTTGTAATCCTCGTCGCCGACGAACGGGTAGCTCAGCGTCTCCACCAAGCCATATTCGGCCAGCGTGTTGGCCACCCAGCGGCGACGCCGCTGATTAAGCGTCAAACCGCCGTCCGCCATCGTCGCCGCGGCCGGGACGCGCACCGGAATCCGGTCATAGCCCACCAGACGGGCCACTTCCTCGACCAGATCGCAAGGCTCGGTCAGATCGGGACGCCAGCTCGGCGGGGTCACCAGAAACTCGCCATTGCCGCCTCCGCCCAGCACACAGCCGATGTCGCTCAACACATCGGAAATGGTGTTGAGATCCAAATCCAGGCCGGACAGGCGCTTGACCTCGCTGGCCTTGAAGTGGATGGACTTCGGCTTCACCGTATTGTTCAGATCCACTGGATGCGAAGAGGCCTTGCCGTTGCCGTAATGGGTCAGCAATTCGGCCGCCATTTGCGCGGCCGCGGGCTGCAGCTGCGGGTCCACGCCACGTTCAAAGCGTCGGGACGCCTCGGAGGGGGTCTTATGACGGCGAGCGGAACGTGCAATCGACACCTGGTCGAAATGCGCGGCCTCGAGCAGAATGTTCTTCGTCTCCGCGGTCACCTCGCCGTACAGACCGCCCATCACACCGGCCAGACCGATGATGCGGGAGCCGCGCTGGCCGTTCGGGGAATCGGTGATCAGCAGATCCTCGTCGCTCAGCTCATGGTCCTTGTGATCCAGCGTGACCAGATGCTCGCCCGCCTTGGCGCGGCGAACCACAATCGGCCCCTCGAGCTTGTCGAGGTCATAGGCGTGCATCGGCTGACCGAGATCCATCATCACATAGTTCGTGACGTCCACGGCCAGGGAAATGGGACGCATGCCGGCGCGGGTGAGGCGGCGGCGCATCCAATGGGGGCTTTTCGCGGAGGGGTTGAAGCCTCGGATCGCACGCGCATAATAGCGGTCGCACCCCACCTGGCCGTGGATCGGATTGTCGTCCTCCACGAACACATCGACGTCGTGCCGGATGGAGGGGTCGACCTGATCGGCGGACAGATCGGGAATGCGCTCATTGAGCCTGGTCACCGGATCGGTGAAGGCGGCGCCGGTGGAGTGATGGAATTCACGCGCCACGCCACGATAGGAGAACGCGTACCCACGATCCGGGGTGATGTTGATTTCGAGGATCGGATGGTTGAGATGCAGCAGTTCCATCACGTCGTCACCGGGCTTGAGCGCCTCATACTGCTCGGCGGTGAAGCCGTAGTTGCGCAGCAGGATGATGCCGTCATGGTTGTCGCCCAATCCGAGCTCGCGTTCCGAAGCGCACATGCCATCGGAAATATGGCCGTAGGTCTTGCGCGGTTCGATGCGGAAGTCACCGGGCAGCACGGCGCCCGGCAGCGTGACGACGACCTTCTCGCCGGCGGCCATGTTCGGCGCGCCGCACACGATGCCGCGCGGCACCTTGTTGCCATTCTCATCGGTGGCGTTGTACCGGTCTCCCACGTCCACATGGGTCCAGCTGATGGTCTTGCCGTTCTTCTGGGGCTCCTTGACGCAGTCGACCACGTAGCCGACCACGATCGGGCCGGTTACGTCGGAGGTGTGGATCTCCTCCTCCTCGAGGCCGACTTTGACGAGATCCTTGGCGAGCTGCTCGTAGGTGAGATCCCCGGGAACCTCAACATGCTCCTTGAGCCAATCGATATCTACCATGGGCATGTCTGATCACTCCCCCATCACAAATTGTTCGCTGAATCGCACGTCGCCCTCCACGAGGTCGTGCATGTCGTTGATGTCGTGGCGCAGCAGCAGCGTGCGCTCGATGCCCACGCCGAACGCGAAGCCGGAATAGACCTTTGGATCCAGACCGGCGGATTTGAGCACGTTCGGATTGACCATGCCGCAGCCGCCCCATTCGATCCAACCCGGACCGCCCTTCTTGTCGGGGAACCACAGGTCCATCTCGGCGCTCGGCTCGGTGAAGGGGAAGTAGCTGGGACGGAGCCGGGTTTTGGCGCCCTTGCCGAACATGGCCACGGCGAGCTTGTCCAGCACGCCCTTGAGATCGGCCATCGTGAGATTCTTGTCGACGGCCAGCGCCTCGCACTGGTGGAACACCGGCGAATGGGTCGCGTCGAGCTCGTCGGTGCGGAACACGCGGCCGGTGCAGGCCAGATACAGCGGCACGCCATGCGTGATGAGCGAACGCACCTGGTCGGAGGACGTCTGGGTGCGCATCACCATGTTGGACCCCACGAAGCCGGCGGCGTCCCTGGCCTTGTCGCCCTTGACGTAGAAGGTGTCCTGCATCTGGCGGGCGGGATGGTCCGGGCCGAAGTTCAGCGCGTCGAAATTGTACCATTCGGTTTCCACCTCGGGACCATCGGCGATGATCCACCCCATGGAGGTGAAGAAATCCTGGACGTCTTCCATAAGCTTGGCCAGCGGGTGACGCGCCCCGAGGGTATGGCGTTCAACCGGCTGGGTCATGTCCACGGTCTCGGCCGCCAACGCGGCGGACTCCTCCGCCTCCTTGACCTCGACCTCGCGGGCGGCGAAAGCACGGCCGAATTCGGCGCGCAGCTTGCCCATGAGCTTGCCGGCCTCTTTCTTCTGATCGGCCGGCAGCGAGCCGATGGCCTTGCTGGCCCGGGTCATCGCCGAATCGGCGCCCGCATACTGCGTCCTCAGCGCCTTGAGTTCCTCCGTACTGGAGGCTTGCCGGATTTTCTCGATACCTTCGGTGACCTGCGTCGTCACCAGTTCAGCGTCGAACAGCCCTGCTTGTGCCACAAGAAACCTTTCGTTTTGCCTTCAAACCGCGTCAAATTGTCCCAGCACGACTAGACATGAGCCCTCATCGCCAGGCTCATCAGCAGAATCGCCGCGCTGGTGCCGAGATTCAGAGATTCCGCCCTGCCATATATCGGAATCGACACAATCCGCCGAGCCCGTTCGAGTTCGCCGGCGTCAAGCCCCCGGGCCTCGTTGCCGAACAGCACGGCCTTGGCGCCCGCGAGCGCGTCCGGATCGGCCAGCGCGTCCGGCAGCGGCTGCGGGGCCCGGCCGGGGGTCCCGTAGACGTCGGCGGCCCACACCTCGATGCCCCGCCGGGCGCAGAAGCCGAAGAACTCGTCGGTTCCCATCGTCGTCACGGGAATATGAAACAGCGATCCCGCGGTGGAACGGATCACCTTGGGGTTGAACCGGTCCACGCAGTCATCGACCAGGATCATCGCCGAGCACCCCGCGGCGTCGGCCGCGCGAATCACCGTACCGGCATTGCCCGGGTCGCGCACCTGCCAGCATGCGGCGACGATTGCGTCGTCCGGCAATCGCAGGTCGTGCGCGTCGACGGACATGACCGCCTCGGCACCCACCGCGACGACGCCCTGGGAGTCCTTGCTCAGGCGGTTCATCACCGCGCCGGAGACATGATGGACATAGATGCCGGCCTCCCGGGCCTCCTCCTCGATGCGTTCCACCGTTCGGTTCATGGGACGGACGGGGCCGGACCCCACGGTCACTTCGACGTACAGGTCCAGCACCGCTTCCGGACGGTACCGAACCGCCTCTCGCACGGACTGCGGACCCTCGATCAGGAAGCGGCCGACGCGTTCCCTGGTTTTACGCGAGCCAAGGTCGGCCACGCGCCGCACCCGGTCGGCTTTGGGATTGTCGATAACTCTGGTGTCGATTGGCATACATGACAGCCTAACGCCGAGGCGTTACTTCCCCGCCCTCCCGGCAAGGCCAGGCGACGCGCACCATCACCCGCCCATGAACGAGAAGGTTCCGGCGGCGGCCGCCGCGAGCAGGGCCACTGCGGGAACGGCCAGGCAAACGCCGAGGAACAGCGTGTCCCGCGTTCCGGCCACGCTCACGCGGGCATGGCTGCGCGGCCCGTCACCGCCGAATCCCCTCGATTGCATGGCCGTGGCGAGCGTCGTGGATCGCCTGATCGACAGCACCAGCAAGGCGAAGGCCTGCGGGACAAAGGATTTGATCCTGCTGTCGTCGCCCAGGCCCCGGGACCGGCGCGAGGCGGTGAGCGCGGCCCAATCGTCCTGCAGCACGGAGGACAGCCGCATACCGGCCAAGCCGCCGTATACAAAACGATCAGGCAGCCGCAGGATCTGGCTGAAGGAATCCGCCAGATCCGTGGCGTCGATGCCCAGCACGGTGATGACCGCGGGAATGCCGATGGCGAGAATCCTCACCGCGGTGGCGACGGCGAGTTCGGCCGAACGGTCGGTGACGTGCATCAGCCCCCACTGCCACCATGTGTTGCCGCCCGTTTTGCCATAGAGCAGCACGGCCAACGCCGATGTGGGGGCGCCTATCCAAACGGGCCATGTCGATTTCACCACCCGCCACGGCGACAAACCGATGGCCGCCAACAACGCGAATTCGACGCCGACCGCCACGCCGGCCGATACCCAGTCCAAACTGAACAGCAGCGGAACGGAGACCAGGAATCCGCCGATCAGGCGGTATGCGGGATTAATGGAGGCCATGATCCTCGAACGGCTTGCCTGTTTCGCAGGCTCGGTGCGCAGGTTGATCGCGCTGACGGGAATCCGGATTCCGCCGCCGTCATGCCATTCGCCGACGGAATCCGCGGACCGGGAGTCCGAAGCGGGCACCAGCTCAACCAGTCGGGCGCCCAGCGCGGTCACCAGGTCGCGATCATGCGTAACCACGATGATGCTCACGCCATCGCCGCGCAATGTGTTGATCAGCGTGACGATTTGCATCCAGGTCCGTCGATCCTGCCCGAACGTCGGCTCGTCCAGCAACAGCACCTTCGGTGCGGCGGCCAGCGCGGCGGCCACGGTCAACCGCCGTTTCTCCCCGCCCGAAAGCGTATAGGGATTGGCATTGGCATACTGGCTCAGGGAGAATCTCCTCAGCAGGTCGCGAGCCCGCGAGCGCGCCTCGTCCTCCCCCACGCCGCAACGCCTCGGGGCGAGCATCACCTCCTCCAACACGCTGCCGGTGGCGAACTGGTGCTCGGGATTTTGGAATACATACGAAATCCTCGACGCCAGGTCCGAGGAACGCCATGCGAGCGGCGAGTCGCCGGCCAATGCGCCAGCAAGCGACGGCGACGCCTCCACCCTGCCGGCCACCGGTTCGAGGAGCCCGGCCAGCGTGAGCGACAACGTCGACTTGCCGGCGCCGTTCGCCCCCACCAGCGCGGTGATCTGCCCGGCGCAAAACTCCAGATCGATGTGCTCGGCGATCGCGACGCCGTTTCGCCCAACGGACAGGTCCCGCGCGGACAGCACCACCGTCCCGTCGCCCCTCGCCGGATCCGCGCTTGGCTCATCCGGCGTGTGGATCCGCGTGATTGCGTCGCCGGGACCGCGGTACCGCTCGGGCACCCATATGCCAAGCTGCGCGAAGTCAAGGGACCGATCGTTGAAAATCTCGTCAGGCGCACCGTCCGCCACCACAACCGTGCGGCGGAACCCGGAACGGTCCACCTCGCCATCGAGCCCCCGACGGGCCACGCGTGCGGCGACCTGGTCGTCGGTTTCCAGCCCCAGCACCACCACGCGATCCACCAGGTCGATCCACGGTCCGGCGCGATGCTCCACCAGCACCATCGTCGAATGACGGCGTTCCAGCGCATCGCGCACCGCGGCGACGATCTCGCCCACGCCGTCGGGATCGAGGTTGGCGGTCGGCTCGTCGAGCAGCAGCACGCCGGGGCGCATGGCCAGCGCCCCGGCCAACGCGAGCCGCTGCATCTGCCCACCGGACAGGTGCATGGCGGATCGATGCAATTCGACACCATCCATGCCGACGGCGGCCAACGCCTCGCGCACGCGCCGCCAAATCTCCTCGCGCGGCACGTTGAGATTCTCCGGGCCAAAGGCCACGTTGTCGCCGACGCGCCGAAACACGGTCTGGGCGTCGGGATCCTGCAGCACCAGGCCGACGCGACTCGTCGCCCTGTGCACCTCGACGCCGTCGACGAGAACGGCACCTTCGGTCACGCCTCCCTCGCCGTCCCCGCCGGCTCGTCCATCGGATCCCAGCAGCCCGGCCGCTCCCTCGAGAATGGTGGACTTGCCGATTCCCGACGCGCCCAGCAGCAACACGCGCTGACCAGCCTCAATGGTGAGGTTCAGGTCTCGGACGGCGAAATGCCGGCGCGAGGCATGACGGTACCCCCATCCCCTGAAGACCAATGAGGCATTGTCCTCATGCGGCATGAGCGTCGCCCAGCTTGGCCAGCAGCAGCGCCTCGGCGATCACGTTGTTGCGCAATCCCTCGATGCTGACCGACTCATTGGGGCTATGGGCATTGGCCTGCGGATCCTCGGGACCGGTCACCAGCACCTGGGCGTCGGGGAACAGCCGCTGCAATTCGGGAATGAACGGGATGGAACCGCCCTGGCCCTGGTTGATCGGCTCAACGCCAAATGCCTGCCGCATGGCGTCCAGCGCATCCCTGGTAGCCTCGGCGTTCGGATCCATGGCCCAGCCCATGCCGCATTCGCCGGGCGTCACCTCGACCTTGGCACCAAACGGCGCGTGCCCCACCAGGAAATCCGCCATCGCGCGCTGCGCCTCCTCCGGGCGCTGGCTGGGCGCGGTCCTCAACGACAGGCGGAACGAAGCCTCATGATCGATCACATTGAACGATCCGTCGACGGGCTGCGCGTCAAAGCCAATCACCGTCGCCGAAGGCTTGGTCCACATACGGGAGGCGATGGAGCCGGTACCCGCCAAACGATATCCGTCGACGATCGACGCATCGGCGCGCATCTGCGCCTCATCGAGATCCTGCGTCAGACCGCCCACCGGCTCCTGCGACGCGACGCCCGGAACGGCCAGGTCGCCCCGCTCGTCATACATGGAGGCGATCAGCATGGCCGCAAGCGTGTTGGCGTCGAGAATCGGGCCGCCGTACTGCCCGGAATGCACCGGATGCCCCAGCACGGTGACCTTCACGTCAAGCGTGGTGTTGCCCCTGAGCGACGTGGTCAGCGACGGAATCAACGGCGCCCAGTTGCCGGAGTCGGCCACCACGATCACATCGGAATCGAATTCGTCGCGATGGGCCTCGATGAAGGGAATAAAGCTGGGCGACCCCATCTCCTCCTCACCTTCGATGAACACCTTGACGTTGACCTTCAGATCATCGCCCAGGGCCCTGAGGGCACCGGAGTGCATGGCCAGACCGCCGCCATCGTCCGCGCTGCCGCGGCCATACAGGCGACCGTCGCGTTCCACGGCCCTCCAGGGATCCGTGTCCCACACGGACGCATCCGGCACGGGCTGCACATCATGATGGGCGTACAGCAGCACCGTGGGGGCCGCGGAATCCACGATCCTGGAACCGACAACCTCCCAAGCGCCCGGCGTGCCGTCGCCATTGCGGGCCTGCACCACCTTGGCGTCGACGCCCACCTTGGCGAGTTCCCCGGCCACGAACTCGGCCGAACGCCTCATATGGCCACCTGTTATGCCGTCAGCCGAAACGGAGCGCAAGGCGATCTTCTCCCCCAGCATCGCCATAATGCGATCCCAGTCGCCACCTACGCGCTCACGGATGGTCGCCGCATCGATACCGGACATGTCACTCCTTACAATCCAACGGCCCGAGGGCCGGCACATGCTTCGTAATCGCTTATATCACGCCGATCCGCAAGGGCCGACGCGTCTAGGCGTCACCGTAACCTGCTCGTATGACATGGAACCCGTTCAAGCGCAATACCGAAAAGGAAACCCCGGCGCAGCCCGTGACCAAGCAGTCCGGCAACGGCAAGGGGCACCCCACCCCCAAGCGTCGGCAGGCCGAGGCGGAGAACCTCCGGCCGATCGTCCCCGCCGACCGCAAAGCCGCCAACAAGGCCGCCAAGGCCAAGCTGCGCGCCAAGCAGGACGCCGAATACGAGGCGATGCAGAAGGGCGACCTCAAGAACATGCCCAAGGCCGAGCAGCTGCCGTGGCGCATCTACATCCGCGACTACGTGGACGCGCGGTTCAACATTGCCGAATGGTTCGTCCCCGCCGCAATCGTGCTGATGATCTTCTCCCTGATCATCACCTCGGTGTTCCAGAACAGCTCGAACGCCACGACCATTTCCATGATCCTGTTCGTTTTGATGTACGGATACATCTTCGTGGCCTGCTTCGACCTGTGGCTCATGTGGCGCAAGCTCAAGCAAAAGCTCATCGACAAGTACGGCGAGCGCGCCGTGGCCAAGGGCATGCGGTCGTGCTCATATGCGTGCAGCCGCGCCATGCAGATGCGTCGTTGGCGCATGCCCAAGCCGCGTACGCCCAAGCGCGGCGAATGGCCCAAGTGAGCACCCCTCCAATCACGGCATTCTCATCCGGAAAACCGCCAGCGTTGACGGTTTTCTGATATCGCTCCCATAACCTGCATGCCCCTGCGTTCCGGAACGATTCACGCTTCGCCTTCCGATCGACGAATGATCGGAAGGCCGGGAACGCGGGGGACCAAGTACGAAGGACCCCACCATATGAGCGACATAACCACCCGTCATTTTGACGTCATCGTCATCGGAGCCGGACCCGGAGGATATTCCGCCGCGCTGCGCGCCGCCCAACTCGGCTTGGACGTCGCCATCGTCGAACGCGACGCGACCGTAGGCGGCACCTGTCTCAATCGCGGATGCATCCCCACCAAGGCCCTGGTCACCGCCACCCACACGCTCGATGTGGCTCGCCGCGCCAACGACCTGGGCATCGAGCTGACCATGACATGCATTGACTACGGCAAACTGATCGGATACAAGCGACGCATCGTCGAGACGATGGTGAAGGGGCTGTCCGGATTGCTCGCGCATCGCGGCGTCACCATCATCAGAGGAGTCGCCGGCCTTGCGGCTACGCGCAATGACCGCGACGAGCGCGCCGTGACCGTCGAGACCCCCGACGGAGGAACGCAAACGCTCGCCGCCGCGCATGTGGTGCTGGCCACCGGCGCCCATTCCCGCGAGCTCAACGGCATCCCCTTCAACCAGGCGGTGATGAATTCCGACACCGCCCTGGAACTCGACGAATTCCCTTCGTCGGCGATTGTGATCGGATCCGGCGCCGTGGCGTTGGAATTCGCGAGCATCTGGCATGCAACGGGCTGCAATGTGACGCTGATGATCCGCAAGAACCGCGTGCTGTCCGGATGGAACAGGCGCACGGGCGCCGCATTGACCCGCGAACTGAAGCGACGGGGCATCACCGTGCTCGCCAACACCGCCGTCACCGGCATCGACACCGGGGCGAATCTGGGAGCGCGTGTGCACTACACCGCCAACGGCGGCGCCGACGAGCGGACCCTCGAGGCGGAACGGGTGCTGGTGGCCATTGGCCGCGACCCGAACACCGACGCCCCGTGGATCCGCGACGCCGGCGTCACACTCGACAACCACGGTTTCGTCCTCACCGATCCATATGGCCGAACCTCGCAACCGGGCGTCTGGGCGGTCGGAGACATCACCGAAGGCCCCGCGCTGGCGCATCGCGCCTTCGAACAGGGCATCGTCGTCGCCGAGTCCATTGCGGGCCGCTCCCCCACCCCGGTGGACGACGCCACCATTCCCCAGGTGGTATTCAGCCAGCCCGAGGCGGCCAGCGTGGGCATGACCGCCGACGCGGCGAATGCCGACGACGCTTATGTATCCGTTGAGGAGACGCAGTATCCGATGCTCGCCAACTCGCGTATCCTCATGTCCGGCGGCAACGGCGCGCTGACCCTGGTGACCGGATGCAGCGTCCGGGATCCAGACACCCCCATCGTGCTCGGCGTGCATATGGTCGGCCCCAACGTCTCGGAGATCATCGCCGAGGCCGAGCAGCTGGTGGGCAACCGGGTACCTGTGCATCAGGCCGCGCGTCTGATCCATCCGCATCCCACGGTATCCGAAGCGCTCGGCGAGGCCCTGCTCAAAGCCGACCACCGCCCGCTGCACACCAGATGACCGCGGGGCGGGCGACACCGCCAACCCGTACAGCGCGCGTCCCCGGCAAACGCCGAGGCGTCTGGCAATACCGCTAGACTGAGCACCTAGTGCATTGAACCGCCTATTACAGAGGACAAAGGGACTGGCATGGCCGACAAGAACGAGAAGAAAACCGACAAGAAGCCAAAGAAGCAAGGCACCATCTCGCAGATCAAACAGATCTACGCATTCACCGCCACCGACGACAAGAATCTTCCCTGGATCCTCCTGGGATCGTTCCTGGCGCCCGTTGCGGTGTTCGTCGTCATCTGCCTGATCGCCAGGGTGGGCGTCGTCGGATGGATCATGTGGATGATCACCGGCGTCCTGGCCGGCCTGCTCGCAACCACGTGGATGCTCACCAGAAGGGCCGACAAGGTCGGCTATCGCCGTATGGAAGGCCGTCCGGGCGCCACGGGAGCGATTCTCAGCTCCATCAAAAAGGCCGGCTTCTATTTCCCGCAGGAACCCGTGTGGATCGATCTGAAGACCAAGGACGCGGTGTGGCGCGGATCCGGCCGCACCGGCGTCTATCTGGTGGGCGAAGGGGACTATGGCCGCGTGACCCGCGCGATGGATCGCGAGGAGGAGAAAATCAAGCACATCACCCGCGGTTCCGCCATCCCGATCTACAAGTTCTCGGTTGGCGACGGCCCCAAGCAGATTCCGTTGCGCGACCTGCAGAAGAAGGTCATGCGGCAGAAGGTCAAGCTCACCAAGGCCGAGCTCGAAGAGCTCAACAACCGCATCCGCACGCTGCAGCAGCGTTCCAGCTATGGCATTCCCAAGGGCATGGACCCCACCCGCCAGCAGCATATTTCACGCCGCGCCATGCGCGGCCGCTGATGGCCCGAACCACGCGCCCGCTCATCAGCTGAAACAAAACACGCATATTGCGCAAAAGTACGTAACCCCGGAAATCCTTGAGATTCCGGGGTTTTTCGTTATCCGGCCACCATCTGGTAACACATTCGTAACCCAATCAGTGACTTCGCGAAATCACAAAACCTACACTGGTGCCTCGTAAGTTCTCATGAAAGGAGCGGTCCCGTGACCGAACTCAAAACCAAGGCCGACGCCGAGGCTCTCATCAATCAGGAAGGTGTGGAGTACGTCTCCATCCGCTTTACTGATCTGATCGGCGTCCAGCAGCACTTCACTGTGCCTGCCAGCGAATTCCTCAAGGATGCTTTCGACGAGGGCATGCCGTTCGATGGCTCCTCCGTTCAGGGCTTCCAGGCGATCAACGAGTCCGACATGAAGCTGGTGCCGGATATCACCACCGCCTTCATCGACCCGTTCCGCAAGCACAAGACCCTTGATGTCGCCTTCTCCATCGTGGACCCGCTGACCGACGAGCCTTACTCCCGCGACCCGCGTCAGGTTGCCGGCAAGGCCGAGGCCTACCTGAAGTCCACCGGCATCGCCGACACCGCTTCCTTCGCCCCCGAGGCCGAGTTCTTCATTTTCGACAAGGTGCGTTTCGAGAACTCCATGCAGCGTTCCTTCTACGAGGTCGACTCCATTGAGGCTCCGTGGAACTCCGGCATCGACACCGAAGACGACGGCACCCCGAACATCGGTTTCAAGAACCGCGTCAAGCGCGGCTACTTCCCGGTTCCGCCGATCGACCACAACCAGGACCTGCGCGACGACATGGTCGCCGCCCTGCAACAGGTCGGCTTGGTCCTCGAGCGTTCCCACCACGAGGTGGCGGGCGCCGGCCAGCAGGAGATCAACTACCGCTACAACACCCTGCAGCACGCCGGTGACGACCTGATGAAGTACAAGTACGTGGTGCACGAGGTTGCCGCTCTGGCCGGCAAGTCCGTCACCTTCATGCCGAAGCCGATCGCAGGCGACAACGGCACCGGCATGCACTGCCACCAGTCCCTGTGGAAGGACGGCAAGCCGCTGTTCTACGACGAGAAGGGCTACGCCGGACTGTCCGACCTGGCTCGTTGGTACATCGGCGGCCTGATCAAGCACTCCAGCTCCGTGCTCGCTTTCACCAACCCGTCCCTGAACTCCTACCACCGTCTGGTCCCCGGCTTCGAGGCCCCGGTCAACCTGGTGTACTCCGCCCGCAACCGTTCGGCAGCCATCCGTATTCCGCTGGCTGGTTCCGCCCCGGCCGCCAAGCGCATCGAGTTCCGCGCCCCGGATCCGTCCTGCAACCCGTTCCTGGCCTTCTCCGCCCAGCTCATGGCTGGTCTCGACGGCATCCTCAACCACATCGAGCCTCCGGAGCCGGTCGACAAGGACCTCTACGAGCTTCCGCCCGAGGAGCACGCCGGCATTAAGCAGGTGCCGGGCTCCCTGTCCGAAGCTTTGGACGCCCTCGAGGAGGATCACGACTTCCTCACCGCCGGCGACGTGTTCACCGATGATCTCATCGAGACCTGGCTGGACCTCAAGCGCGGCGAAGTGGATCAGGCTCGCCTGCAGCCGACCCCGCTTGAGTACGAGCTGTACTACCACATCTGACGGTAGTCTTCGAAGCTTCTAGCACACGCCCCCACGCGACCTTTTCAGGTTGCTTGGGGGCGTTTCTATTGCGTCTTGCAGTCACCCGTGCGCCGTCACCGGTCCATTGCCTGGCTCTCAGGCGTGGCGACACGACATTCGCGCGTATGCTGGGGCTGGGCGGAGCGTAGTTCGATCAGCGAAGCGCTCCCATTCAGGAATCCCATCGTCGCGAACCGATGGCCCCAGTCAACGCCGCGAAGGTCATCAACAGGAGGAGCAATATGACTACGCCAACCAAACATCTTCATCGAATCGTCTGCGTCGGAGACAGCCTGACGTTCGGCGACTCAGGACTCGGCCATCGCAATGAGCGTCCATGGCCCGAGCAAATTGGCGTCATATTGGGCGTTGAAGCCGTCAATTGCGGGCGCAATGCAGCCGGCACGATCGAATATCCCGATGCCCCCGCCTATCAACGCGCCCTCGCCGCCATGCCGGAGGCCGACCTGCTGGTACTGGGACTGGGCATCAATGATGTGATCCATGATCAGGCCACCAACTCCGAGGAACTGCCCGACGTGTTCAATCGGCTTCAGGCCATCGCCTCCTCGCTGCTCGATGCGGTTCGCCCGTCGGGACGCGACATTCCCGTCGCATTGCTCAAAGTTCCGCTGACCTGTCTCGACGAGCCGATCATGAGCCGTTTCGGATACGAAGGTCTCAAACGATTCAATCCCCTGATCGAACAGCTCAATGTACTCTACCGGTCCAAGGCTTCGACCCTCGGCTGGCATCTGGTGGACTACACGACGGTTTTCAACGGGCACCGCGAACTGCACGGCGATTCCATTCATCCCAATCAGGCCGGCGTGGATGCCATCGCGGCGACACTGGCCCCCCAGTTCAAGGCGCTGCTGCCCAAGGACTGAAACAACAAATAAGGCCCGAGCGGCGTGGGATTGGGGTTTCCCATCGTCGCTCGGGCCTTATCCATGCGTTCGGCAGCGCGTCACAGACGAACAATCGACCTAACGCAAGCGCCTGAATGGGGTCAGCCGGCGGTATTGATCTCGTTCTGCAGATCGGAGACGAAGCCCTTGGCTGCCTCCTGCGGCGTCTCAGAACCAAACAGCACATTCTGCTGGTGACGCTGGATCACCTGATCGATGCTGGAAGCGCCGTTCGGGATCAGGGCGGGAGCCTCGCCCATCTGATCGGCGTGCTCATCCTGGAATTCGAGGACGGCCTTGTCCAAACCGGTAGCGGAATCCGCCAGGGACTTGCGGATATCGTTGTTGGCCGGAATGCCGCGTTCGGTGCCGAGGATCTTGCCGGCGCTCTGATCGTTGATCAGGAAGTCGATGAGCTTGGCGGCCTCGGCCGGATGCTCGCTCTTCGAGGAGATCGTCCAGTACATGCTGGGCTTCACGAAGGCGTACTTCGGATTCTGTCCGTCGTTCGGCAGCGGCACAAGCTTCACGTTCTCAGTGCCGGCGGCTTTCGCGTACACGGTGGCCTGGGTCAGCTGCGAGAACTGCATAACCTGCTGCTTCTTGGCAAACGGACTCTGATCGGTGGTGGCGGTGCCGGCTTCGGAGATGAAGTCCGCGGTGCCGGCGATCTGGTCGCCGGTGGTCCAATCCTTGGCCATCGCCATATAGGAGGTGAGCACATCCTCCGGTATGATGATCTTGTTGCCATCGAAGAGCTGCGCGTTATGCTGAGCGGCCCACAGCTGCAGCGAGAAGGCGTTGTTCATCAGCCCGTTGGCGACCAACTCGCCATTGGACTTCTCGCGGATCTGCTTGGCGAAGGCCTCGAAGTCGTCCCACGTCCAACTCGAGGTGTCAGGTAGTTCCAGACCAAGCTGGTCGAGCAGATCCATGTTCACGAGAACACCGAAGGGAGTGGATGCGATGGGTGCCGCGTACTGCGTTCCGTCGTATGTGCCGGTATCCTTCAGCGCAGCGTCCATCGTGTCAAGATTCAAGTAGTCGGAGACCTTGCTCAGATCATACAGAGAGCCCTGCGAAGCGTAGGAGGCGAGATACATGTCGCCCATCTGGATCACGTCGGCCGCGTTGCCGCCGGCGGATTCCGTGTTGAGCTTGTCCCAATAGCCCGACCAGTCGGCATACCGGGTGTCGACCTTGATGTTCGGATTGGCCTCCTCGAACTTCTGGACGGCTTCCTCCGTGGCACGCACACGGGCGTCGCCACCCCACCAGTAGATCGAAATCGTCACCGGGTCGCTCGACAGCGTCGGCTTGTCACCAGCCGCGGTTCCGCCACCGCAACCCGCCAGGGCCATGGCACCGGCGGAAACCATCGCCATGGCGGCGATCATGCGCTTGCTCATTGACTTCATTGTTCTTCTCCTTATGCTTCGACCGCTCACCGTAGAGAGGCCGCAATCACCGCAAGCACCAAAGCGCGCATTCACAACAGGTAGGCGACAAGCATAACGACATGCCGATCGCCCATCCGTCTCCTTTCGCGGCATTCCCTCAGATGAGCCGCCTCACCGCGCCCATCGCTCAGGAATCCCACGCCTTGCTGCCATACTGTGACAAGCTCATTCAACCATTGACGACTCGTTCCCGCCGGACAATTGCCGCTAATTGCCAAGCGGCATCTGCGCCACTGTCCGAAGGCACGGCAAAAGCTGCGCCGGGGGGAACGACATCGCCCCCCCCCCCCGGCAGCCTTTTACGAATCAGGACTGGCGCTTCGATTTGGCGGAGCGCCAGATATCGGGCTCCACGTAGATCTCCCACTCATACCACGGCAACGCGGAGCGAACGTTGATCTCGATCTTGTCGATGGTCTGAACGTCATAGTCGCGGTCAAGCTTCGACGTTTCCACTTTGAGGCACAATAGCACCGCATCCTCATCCATGTGGATGGCCTGCATATTGATCAGCCGGTCGACGCCATCGGTGTTCTCCACAGCCGCTACCACGAGCTTGCGGGTGCTGGGATCCAGCCCCTCGCCAACGAGCAGCGAACCCGATTTGAACGCCAGGGCCGCGGAGCCGACAACCAGCACCAGGCCGACCATCAAACCGCCGATGGCGTCATAGAGTTCGTCGCCGGTCGCCATGGAAAGTCCCACGCCGAGGCCTGCGAACGTCAGACCGATCAGCGCGAGGGTGTCCTCCATCATCACGGCGGCGAGCTCCGCGGACTTGGTGCGGCGCCAGAAGCCAAACAGCGACCCCTCTTCGACCTTGACGCGGGCCATGCGTTCACGGGCCTCACCGACGGAAGTATGCAGGCCGTACCCTTCCAAACAAGCCGAAATGACCACGACGACCAGGGCGGCCAGCAATTCCAGGGACTCGGCATTGCGGTTCAGGGATCCATCCAACAGGCCGATGAGTTTGCCGGCGGCCTGGGACACGGCGAACATGCCACCCACGAAGAACAGCAGCGTGGCCACGATGAACGATGCGACGTATTTGATGCGATGCAAACCGAACGGATGGCTGTCGGCGGAACGATGAGAGGAAACCTTGTCGCCGGTCATCAGCACCAGTTCATTGGCGCAATCCGCCACCGAGTGCACGCTTTCCGAAAACATGGACGATGATCCGGTGAATGCGGCCGCCGCGAACTTGGCGCATGCCACACCGACATTGGCAAGGAGCGCGGCTTTCACCGCGGCGCCGGTCTTCCCGTCCCCGGTCTTGCTGCCGGACCGTTCCCTCTTAGATTCCATTTCGGACATGGCGATCGCTCCTCCCTCTTCGCGTGGCGACACACACGCTTCACACCGTCATTGTGGATAGCGCACCTGACAATGGGAACAGTTCGGCTCTATCTGCGCTTATGCCGGTTGACCACCAGCTCGTACAGACCGGCCAGCAGCGCGATGACGTCAATCACGAACATCATCAGACTCAGGGTCATCAGCCCCACCGACAGCATCTGGTACAGCGAACTGGGCTGGCCGTCCGTACCCGGGGTGTGGTCGGCCATCAGGGCGGCGCCGTAGGCGAGGAAGGGCAGCACCGGCGTCGAAGACAGCGCCGCGGACATCGACGGCCTGAACCGCAGCCCTTTGCGGAACAACAGGAACAGCAACGCGACCACGGCGGCAACCGCCAATATCATCAGCACGATTTTCATGGTGCCCATCCTAGCCCATCACTCAATGTCCCCGTATCGTCTGACCGTGCGGGCGATGGCCTCGTCGGTGGTATGTTCGAGAATCACCGGCACCAACGGACGCTTGGCCGCGACGATCTCGAGAACGGAGCGAACGTCCATCACGCCTTCGTCGACATTGCAGCGGTGGATATTGGTCTCGTCAACAGTGAAGTCGTCGATATGCACCGCCACGATCCTCTCGCCGAACAGGTCGAAGGCCCGCCGGGTGATGGCGACCTGGCCCGATCCGTCAACCGTGCGACCATTGGGCGTGGTGCAGGCGGTCGGGTCGAAGACAATGCCCAGATACGGCGAATCGACATCGTCAATCAGGCGCTTGGTGGTCTCGAGATCGTAGATCGGATGGTTCGCGCCGGGCTCGACGCCCACCATGGTGCCGACCCGCTCGCCGAATGCCACCAGACGTTTGATCGAAGCCAATGCCTGCTGATACATGTCCTCGGTGAAGTTGTCCTCGGTGTAGCGCCCGGGCCCCGCATCAACGGAACCGGTTTCCGTCGCGACCACCGGAGCGCCAAAGAACCGGGCGTTGGCCAGATACGCCTCGAAGCGCCGCAGCAGGCGTTCGCGCTCGGCCGGATCGGGGTGCACGATGTTCATATAGCATCCCATCACCGCAATATCAACGCCGCGGGAGGCCAACACCCGACGAATATACGACCCCATGCCCGGGTTGATCTCACGCGTGCCGGATGCCAGATTCGGGAAGGACTTGGGCAGGGCGAGCTGCACATTGTGCACGCCGTATCCCGCCAAGCCCTGTGCAAGCAGCTCAGGGGTGTCCGCCCAGGTAACGTCATGGCCCCGTGCGCCGAAATTGATCATGAGTCGTCCTTTCGCCATTGATCGGCACCGCCCGCGCCTTAGCGGTCTCGATGCCGTTGTGTCGTTTATGGACATCTTAGGCACGGAGAGAAAGCGCCACCATGAACGACGTCAGTCAGTTATTGCCGAATGACTATCCGATTTTGCAACAGGCGGCCGCCCCCCCTATCCGACATGACTCATCAACCGGGTCGCCAACGTCTTGAATTCGTTGGCGATGGGACTGGAGTCCAACGCACCCTGCTCGTTGAGCACGGCCGGGCGCCCGGCCTCCCCCACTTCGCGCACCTCGGGAATCAGCGGCAATTGGGCCATCAGCGGCACGTCGTATCCCAGTGCATGGGTGAGCTGTTCGGAAACCCTCCGTCCGCCGCCGGATCCGAAGATCTCAAGCCGTTCGCCCCGATGCTCGTAGTAGCTCATATTCTCCACCACGCCGCGCACACGCATCGGTACCTGTAACGCCACCAGCCCGGACCTCACGGCGATATCGGACGCACTGGGCTGCGGGGTGGTCACCACCACCAGTTCGGCATTCGGCAACGCCTGGGCCACCGAAATCGCCATGTCACCGGTGCCGGGCGCCAGATCCAGCAGCAGCACATCCGGCTCGCCCCACCACACATCGGAAAGGAATTGCTCAAGAGAGCGCTGGAGCCTCGGCCCACGCCATAGAATCGCCCGATCGGCGCCGGCGAACATCCCGATGGAGATGAGCTTGACGCCCCACGCGGTCACCGGCATCAGCATGCCGTTGAGATTGGTGGGCTGGGAATGCACGCCGAACAGCCTGGGTAGCGAAAAACCGTAGATGTCGGCGTCAATGGCCGCGGTGTCGTATCCAAGAGCCGCGAACGTGGCGGCCAGATTCGCGGTCACCGAGGATTTGCCCACGCCGCCCTTGCCTGAGGCGATGGCGAAGATCCTGGTTTTCACACCGGGTTTGCTGAACGGGTTCTGACGCCGTTCGGCCTTCAGCTCACTGACCAGGTTGCTGAGTTTGTCCCGGCTCATCGACCCGACCTCGATGTGCGGAATCAGCCGAGCATCCGGATACGAACTCACGGCGCCGTTGATCTGGTTGGTGATCGTCTCCGACAGCGGGCAGCCGGGCACGGTCAGCTCCACATGAACCGTTACGTCGAAGACGCCGTCGGATGTCCCGTCCGACGCATCATCCGACGCATCGGCGGGAGATACGTCAATCGCGCTGATCATTCCCAAGTCAGTGACCGACCTGCCAAGCTCCGGGTCGATCACACGACTGAGGCGTTCGAAGATCCTCGCCTCCACATCCTGCGTCCCGTTTGAGCCCGCGATTGTTTGCGCCATTCCGTATCCTCCCCGACGACGGTGCGTCCGCCGTGATCGACAGTGCAACTGGTGCTCTACCCTAGCGGCTGCGCCCGCGGAATGCCAGAGCGATATGCCGCCAGCAGCGAACGCCGACGCTACTCGGTCTCGCCGGTTTCCAGCAAATGCCTGAAATGGGCCTCATCCAGCATGGGAATGCCCAGCTCCTCGGCTTTGGCGGCCTTGGAACCGGCGTTCTCCCCGACGACCACGTAATCCGTTTTCCTGCTCACCGATCCCGCGGCCTTGCCGCCGCGCTCGACAATGGCCTCTTTGGCGGAATCACGGGAGAATCCCTCCAGTGATCCGGTGACCACCACCGTCCGGCCCGCAAGCGTCTGAGCCAATGTGCTGGCCTGCGCCTGGCCGACGCCCACGCCCGCAGCCTTCCACGCGGACAGAATCCGCCCGCGCCAATCGTCCGGATCCGCCGCCGCCGCGAACCAGCGCACCACTGATTCGGCGATTTCCGGCCCGACGCCGTCGATGGCGGTGAGCCGCTCCACGTCCGCATGCTCGATCGCATCAAGGGAACCCAGCGACGAGGCGATCAGCCTGGCCGTGGGAGGTCCCAGCCGGCGAATGGACAGCGCGACCAGCACACGCCACAGATCGACGTTCCTGGCCTTGTCGATCTCCTCGAGCATGGCCCGGGTGTTCTCCCCAGGCCGGACGATCACCGGCACCCGAGTCACCTCACCGGTGCGCGACGTCTTCTCATCGACGCGCACCACGTCGGCGTCCGCAGGCACCTCATAACCCGGAAACTCGCCGTCAACGACCTTCTTGGACCGTCTGGCCGGCGCCGGGGCCGTCCAGAACGCCGGAACCTGCCGCCATAGGCCGGATCCGCCCAGCCGCTTGCGCGTTTTGCGTCTGCGCCCCGCATCGTCCACGCTTTCACGCACTTCGACGATGGGGATTTCCCGCCAGACACGCACATCCTTCAGCCGCCTCACATCCAGCGAGAACAACCCGGCCTCGCTGTCGAGCACCGGCGTCTGTATGGGCGGCAGTGCCAGCCCCTCGACGGGCGTGTAGGGATCGGGCTCCTCGCCCGGTCCCACCAGCAGCTCATCGATATTGGGCGCATAGGTGTCGACCGAGTGGGGACGGTCCAACTCCGGATTGGTCAGCGCGATGGCGCTTTGATCACCCAGATGCTCAATGTCGAAGGCTTTGCGCGAAGACAGGTTGATGATGCGCTCGGTCAGCTGCGCCGGACAGGATTCGACATTCGGGCAGCGGATGTCCTTGTCGCCCTCCTTGGCCGGCGCCAACTCGGCCCCGCAGCTTGGGCAATGCGTAGGCATGACGAAGTCGCGCAGCTCGCCTTCGCGGCCACATCGACGCTCAAGCACCGGCCCGACAAGCTCGGGGATCACGTCGCCGGCCTTGCGCACCACCACGGTATCGCCGATCTTCACGCCCTTGCGCGCCACCTCGAACGGATTATGCAATGTGGTGCGGGCCACCGTGGAGCCAGCCACATACACGGGCTTGAGCACCGCGACCGGGGTGACGCGGCCGGTGCGCCCCACCTGCACGGTGATGTCCAGCAGCTCGGTATTGACCTCCTCGGGCGGGTACTTGTAGGCGATGGCCCAGCGCGGCGCACGCGATGTGGCGCCAAGGGAGCGTTGCAATCCCAGATCGTCGACTTTGACCACAATGCCGTCCAGCGCATGCTCGATGTCGCCGCGATGCTCGCCGTAGTGATCGATCATGTCGAGGATTTCGCCGAAGGACCGTACGGAACGATTGTGAGGGGAAACCGGAATGCCCCATTTGGCATACAAGTCATAGGCCTCCGACTGCTCGCGAATCACGTCATGAGTACCGCGCGGGTGATCGGCGCCCCAATCCAGGCGTCCGATGCCATGCGCGTAGAAACTCAGACGACGCGTGGCGGTGATCCGCGGATCCTTTTGGCGCAGCGACCCAGCCGCGGCATTGCGGGGATTGGCGAACGGCGTCCGTCCGGCATCCTCCTGCTCGTTGTTCAACGCGCGGAAGTCGTCCCAGCGCATGAACACCTCGCCGCGGATCTCCACAAAATCGGGGACGTCCGATCGATCTCCGCCGAGATTCGCGGGAATGGTGCCGATGGTGCGCACATTCATCGTGATGTCCTCGCCCGTGACGCCGTCGCCGCGCGTCAGGCCGCGTTCAAGCACGCCATTGCGATAGATGAGGTTCAGGGCCAGACCGTCGATCTTCACCTCGCAACTCATCGGCAGCGGCTTGTCCGCCGGCCAATCCAGGTCGCGGAGCACGGAATCGTACCAGTCACGCAGTTCCTCGATCGAAAACACGTCATCAAGGCTCAGCATGCGGCTGGGATGGCGAACCGAGGCGAAATCGTTGGAGAAGGTGCCGCCAACCCGCTGCGTGGGGGACGTGGGCGTATTGAGCGCGGGAAAATCGGCCTCCAAACGCTGCAGTACGCGCATTCTGGCATCGTAGGCCGCATCGGAGCTCACCGGTGAGTCGTCAATATAGTAGGCGATCTGATCCGATTCCACCCATGCCGCGACCTTGGCCCACAGCCGCTGCGCGCGGTCCGAGTCAAGCCGACTTACATCAAGATGGTCAAGTCGCGTCGCGTCGGCGTCGGTGGGCTGCAATGCGGCAATCCACTGCGGGGAGCCCGGCGCCCAGGCAACCGAGCCGGTGTTCTCCACAGGCGTCTCGGCACCCCGTCGGTCAGCGGCGTCTCCGGAGGGGGAAGCGGCCTGTCCGTCAAAATCCCATGCCAACTGCGCCGGCGCGCGACGCGCTGATTCATCCTTCGTCATGCTGACCATCGTAGCGATCCGGCAGGAGCTCAGGCGCTCAGCGAGCGGATGAACTGGGCCTGAATGACGTCAATGCCCCGATCCTCGCCGTCATTCATACGGGCGGCGGCCACCGACAGGGTTCTCGCAGGCACGAACATACCCTGGTCGACCGTGATGCGGGCGGCCTGTCTGACGATCGACGCCACTTCGATATGCGGCCAGACCGGCAGCTCGTGGCGCCGCAGCACCAGCTGCGCCTGCTCGACGCCACGGGGCACGTCGATGCACTGCGAATCGGCGCGCGCCAGCAGCTCGTGCAATTCGCCGTCCAACGCCTCGATCTGCCCGGGCGCAATATGATCGGCCATGATATAGGCGGCGGCGGCCACATCGAACTCATCACGCATCCAGCATGCGTATGCCAGACGGTAGTATGCGAAGGCGGCATCATCGCGATCCAGCGACACCCGCAGCGCGTTGAGGCAGGCGGCGCGCGCGGAATCCCAATCCTCCAGGCGAGCAAGCTGCACGGCGAGCTTCATATGGCTCAGCGGATAGGCCGGCGCATACGCCACCATGCGGTTCAGATGGCCGAGCGCCTCCTTCGGGCCTTTGATCTGGGACAGCAAGTCGGCCAATTCCATATGCGCATAGAACAGATTGTCGGGAATCAGCACGGTGGTTTCGTCCGGAGTGGCGAACAGACGGTTATAGGCCACGCGTTCCGCGTACGAGTTGAAATAGCGCGGCACCCCATGGCGGGCAAACGCCTCGTCCATCGAGGCGACGGCGTTCTGGCACAGGGCGATCGCCCGCTCCACCTGTCCGGAGAACAGCAGGTCACGGGCCTTGAGCCGTTCGGCATCCAGGGTGTGCGCCATGGAGAAGGCCAGTTCGGGAGTGTCCAGACCGTCGATCAGAGCGCTGGTGACCTGGGGGGCCAGTTCGGTGAGCTCCGGATCGGACAGTCTGTTGACCAGCGACATCGCGGCATGCGCCTTGGCGACCGAAGCCATGGAGTCGTCGGCCGCAATGTGATGGAACTCCGCCACGGCACGCTGCAGCAGATCCTCCCGCTGAATGGCGAGACCGGTGGAATCCGAGCATCCAAGAACCTCGTCGGTTTCACGGGAGAACGCCACGTCGGCGAGCTCCGGCTCCTCCTGGGACCCGTGTGGGGCGAAGCGGCTGTCGCTCAAATCGAATCCGGCGTCCACCGGCTGCAGGCCGCCACGGGCGTCGACCTCCATCGTGGCCTCGAACAGGCGGTAGAAATCCAACGGATGGGCAAGGCCTTCGAGGCGAAGCTGATCCAGGAACCGTTCGCGGGTAAAGGTCACCGACACCAGATTCCGCACCGAGGGGCTGCGCCGCAGCACCGCCATCGGGTCGGACTCGTCAAGGACGTCGTCGTTGCCGGCATCATCGGCGTCGGATTCCCCCAGCATCGGCGCGTCCGGCAACGCAACGCCGGAGGATGCTGCGTCCGGGGAGTCGGAACCGGATGAGGAGGCCACCGGGCCGGACGGCGCGGCATCGCCAAACACCGTCTCGTCAAGGTCGATCCCCTGCATCAGGTTGCGGAACTCGTCATTCACCTGTTCGTCGCCCAAATCGCCGCCGGAGGTGGGGTGGGCTGGATCGCCATGGATGTCGCCGTCTTTCGGCGCGGCCTTGGCACTGGACACCCCGGACCCGGCGCGCATGCGTTCAAAGGCCTTCAGCGTTTGGCTCATCAGCTCGCTGATCGCCGAATTCTGCTCGGCGACCGCCTCCTCCAGACCGATGGAATCGATATGCAGCGACACTCGTTGCACTTGGTCCCCCGCTCCAAACGCCAGGGCGGCCATCATCAGGCCGATGCGCAGATTGTAGGCCGTGCCGAACTGAGCGCGCGCCACATCGGACAGCTCCGCCCACTGCCCGCTCATCTCGTCGTAGCGGCTCACCGGCATCATCGAGCTGCCCGCACTGGTAAAGCCGAGCGCCACCTCACCCGTTTCAAGATTCGAGCGGAAATCGACGTCGAAGCGATATGGCAGCCGAAGTCTGCGCACCAACGTCGACAGGGTCTGGCGGTACACCCATTCTGAGGCGGGCGTGGAGGCGCCGGCGACGGCCTGCGGATTCGCATGCCCGTCGTTCCCGTCGTCACTGTCATTCCCGACACCCCCGGAGGCGATTTTCCGGGCGGTCTCACGCGCCGCCTCGACCATATGCCATGCGGCCTTCGTGCCGTCATCGTGCACCGGATCAAAATCGCGCTCATAGCCTTCGGCACCCAATGCGATCAGAGCGGGGTTGGCAAGCATCGCCTGATCGATCTGCGCGGCCTGCTCACGCGTCACCGTGTCTTCCGTGGGCAGCGCCCCCACCGAGGCGTTGCGCTCCAGCCAGGCGCTCACGGCGGCGAAACGATTGAGATTGCCTTCGATGCTCAGGGCGCGCAGGGCGGCCGGGAACACCAGCGAGGAGTCCCACCCGAACAGGTAGCTGCCCGAATAGCTCGACGTGTACAGATGCAGCGGCTCGGCGCCGTGCACCGGTTCAAGTTCCTGAACGTCGCCCAACGCGCCCGCCTCACGCATCAGGTCGGCGAAATGGTCCTCGAGTCCCGAAACGCGCATGCCCTTGGCACGCGCCTCGAGACTGTCTCGGACGCAACGACGGATCGCGCCCATCGGCGCCTCGCGATTCAGCCGTCGGAAGATGTTGCCGGATCCGAATCCGATCAGCATGCCGTGAATCTGCGGCAGCATATACGCGCTGAAAAACGCGATGGCGATCGCATCGCGAAACTCAAGGCCGTATCGCAGCGTTTCCGGCAGCCGCGGCCTCAGCTGCTCAAGCGTATAGCGGTTGTTGGTCTTCAGCCAGGAGGCCAGCCAATTCATACGGCCGGCGTCGTCCTTGCCGGCGACGGCGCCGTACACGGCCTTCACGATTTTCGGCGACCTGCCGTCCGCCTTCCGCACACCGAAACGGCTGCCATAGGGCAGCGAAACGGTCCCCTCCTTGCCGAAGACGAATCTGGGTTCCAGACCATGCAGATCCGTCTTGGGATCGGTGACGACGAACACCCGACCACGATCGTCGGCGAGCGCCACCTGCGCGAAATGGCTGCGGTCGACGAACACGCCCAGAGAGAAGGCGCTTCCACGGCTTTCGGGCAACTGCGCCCAGCCGAGTTTCAGCCCCTTCGGCACGCCCTCGATGCCCTCCTCGAATACGCGGCGCTTGATCAACGGGTTCAGGGTCCGGGAACGTTTGGCCAGCTCGGCCACCATGTCGGGGGTTTCGCCGCCGCGCCGCCGCGCCTCGACGGAGGAGAGGGCCTCGGCGAAGGCGTTCGGATCGCCCCGCCGCGCGGCAAGCCCTTGCAAGGAATCCACGATTCGCCGCAATCCGGCGTGGTTCTTATACTTAGGCTTTTGGAACATGTTCCCGATTGTCCCAACCCAGCCAGACATGACGCCGAGAGAATAACGCGGATGGTTTGATTGGCACACACCAACGGGAGGGGAACGAACGACGACGGAAAATGAGGATGTGGCCCATGGCGCGAGTGTTCAACCGACGGACTGGCATGATCTGGCTGGCGGCGTTGCTCATCGCACTGGTGGAGCTGTTCGGCTTCAATCTGCCGCACTGGCAGTCGCTGGGGCAGGCCGCGGAGGTGGGAGCGGCCGATCATTCCACGATGGGTTCCGGACTGGCCGTCCGAGGCCAGGGCGCCTACGAGATCGTCGACCCGACCGAGGCGTATGTGGAGATCAGCCAGCTGGATTCCCCCGTCGGCTTCGTGCACGTGGACGCCGAGGGCTCCTGGGACGAGATGCTGCAGGACGCCCGCGAGCTCAATTCCTCGAACCGCCCTAAGGATTCATGGGGGCTGGCGCTGCTGGACAACACCTATGACGACGCCAATGAGACGCTGTCGATGACAAACGTGCGTCTCGACGTGATGGTGGATGGCGTCTGGCAGGCCAACCAGGCCGATTACTACAACGCGAACATCGAGGAGTCGAACTATCTGAAAAACCGTGTCGGCGGCAAGGTGACGGCCGTGCGCCTGTGGTTCCAGGAAGCGGCAGGCTCAAAGATCCGGTTCACCACGATGACGGTGAACAGCGTGGTGCCGATCTCCGTCAACTGGCTCCGCGTCGCCGTCATGGCGCTGGTGGCGGCCGTCATTCTCGCCTTCCGTCCGTCCTCGAGGCTTTGGTCCATCCCTCTCGACACGCACAGGCGCGGCCAGCGCTGGGCGTTGGTCGGACTGCTGGTCCCCGCGCTTCTGGCGGTGGTCTCGGTCACCGTGGGCAATGTCTGGTTCTATTCGCCGAACGTCTATCACCATCCGGGCCAGTTCACCTATGATTTCGACCAATATGCGCATCTGGCCGACTCCTTCATCAAAGGAACCCCCTGGCTGGACCTGCCGGTGCCAGACGAGCTTGCCGCCGCCGGCAATCCGCTCGACATCGCCACGCGCAACCGGCTCGCAGCCGATGGCGTTCACCCGATCTACTGGGATTACGTGTTCCACAACGGTCACTGGTACTCCTACTTCGGCCCGATTCCCGCCCTGCTGCTCTACCTGCCGTATCAGCTCATCACCGGCGGCATGCTGCCCACCGCCACCGCACTGGCATGGATGATGTTCGGGGTGCTGGTCTTCGGTTCCCTGCTGATCGTACGCATCATGCGCCGCTATATGCGCAACCCCTCCCTCGCGGCCACCGGGTTGGCGATCATCCTGTTCATGTTTGGCGCGAACATCCCCTACCTATGCTACCGCAGCAACTTCTACGCGGTTCCCATGACCTCATCCCTGCTGGCAACCACACTGGGCCTGTGGCTGTGGCTCGGGGCGAAGCGGCCCGACGGCGAACTGTCGATGGCGCGCATCGGCTTCGGCGCGCTCTGCATCGCCGCGAATCTGGGATGCCGGACCATGTACGTGGCGGCGGCGCTGCTCGCCTTCCCCATCTTCTGGCAGGACATCACACGCATCCTCACCGGAATCCGCAAGCGGGCCATGGGGCTTATGGCGATCGTCAAACCGGTGCTGGCGATGGTGCTGCCCGCACTGGCGGTGGTGCTGCCGCTGCTGTGGTACAACTACTGGCGATTCGGCTCGCCGCTCGATTTCGGCAACGACTATCAGATGACGGTTATCGACCTGGTCGACTACAAGTCGCCGATCAGCGATCTGCCGCTCACGCTGCTGTACTATCTGCTGCTGCCCCCGCGATTCATCGACGTCTTCCCGTTCCTGTCCATCAATCCGTCGCCGTTCGTCAACTGGGCCTATATGGAACCGTCCATCGGCGGTCTGTTCGTCGCCTTCCCGATATTGCTGCTGCTGATCGCCCTTCCCTTCACGCGTCGGCGCATGCATCGGCGGCGCACCTGGGGACTGGCCTGGACCTGCATGGCGCTGGCCGGCGCGGTCATGGCGTTCGACGCGTATAAGGCCGGTTTCGGCTGGCGCTACATGACCGACTTCAGCTGGCTGCTCACCATCGCCATGCTGCTGGCCGTCATAAGCCTGATGGACACCACGCCGTCGGCCGAGGCGTGCGAGCAGGCGAGAGGCCGGGTGGAACGCGCAATGCCGACAGCGCAGCGCCGCGTCGCCCGGCTGGTGATCGCGCTCACCGTGCTCACCGCGATGGTGACCTTCCTGTCGTATTTCGCCGTCGGACGTCAGGATTCCATGTACCGGCTCGTACCGGATCTGTGGTCGTCCTTCGGCTCATGGTTCAAACTGCTGTAGTCCAACATATCCGTTGAGGAAAGGCACTGATATGATCTTCGGTTTCGGCAAGGCCTCCGACGACTTCCAGTCGCATCCCGACGCGGCGACGTTCACGCTGGCGAACACTGGCTACACCTATGAGGACGGCGGGGTGGGATTGCTGCGTTCCACCCTGACGATCAGCGAGGCGGATAGGCGCGTGGCGATTATCGGCCTCAACGGGTCGGGGAAGACCACGCTGCTCAAGATGCTTGACGGCGCGCTGGTCCCCTCCGAAGGCGTTGACGTCACCATCGACGGCGAAACCCTGAACACCGCGTCGAGAAAAGACCTCAAACGCATCGAGCGGCTGGTGGGTCGCGTGCGTCGCGAGGAGATCCCCAACGCCTTCTACCAGGCCGAAACCATCACCGAGGCGTTGACCGCACCGTTGAGGAAACGCAAGGTCGCCGAGGGGGAACGAAACGCGATCGTCGGCAATCTGCTCGCGCACTTCCAACTCTCCGACTGCGCCCGACGCGCCGCATCCGAACTGGATTCGGAGAAGCGTCATTTTCTGGCGATCGCCGCGGCGCTCACGTTCAACCCCGCGGCGATCGTCGCGGACGAACCCACCAAGGGACTTGACGAAGCCGGCTCGGCACACGTGGCCGCCGCGCTGTTCAGCTACGACAAGCAGGTCATTTTCGCCACCCACGACACCGATCTGATCACACGCCCCGACTATGCGATCGACAGGACGCTGGTGCTGGACGGGCACCGCATCGCGTTCGACGGGAAACCCGGCGAAGCGGTGGCGTTCTACCGGGACCTGATTCGCAGACGGCTAGGCCAGTAGAGCCGCCACAGTGCCGAGAACGGCACGGATATTGCCCTCGAAGACGTCGGGCTCGGGCAATAGCGAGACGGCCAGATAGCCATTTGAAGCCATGTCGAAGAAATATCCGGGCTGGCCGCTCAGGCCATGATCGCGGATCAGGCGCAGCACCAGCTCGTTTTCGTCGATCACTCCGGGGAAACGCAGCAGCACATTCCATCCGCCTTCGGCGCGCAGCACGGACACCACGCCATTCGGATCCTCGTCCAGCAATTCGTGCAGGCGGCGCAAATTGCCCCGCACCCGATCGAGCACCAATGAGGTCTGCGCACCGGCCACAGCCAGCAAATCACCCATGCGGCTGGCGATGATGTCGCTCATCGGCAGATAGTCGTCGGCGATCACATCCAGACGGCGTTTGGCCTCCTCGACGTCCTGCGCAGGGCCGGACACCTCGATCCAGCCGACTTTGGCATTGGGGGCCGCCAGCATCTTCGAAAAGCCATCGAGGGCAAATGTGAGCACCCCGCACTCCCCCGCCAGACGCGCATTGCCGTCGAACGGTTCGAGCGTGTAATCGTAGAACACCTCGTCGGCGATCAGCGCGATGCCGTAGTCGCGGCACAGCTCGACGATTCGCTCCCGTTCCGGGGGCTTAACGTATGACCCAGACGGGTTGTTCGGATTGATCAGCACCAATGCGCGGATGCGGGCGCCGTCCGGCCCATTCAGCAGCCCCTCGATACCAGCCACGTCGATCATCCACGATCCGTCGAACAGCAGCTGGTATGGCAGTGCGTCCACGCACTCCAACCCGCAGATCGATTCGATGAGCGGATACCCAGGTTTGGGGGCCAGCACCGCGTCGCCGGCGTCGCAGAGCAGTTTCACCAGCCACGAATACGCTTCGGAGGTGGAGCTCAGCAGATACAGGTCGTCCGGGTCGACGCCGCGGCTGGCAGGCGCCGCGCCGGCCGCCATCGCCCCCAGTGATCGGCGCCCCGCGAGGTAGTCGGCCAATTGCTCCCGGGCCTTGCGCGGTCCCCTGGGCTCCGCGGAGTATTCCCACGGCACCACTTCGCTGCTGAGCCCATGCCTGGTGGGATTGGAATCATTGAGCTTTCCAAGCGCCCGACCGGCTGATGCGGCTTCGAGTTCGGCGACGGCGATCGGATTGAGCGTACGGGAACCCACGCGGGACGAAAAATGCACAGTCATGCCCGCCATTGTAGCCGGATACCCGCGTCAGGACTGATCCGCCCCCTGCCAGCGCTTGACGTCCGCATAGTAGGCGGCGCCCACAATGCCCGCGGAATTGCGCAGCTTGGCCGGCACGATCGGCGTTTTGACGTCGACATAGGGCAGGAACTTCTGACTGTCCCTGCTCACGCCGCCGCCCACCACGAACAGGTCGGGATTGAGATAGTGCTCGAGCAGGGCGTAATACTTGGTCAGGCGCTTGGCCCACTTCTTGTAGCCCAGATCCTCGGCGTCCTTCACCGACGAAGCGGCGTACTTCTCGGCGTCGCCCTTGCCCTTCGGCAATTCGATATGTCCCAGTTCGGAGTTGGGTATCAGCACGCCGTTGTAGATCAGTGCGGTGCCGATGCCGGTTCCCAACGTGGTGGCGACGACCAAACCCTTCTGCCCCCGGGCGGCGCCGTACCGCACCTCGGCGAGACCGGCCGCGTCGGCATCATTGACCACGGTGACCGGCCGGCCGCACGCCTCGGCGAAACACGCCTCCAGATCCACGCCTATCCACGACTGGTCAAGATTCGCCATGAAATCAAGCGGTTTGCCGGGCTTCACCGGAGCGGGAAACGCCACGCCCACGGGCATATTGTCCGGTACCTCGAAGTGCTCGAGCAGCTGGCGGACGATCCCGCCCACCGCTTCCGGCGTGGAGAGTTCCGGGGTGAGGATTTTGAGACGAGGCTGCGCAAAATCGCCCTTCCCGAGGTCAACCGGCGCGCCCTTGATGCCGGATCCGCCGATGTCGACGCCAAACGCCTGCGCTGTATCAGTCATTGCATCTCTCCTTTGCGATAGACGATGAATACCGGACTGGCACGACAGATTGTAACGCCGGCCGAAGAACAATCCCCTCCCCGGATCCGGGTCGGCGGCCATTCTGAGACCTTCGTCACACTGGACGCATAACCCGACGCGGAGAACGCCGATCCGTAAGATAATGGGAACTATGGCAGAACATACGCAGCTCATTGACGCAATCGACATTCGCACGGCCATCCGAGCCTATGATCCGGACAAGATCGAAGACGATCAGGCACGTCAGCTGTCCATGACGCTCGACGCCGTGAACATGCTGGCCGGTCTCAACATCCAGCTGGTGCGCGACCAGCCCAAGGTGTTCGCCGAGGCCAACTCCTCCGGGCATCTCACCAACGCCGCCAACTATCTCGCCGTCGTCGGCCCGAAGAACGACGACGAAGCCAGGGAAAAGGGCGGTTTCTATACCGAACGCGTGGTGCTCGCCGCCACCCTGTACGGCCTGGGCACCTGCTGGGTGGCCGGCAGCTGGGACAGGGACGAGGCTGCAAAGCACTGCCGCGTCACCAACAGCCAGGACCTGTATCTCGGCGTGGTGATCGGCCACCCGCAGAACCATCTGGCATATACCGCCAAGAAGTTCGAGGAGCTGACCGAGATCCAGCGCACCCACCGCCCCTCCAAGACTTATGAGGAGCTTACCCGCACCATGTCCGACGCGGATCGCGGCGCGGCGCCGCAGTGGTTCAGGGACGGCGTGGCCGCGGCGGCCAAGGCGCCGAGCGCCATGAACCGCCAGCCGATTCTGTTCTCGTGGGATCCCGATACCGGCACCGCCATCGCCTCCATTGACCCGGAGCTTGACGGCACGTACGCCCTCAACGATCTCGGCATCGCCAAACTGCACTTCCAGCTCGGCGCCGGCACCGGCGACTGGGGCTGGGGTGATGGCGCCATGTTCATCAAGCGCTGACGCCCGCGCCCAAGCTCGGCATGAAGCCTCGGCGCATGCCGCTGGCCGCGACGTATCCGGTCGGGACGTATCATGCTGATATGACCGACCGGTTTTCTGTTTTGATGTCCGTATACGCGAATGACGACGTGGAGCATTTTCGCCGCGCGATCCTGTCGAACTGCGTGGAGCAGACGCGGGTCCCCTCCCAGATGGTCATTGTGCGCGACGGGCCGGTTCCAGCGCCACTCCAGGCATGCCTTGATTCGCTGCCGGCGATGGTCGCCGACGCATTCGACCGGGCGGGACGAGTCGACGAGACGCCCGATATGACGCTGCTTCCCCTCGGGACCAATGCGGGGCTGGCGCATGCCCTGAATGTCGGGCTGACTCGCTGTCGGTATGACATCGTAGCGCGCGCCGACAGCGATGACATCTCGCTGCCCGACAGGTTCGCGCGGGAGATTCCGCTGCTGGAAAGTCATCGGGCCGTCGCAGACGAGGACGGCGCGGACTCCGGCCCCGCCAACGCGACCGGGAAACCATATGACATTGTCGGCAGCGCGATTCGGGAATTTACGCAGAACGAACGGGGGGACGAGCTGCTCGGCCAGATTCGCACGCTGCCGACGGGGGGCGGCGCCCTGATGCGTTACGCCCGCTCCCAGTCGCCTTTGAACCATCCGAGCGTGGCGTTTCGGAAATCAGCCGTTCTGGAGGTCGGCGGATACCCCGAGGGCATCGGCCGTTTCGAAGACTATCTTCTTTGGGAGCGTTTGATCCTGCATGGGGCGCGATTGCGCAATCTCGACGATCCTCTGGTGCTGTACCGCGTCGACGCCGGCGCCTATCAGCGACGCGGCGGATTCGACATGTGGCGCGAGGAGATCCGCCTTCAGCGGCGATTCCACCGCGACGGGTTCACCACCACCGAGCAGTTCCTGCGCAATGTCGCGATCCGCTCGGCGTATCGCCTGCTGCCCACTGGCATCCGTCGCTTCGGATACCGGCTCGTCACGAAACTGCGCGGCAGACGGCGGTAGCATCCGCCTTCGTCAGACACGGGCGAGCCACACCAGCGCCGCTAGGTATATCACGCCCACGGCGACGGCGACGGCATCGCGCGGACCGACGTGCATGACCCGGTAATGGGTGCGGTCGGCACCGCCTTCGTAGCTGCGGGCGTCCAGCGCACGGGACAGGTTGTCGGCATGGCGCAGCGTGCCGGCGAATACGGGGACGATTACCGCGCCAAGCGCCCTGACGCGTTGCGATAGACGTCCCGTTTCGATGGATCCGCCCCGGGCGGACTGCGCGTCGACAACCGATGCCGTCTCCCCCGTCAGCGTGGGAATGAACCGCAAGGCCAGCGACATGACCAACGACAGTTCGCCCGTATGGACGCCACACGCGCCCAATGGTGACAACAACGACGCGAAGCTGTCGGTTATGCCGGTCGGCGTGGTGGTTTCGAGAAACACCGTGCCAAGCACAATCACCAGGGTGAATCGCAGCGAGTAGATCGCAGCGAACCTCAGACCGCCATCGGTGATGGGTATCGGCCCGATATGCGCCAACGACGTTCCGGTGCGCACAAAGAACACATTCAATGCGCCCATGACCACAATAAGCGCGATGAACATATGGGTGGAAGCCAGCAGTTTCGACCAGGACACCCGTGAGGCCAAGACCACGGTCACGGTCAGGATCATCGCCGCCAGCAGCTGCCATCCGTTTGCGATCGTGAAGGCCGAAAACATCAGCACGAGCGTCAGCACCATTTTGACGCGCGGATCAAGACGGTGGATCATCGAGGAGCGGGCCGGACGCTTCCCGGCCTCGGGGACCGGCCGCCCGGCATGAGCGTCGACCGCCTGCGCATCGGCGGCGAAGTCCGACAAGTCGATCACGCGATCGGCCAATGCGAGTTCACCGGAGTCGTGGGTGATCAGCAGAATCGTCACGCCCTGCGCATGCAGCGTGCGGATCAGCTCGTCGATGCGCGTTGTGGCATATGCGTCCAAACTGGAGGTCGGCTCGTCCAGCACCAATACATCAGGCCCGCAGGCGATTACGCCGGCGATGGCGACAAGTCGCCGCTGACCACCGGACAGTTCAAACGGCGAACGACCAGCCAGATGGGCGATGCCAAGCGAATCCAGGGCATTGTTCACGCGCATGTCGACATCGGCGTCCTTCAGTCCCTGATTGCGCGGGCCATAGGCCACATCGTTGTACACGGTATCGGCGAACAGCTGGCGCTCCGGATGCTGCATCACATAGCCGACATGGCTGCGCAATGCACGTCGTTCGCGTCGGCCGGCATGCATGGTGTCGATGCCACACACGCGAATGACGCCATGCGACGGTCTGGCAAGGGCGCATATCAGTCTCGCCAACGTCGATTTGCCGGAACCGTTGCGGCCCACCAACGCGACGATTTCGCCAGCTTGCACGGCGAACGACACCCGGCTCAGCACGGTCCGCTGATCCTTGCCGTATCGGTAGGTCACATCGTCGATTTCAAGCGCAGGGGACACGCCTCGCAAGCCGCCGTTCCGCGTCCAGCCGCCCGGACGGCCGACGCCCGGATGACCGGTGCCGAACACATTCGAATCGTCGTCCGCGGAAACTCCGGAATCGTTCCGCAGCGTTTCGCGGAGCTCGCTGGCATCGAGGTCCTGCACAATGCGCCCGTGGTCCATGCGGATGAGGCGCGTGGCACGCGCGGCCTCCTCGTTGCGATGCGTCACATGGATGATCGTGGTGCCCCGGCGGTGCAGGGCGTCAAGGATACGCATCACGGCGTCACGGGCGTCGGCATCAAGCATCGCCGTGGGCTCGTCGAGAATCAGCAGCCGTGGATGCATCGCCAGCATGCCGGCAATCGCCGCACGCTGCTGTTGGCCTCCCGACATGCGGGTCGGATCGCGGTCCGCAAGCGATGCCATATCCACCGCGGCAAGCGCCGAACACACTCGTTCGGCAATATCCTGATGGGGCACGCCGAGATTCTCCGGGCCAAACGCCACATCGTCGGCCAGCACCGTCGTGACGATCTGGTCCTCCGGATTCTGGAACACCATGCCAATGCCATGCCGGGCCGCACGATATTCGCCCGGATGGGCACCGCCATCGTCGAACACGGTATGCCCCAGCAATTCGACATGGCCGCCGTCCGGAGCCGCCAGGCCGGCAAGCAGCAGCGCCAGGGTCGATTTGCCCGAGCCGTTGCGGCCCACCAGGCAGATGTATTCGCCTGCGGCGACTTCCATATTCACGCCGTCCAACGCCCATGTGGCCCCGCCATCATAGGAGAAGCGGACGTTATGGGCACGGAGCACTGCGTCGCAGGCCGCGGCAGGCGAATCGGTCATTCCGGTACCTTGGAACCTTTCTGTTGTTGCTCATCCGGTCCTATCCGGAATCCTATGGCATAGAGGCCGTCGTGACGTTGCCACCGTCAGATTCTTTTGTCCAGCAGGTTGGAGATCGGCCGGTAGATCAGGAAGGTCACCACACCGTGAATCGCCATTTTGAGGATGTTGAACGGCAGCAGAGCCGGCACGATCAGCGCCGCGACCTCGGAAACCGGCCAACCGGTGTAGATCGGTGTGATCACAAGATTGCCGAGGATCGCGACGACCACGGCGAGCGCGGCACCGACCAGCATGCCGATCACGGCTCCGGCACGCGTGCGCTTCCTGCGGTAGATGAACGCCGCCGGCACGCTCAGCGAGAGCGCGACCAGGATGGCCATCAGAGCGCCCCACGGATTGGTGAACAGATGCGGCACGAATCCCAACACAGAGACGATCGCCGCGGCGGCCGGCCCGTACGCAAAGCCGACGATCAGCATCACAATGCCTGAGGGATCATATTTCAGAAACGGCGCCGCGGGGAAAATCGGAACCTCCACAAAGCTCAGCACCATGGAAAGCGCCACGAACAGCGCGTACACGGCGATGCGTTTGGTCGACCATCGGCCTGAATCGGCCACGCCCGTCGAATGATCCGATGCGACATTGGGGTTATGCGAAGACACGCTCATCAGAGCACCTCGTTTCTTCCATCCGGACTGTAACCGTTGGCCCCGGACTTTCACCGGATCAACCGCAGCTGCGGGTCGCGGGCTTCGGCAGCCTCCGTTATGAATGCCGGACTTGCCGTTACCGCCAGTAAGGAATTGCACCTTCCCTGAAACTTGCACACCACACTATACACGCAATCCGCCAGGTCCGGGGCAGCTGCGCCCAATTGGACCTGTGACCTGCGTCACAGCCCGGATCGCAACGCCCCACAGGACTCAGTCGGCGAGTCCGACGGAAACCCGCCACCCATGCAAGAGGCCCGGTCTCGCGAAACGAAATTCGTGAAACCGGGCCACAGGGCGTTTCGGACGTCAAACGGACGTCGGACACACCCGACCTTTACTGTTCGACCGGCGCTCAGCTCTCGGAACGTTCGGCGCTTTCCTCGTCTTCCGAATCAGCTGGCGCAGCGGCTCCGACGGGCACTTCGACGTTCCGGCCAGCCGGGTCGGCACCGCTTGCATCACCCTGTTCGGCCTCGTCAAAGGGCACGCCCCTGAACGTGAACTCGCCCAGGATACCTTCGCCTTCGGCGTCGACCACAACTTTCTGGCCGTCCTCCAGATCGCCCATCAGGATCTTCTCGGAGATGGCGTCCTCGATGTCGCGCTGAATCACACGCCGCAGCGGACGGGCGCCCAGCAGCGGATCGAAGCCCTTCTCCGCCAGCAGATCCTTGGCCCTATCCGTCAGCTCGAGAGCCATGTGGCGGTCGAACAGACGCTGGTTGAGCTGCGACACATCAAGGTCCACGATCCGGCGGACCTGGGGCTCGGTCAGCTGGCGGAACACGATGATGTCGTCCAGACGGTTGAGGAACTCGGGACGGAACTGCTGCTTCAATTCCGCACTCACCTGGTCCTTCATGCGCTGGTAGCTTGACTCGGTGTTGCTACCCAGCGAGAAACCGGTGGTGGCGGACTTGGCGATGTCCTTGGAGCCGAGATTCGTCGTCAGGATGATGATGGTGTTCTTGAAGTCCACCTTGCGTCCCTGACCGTCGGTGAGATGACCGTCGTCCAGCACCTGCAGCAGCGTGTTGAAGATATCCGGATGGGCCTTTTCGATCTCGTCGAACAGCACGACGGAGAACGGCTTGCGACGCACCTTCTCGGTGAGCTCGCCGCCCTCCTCGTAGCCGACATACCCCGGAGGTGCGCCGAAGAGGCGCGACGCCTGATACTTTTCGGAGAATTCGGACATGTCGACTCGGATCAGCGCGTCCTCATCGTCGAAGAGGAACTCTGCCAGCGTCTTGGCCAGCTCGGTTTTGCCCACGCCGGTGGGGCCGGCGAAGATGAAGGAGCCGGTGGGGCGCTTCGGGTCCTTCAGGCCCACACGCGCACGGCGAATGGAGCGGGACAGCGCCTGCACCGCCTCGTCCTGCCCGATGATGCGCTTGTGCAGCGCCTCTTCCATATGCATGAGCTTCTTGGACTCGGCCTGCGTGAGCTTGAACACCGGAATGCCCGTGGTGGAGCTGATCACCTGTGCGATGACATCCTCATCCACCACCATCTTGACGTCGGACTCGCCTTCGCGCCAGGAGGATTCCTTTTCCTTGCGCTCGGCCTCCAGCTTCTCCTGGCTGTCGCGCAATTCGGCGGCCTTCTCGAAGTCCTGGCCCTTGATCGCCTCGTCCTTCTGCTCGTTGAGCTTGGCGATCTTGGCGTCGAGCTCCTTGAGCTCGGGCGGCGCGGTCAGACGCTTGATGCGCAGACGGGCGCCGGCCTCGTCGATCAGATCGATGGCCTTGTCGGGAAGGTTGCGATCCTGGATGTACCGGGAGGAAAGCTCGGCCGCGGCCTGCAGGGCGCCATCCGTGATGGTCACGTGATGATGATTCTCGTACCGTTCGCGCAGGCCCTTGAGGATCTCGATGGTTTCGGCGATCGTCGGTTCGTGCACCTGAATGGGCTGGAAGCGGCGCTCCAGAGCGGCGTCCTTTTCAATGTACTTGCGGTACTCGTCGGTGGTGGTGGCGCCGATGGTCTGCAGCTCGCCACGCGCCAGCATGGGCTTGAGCATGTCGGAGGCGCCCAGCGCGCCGTCCGCCGATCCGGCGCCGACGATCGTGTGGATCTCATCGATGAACAGCACGATGTCGCCGCGGGTCTTGATCTCCTTGAGCACCTTCTTCAGACGCTCCTCGAAATCACCGCGATAGCGTGAGCCTGCGATCATCGATCCGAGATCAAGCGAATAGACCTGCTTGCCCTTCAGGGTCTCCGGCACGTCGCCGGCGTTGATCTTCTGAGCCAACCCCTCGACCACGGCGGTTTTGCCCACGCCGGGCTCGCCGATCAGCACCGGATTGTTCTTGGTGCGGCGGGACAGCACGACCATCACGCGTTCGATCTCCTGCGAACGTCCGATCACCGGGTCGAGTTTGCCTGCGGCGGCCTCGGCCGTCAGGTTGCGGCCGAACTGGTCGAGAATGGCGGAACCGGTCTGGTTTCCCTTGTTCTGCACGCCACCGGCGTTGGCCAGGTCCCCCTTGCCGGAATCGGAACCGGAACCGGCGTTGCCGCGGATCATGTCGATCGTCGCGGTGCGCAGCTCTCCCAGGTCCACGCCCATCTTGATGAGCACCTGCGTGCCCACGCCCTCGCCCTCGCGGATCAGACCAAGCAGAATATGCTCGGTGCCGATATAGCTGTGGCCGAGCTGCAGCGCCTCCCTGAGGCTCAACTCCAGCACCTGCTTGGCGTGCGGCGTGAAGGGGATGTGGCCGTTCGGCGCGGCATTGCCCTTGCCGATCATCTCCTCGACTTGCTTGCGCGTCGCGTCCAGCTCCACTCCCTTGGATGCCAGCGCCTTGGCGGCCACGCCCTCACCCTCGCGGATCAGGCCGAGCAGCAGATGCTCAGTGCCTATGTAATTGTGCTGAAGGGCCCGGGCCTCCTCTTGCGCAAGCACGATGACGCGCCGCGCACGGTCGGTAAACCGTTCGAACATGCTTGTCCTTCCTCTGAAATTCCTTTCAACTCTACCGACGAACGGTGACGTTTATTTCGTCCGGCCGTGTGATTGTGCTCACAGCGAGGAAAGAACCGATATGCTGGTAGGGATCATCCATACCGTCAGGGAGGTAAGACGATGACTCAGTCCGAAATTCAGACTGTTGGCAATGACATTGTCGTTGGCGTCGACGGATCGGACGAATCCTTCGCCGCGCTGAAGTTCGCATTGCAGGAGGCGGCGATCACCGGGCAAAAGGTGAACGCCGTATTCGGTTGGACCCACTCATGGGACATGGGCGCCGAGCCCGACAACGACGAGGCGTGGAAGAAGATGCGGCAGGAGATCTCCGGCGCTCTGCGCGACTGGGTCGAACGGGCCACCGACGACATTGAATTCGATCCGGAGAATCTGGAGCTTACTTCAGTGAAGGCCACCGGCACCTCGGCGCTGCTGCAGATCGGCGCGGACGCGCAGCAGATCGTTGTGGGCCGGCGCTCGCTGGGACGCGTTGCGCGCTGGTTCATGGGCTCACTGTCCGCATCGCTGGCGGAGGAGTCGAAGTCGCCGGTCACCGTGGTGCGCATTGTGGACGACGACGCCGATACCGTGCAGGACTCCATCGCCAATGCGCTCACCCCCACCGACCAGCATGTGCATTTCAAGCAGCCGCAGCAGTACGTCAACCTTGAACGCCGCCCGGTGGTGGTGGGCGTCGACGCCTCGGAAACCAGCCGTCATGCGCTTGCCTTCGCCGCCCATGAGGCGCAGCTGCACAACAGGCCGCTTCATGTCATGTTCTGCTGGCAGCTCAAGGATCTCGGCACCATACCGGGTTACGAGAACGCCGTCGCGCCGATCGAGGCCGGGCAGCGACGCGCCGAGGAGATCGTGGCCGCCGAAATCGCCGAAGCGAAGCTTCCCGACACATTGGACGTGGTGCCCCACGCCTTCCATATTCCGGCCTCCAAGGGATTGATCGCCGCGTCGCGCTATGCCAGCTGGCTGGTGGTCGGGTCACGGGGTTTGTCCGGCCTGGACGCGCATTTCCTTGGCTCGGTGTCCAAACAGATCGTCAACTTCGCCGAATGCACGGTCACCGTGGTGCACTGAAAGCGCGATAGGGCACGATAGCCCATTCCGGCGATTCCGTCAGGGCTAGGCCTCGTCGGAATCGCCGTCGCCGTCGTCCGAGGCGAGGGCATCGCGTTCGTCATCGCCGCCGTCGGTCAGCCGGACCGTTGCCTCGATCTCCGGGCTGTCATCCGCCTTCGTCTCCGCGACGATATCGTCGTCGCCTGCCTCATCATCCGGGACGGTTTGCGCTTCGATGTCGGCCTCGGTGGCCTCGTCCCGATCGTCGTCGTCCGAGGCGAGGCGACTGCCCTCGCCCAAACGCTCCAACAGCTCGACTTCGCCATGCTCGTCACGCGGCTTCTGAGCCACCACGTCGATATGCAGGTCATCGAATGCGGGCTTGGACTGCACCCACAGATGAGACGGCTCGGGGGGATCTATCTCGGAATGCTCGCCGCACCCGTGATCCAGCGACACCACACGACCGTCGTCGGGGCTCCATTTATTGGCGCATACGCCAAACATCAGATTGAGTTCGCCCTTCAGCGGCACGAAAAACCCGCAGTTGGCGCATACATTGCCGCCAGCCGTTTTAGTGGACAGTGATTTGGGACCATGGGGCCCGTCATACCATCGCTTGGCCGTCTGCGCCCGACCAAGCGGGGTCAGCACGTGGCGACGGGACAGGTCGAATCCCGTCACCGCCTCGGCGATGTCTTCAGGCGCGGACTCAGGCGCGGACTGCGGGGATCGTTCCGCAGAGTCCGGATCCGCCGAATCCGAATCCGCGACCTGAGGTTCCAAATCTTCAGGTTCCGAAGCCCCGGATTCCGAAACCTGCGAATCTGAAGATTGCGCTTCGGCGGCATCCACCACTTCACGCATTTCGGCGTCGCTCATACCCGATTCGAGACGCGCATCCTCCGGATCGGTGCCAATGGAATCGGTTACCGACAAATCCGTCGGTTCCAGACGATCCTTCCACGGAATCCACTTCGGAGGCAGCAATGCGCCGTCGGCTGGAATCAGCGTGGACTCGTTCACAGTCCACTGACCCGCATCCTCGTCATGATACAGCGTAACCGACCACTGCCAGCCCTCATATCCGCGCACTTTCGATTCAAAGCGAAAATCAGTGACCCCATCCGGCAACTCTACGCTGGTGACAAAATCACCGACTTCGCTTTCATCTTCAGCGGTTTCGAACGCCACCGCCTGGGCGATGGCTTTCGGGTCAAGCGTCGTATCGGGCATCAGACCACCTTCTGGAACAATCGTTTGCGGAATCCGCAGGAATCATATGACGGCAAAGTCGTTGCTATTCCTGCACATCAAAGTTATCGGCGACCGCCCGGAGCACCGTGGCGAGTTTCCTGGACTCGGCGGCGGACGGGTAGCGATGGCGGCGCAGCGTATTGCCCGCGCTGTCCAACAGCTTGATCAGGTCTTCGCAGATCGCGGCCATATCGTCGGGCTTCGGACGTGTGGCCTTGACCAACGAGGGGGCGGAGGCAACGACGCTCACGCCCATGGCCTGAGGCCCCTTGCGCCCATCCACCACGGAAAACTCAACCTTGGTGCCCTTGCGCAACATAGTGGTTCCGGCCGGCAATGCCTGAGCCGGCAGGAACACATCGGCCCCCGACTCATCGGTGATGAATCCGTAACCCTTATTAGCGTCAAACCAACGAACACGACCGTTGGGCATTTCGACCTCGCTCTTACCCGTGCAGGCCTCGCCTGCATCCTTCAAATCAACGCTTCAGTATACCCCGTAACCGTTGACAGTCGCACCTTCATGCCCCGAGCGCATTCGATGAGGCGCCGGCATCCGCAGCCTTGGCCGCCCGCGCGGCTTCCCCGGCTTCCCCGGACTGCCCGCCGCCGGTTTTCACGGCCGACTGTCTGGAGACACGGGACCAGCCGCCCTTCTTCTGCACGGGCTGCGTCTGGTCCACAGGCGCTTCGGACACGGACCCCGTCGGCAGGATGATGGTGAACGTCAGGCCGCCGCCCGGCGTTTCGCTGGCGCAGATCAGGCCGCGATGCGCCTTGACCACTGACTGCGCGATGGCCAGGCCGAGTCCAGTGCCTCCTTTTTGTCTGGCCCGCGAGGGATCGGCGGTATAGAAGCGTTCGAAGATCTGCGAGCGCTTATCCGCCGGCACCCCCGGACCATGGTCGGCCATTCGGATCACCGCGTAGTCGGTGCCGGATTTCGTTCCCTGAGAAATCTGTACCGCCTCAATGAATCGATCCAGCGACTGATCGGTCGACGGCAGCTTGCCCAGCACATCGGGGTCGATAGCCGCAGTGACCCTGCCCAGCGACACCTGCACCGGGGAATCGTTCGGAGTGTATCGGTGCACATTGCCCACGATATTCGTGACAACCTGACGGATGCGCGAGGAATCGCCGGTTAGCGTGATCTCCGGCATCGGAGCCTTGACGAAGGTCAGTCCCCCGTCATTTATTCCGGATTGGAACTGGCCTTGCGTCGAGTCCGCCCCCGGCTGGATCCGGCCGACCTGAATGTCCCGTTGCGGATCGATCGCATGCAGATCCTCAATCGCATCTCCCATGAGCAGGGTGACGTTCACCGGCTGGGTCAGATCAATGCCGCGGCCTTCGTCAAGGCGAGCCAGCGACAGCAGATCCTCGACCAGCACCGTCATGCGGGTGGAGGATTTTTCGATATGTCCGATGGCCTCGTCCGCTCGTTCCAGCGCACCGGGATATTCACGCTGCATCTTGTAGAGCTCGGCGTATCCGTGAATGGCCGCAAGCGGGGTGCGCAGCTCATGGCTGGCGTCCGAGACGAAGCGCTTCATTTTCGCCGTGGTCGCCTCCTGCTCGCGGAAGCTGGACTCGATGCGCGACAGCATGGCGTTCAGCGAAGCCGACAACGAACCGACTTCGGTGTTCTCGGGCAATTTGGGCACGCGCTGGCTCAAATCCCCGGCCGCGATCTTCGCCGCGGTCTTCTCGATATGCTTCAGTGGTTTGAATGTGTGCTGCACCACCAGCGAACCTATGGACACGCCGAGCACGATAATCGCGGCGGACATGATCAGGCAGTATTCGGTGATGGTTTCGACGGTGGAGATCTGGTCTCCCATCGACAGGCCGATATAGAGTACGCCGTACGAGTTGTCGGAGCTGTTCACCCATCGAATCGCCACCACACGCCACGGTGATTGGGCGCTGGCAATCACCTCGCGCTGCTCATTGGTGAGTTTGTCGGTTGAGGACGTGCGGAGGGAGTCCGGGATTTCCACATATGCCGGGGTACTGAACGGCGTGTTCAGCGTCACATTGCCCATCGACCCCGAAGATGGCAGCATGGGTGTGGAGATGATGCCGTATTTCAGCTGCGGAATCGCCTCCATCTGCACCCGCTTGCCGTCCGAAGACAACGAGGTGAGGATCTCGTTATTTGAATCTCGCACCTGCACGAAGAAATTCGACACGCCCAGAGAGCTCGTCGGGGCCTGCTGGGCGAGTTTGTCGGCTGAGGAGAACGCCAGTTGGGCCTGAGAGGTCAGCTGGTTGTCAAGCCGGTCGATCAGGTATCCCGACACCATCTGCCGAATGGCGAAGGTGATGGTGCCGCATCCCACCAGCAGCAGGGCGAAGATGATGACGACCAGCTTGGTGCTCAGCGGCACCTTGTCGAAATGGCCCCGCACGCTGCCCGCCGGTTCCCTACGAGCGGCCATCCTTCGCCACTGCATCTTCACGGATGAACTCCTCCCCCTATGACCACGCGCGCGGCTACGCGTCCTTTGGCTCGCGAATCATATAGCCGATGCCGCGTTTGGTCTGGATCAGGGGAACGACCTTGTGCGTCTCGCCGTTCTCATCCGTCACTTCGACCCCGTCGACTTTTTTCCGCAGATACGAGATGTAGGATTCGACGATCGCCGCATCGCCGCCCCAGTCATATTGCCAGACATGATCAAGAATCTGCGCCTTGGACAGCACGCGTCCCTCGTTGTCCATCAGATAGCGCAGCAACTTGTACTCCGTGGGGCTCAGATCAATGGATTGTCCGGCTCGGGTGACGTCATGCGAGTCCTCGTTGATTTCCAGATCGGCGACGCGAATGATCGGATCGTCCTCCACCTGCTCACGGGTGCGGCGCAAAATCGCGCGTATCCTGGCGACGACCTCTTCGAGACTGAATGGCTTGGTGACGTAATCGTCCCCGCCCACGGTCAGACCCATTACCTTGTCCTGCGTGTCGTCTCGAGCCGTGAGGAACAGAACGGGCGCATTGATGCCTTCCTGACGGATGCGGCGAGTAACGGTGAATCCGTCGATATCGGGCAGCATCACATCAAGAACCACAAGATCCGGCTGGGTTTTCTCGATCACTTCGATGGCTTCGGAACCCGACGCGGCGGTCGCGACTTCGAAACCTGCGAAATGGAGGGATGCGACGAGCAGCTCGCGGATGGAGGGCTCGTCATCGACAACAACGATCTTCGCTTCAATTGGCTTGCTCATGGTTCCCAGACTGGCCCCCTTTGCTGGAGGTTTTCTGAATGTCATCTGAAACCTCAATGGAACCAATCGGCGACGCCGTTTCCCCCGACAACCCGTCCGTCTGCGATTCCCCGGTATCGGCACGGCCCGCGGAACGTTTGCCCGACCGTTTGCGCACATGGCTGTGAGCGCGCTTGCCGGCGTGCTTGCTGCCGTGTCGCGAACCACGGCGACGATGCAGTATGAAGAACACGACTCCCGCCATGACAAGGAGCACCAGCACGGCGACAAATACCCATATGCCGATTGCGGTGGCGGCGGATGAAGTGCTGGTGGTCTTCGCCTTCTTGATGGCCTCCATCATCGCCTTGGCGGAACCCGGCCAATCCGGATCGGATTGGTTGGCGAGAATGGGACCGACGGCCGCTTCGGACAGCTGGTCCACCGTCGCGGTTTTCTTCAGCCACTCATCGGAATTCGACGAGACGGCAACCACCAGATTGCCGTCTTGGGTCGCGACGGCCAGCATCACCGTATTGGGCTCCGGAGACGTGGATTCCAAGGTCTGGGAAGCCCATTGCTCCGGATCGACGCCCTGCCTGAAGTTCGGCAGATACAGCAGCCTGACGGATACGCCGGTTTCCGTCTTGGTCTTATTGATGGCATCGTTGACCGACGCCGCATCGCCGCCCAGCAGGTTCTCCGTATCGGTGATGGAGTCGGTGATGGTCATCTGGGTCTCATCGTCCTGCGATGAGGCGTCCTGCGACGGGGTCGCGTCATCGGCCATGGCGGTGGGAACGATGGGGAGCGAAACGCCCCTTGAACCGGACTCCGGCATTACACCGACGACCGCCACGGCAAGCGCCAACGCCGCCAGGGCCACGGCGACGCGCCGCATCATCCGTGCGACCGACGCGCACCGGGACCGAGGTCTCGACACGCCGCCCATAGGCTGGGCGCCGTCGACGAAAACGGCATCAGCCGCGGATTGCCCGCATCCGGGAGCCCCGAAGGCCCGACACGCAGCACCAACGTTTACCCGGGCACATTCGGCCACATCCGTCGACCGCACGACCCCATTCATTCGAATTGTCATATGCTCAACCTTAGCGGCCGTCCGGACCGTCGCCTCTCCCAACAGTTCCGGGTCTTTGACGCAGACCCGTCACCACCGACGAAAGGAACCATCATGCCGCAATATTCCGTGGATTCCGAACAGATCCAATCATCAAGCGCCGCCGTGCAGCAATCGGTTGAGCAAATCCGCCAAGCCGTGCAGGGCATGTACGCCAATCTCAACGCACTGCAGGGAGTCTGGCAGGGCGGCGCGGCAACGCAGTTCAGCTCAGTCGCGCAGCAATGGCAGGCAGCGCAGCAGCAGATGGAGCAGTCGCTCGAATCGATTCAGCAGGCGCTCGCACAGGCGTCGATGGTTTACTCCGACGCCGAGATGCAAGCCGCGCGCCTGTTCGCCGCCGGCTAAAGCGCATCCGGCAATCCGACGACCGCCAATATGCACAATGGCGGGGGTATGACCGCGGGGCGGGCCTA
>ERZ808240.383-NODE-383-length-59240-cov-5.106023_pt1 | contig 59240 bp, 48 predicted proteins | sample MGYA00521084_ERZ808240 | MGnify/ENA primary metagenome ERZ808240 (study PRJEB31516, sample SAMN03275571) | gut metagenome | biome: mammalia-associated habitat; material: feces | host: Papio cynocephalus | place: Kenya | collected 2012-08-06 ...
AGAAATCTATGAAACCTTCAAGCGTGAGGGACTGCGCATTCCGCAGAATGTAGTTGTCATCGGCACAGTTAATATGGACGAGACCACGCACCAGTTCTCGCGAAAGGTGATAGACCGCGCAATGACAATTGAGATGAACCTGCCGGAGGGCGACCCGTTCATGGACTTTTACAACAATTCGTCGCAGTTAGTCTATCGAGAGAACCCTGCATCGGCATCTCTTTACCTTTCTACGGAGGTAAAGGCCTCGGACGTGATTGACGCGCTCGCTGCTGACAATGCCGAGAAAACCGAACAGCTGAAAAGCGATGTCGCCAAATTCCTCAATGACCTCAACGCCGCGCTTGATGGCACTCCGTTCAAAGTTGCTTACCGTGTCCAAAATGAGTTGTTCCTTTACTTCTACCAGTTGTGGCGCGAGGGCAAGACGACAGATTGGGAGAGTACTCTCACAACGTCATGCGACCAAATCCTGATGATGAAAGTCCTGCCGCGCATAGAGGGGGATGAGGAGCTTTTGGAGAAGCCGTTGGAACGCCTCGCCGATTTCTGCGTCGATTATCCCGATGCGTCCAAGAAAATCGCCGAGATGAAGACCCGTCTCGACCAATCACACTTCGCATCGTTCTGGCCGTAATCCACAAAGTAAGTCTATGGACGTTCTCTCCTTCGTAAGCGAAGACGGCAACATCGCCGTCAATGCCAGCTCAGCTGCCGACATGGCCAACTGCTGGCGGCGTTTCCGCAGCCGCGTGGGAGATGGCGCGACTTCATACTGCGACTACCGCTCCACCCTGCGAGGCTCATTGTCGCTCGCGATGCCACCGGCCAATACGCTCTTGCAGACCGAAGGTCCCAGCTGCAACGAATGGAAAGGATTACCGCCGGTATTCTATGAAACGGCAACCTACAATGTCAGCATCCACCTGAAAGGCATTGCCTCCCAGCCGCAAGTGCTACACAAACTGAAAGAGGTAACCAGGCTGTTCACCGCCCTGCCCATTAACAAGGATAAAACAGAGTGGCTGCTGTCCGCGCCGCTGTCATTCGTCAACGAGCCAGGAATATTCGAGTTGTCGTTCAAGTACAGACCAATCGGGAAAGCAGAACGCACCGACACATTCAATTTCCGCGTTGTCTCGCCCAAACTCGATACAAAAGGCGACTACAACCACATCCTCGTCGAGATAAACGCCCAATACAACGAGATTGTATTCCAATATCTGACACTTACGCTGCAAAACCTGCAACGCGGAGGCCGATCGGACAACGACGTGGTGTGGCTCTCCATCTTCCGCAACATCGTGGCTGATTACGTGAGAGCTGTCATGTACATCGTCAACCGTCCGCACTTGCGGCAGACACGCACCGTGTATCACGACCGCGCCGACCGCATCAAGCGGTGGACATCGGCTATGGAGGAAGATTGCGCCGAGTGCGAGTCGGAACAGACACTCGACCGCGCCTATTTCCGTCACGAAGAAATAATCCATACGCACAACACTCGCGAGAACCGGTTTGTCAAATTCACTCTCGACCGCATAGGCAAACGCCTCGGCTCAATTGTCAACACAATCAAGGCTAAGAACGCCAAGGCCAAGGAAGCCGACAAGGTGGCGGATTCCGAACTTGCCCAACTCGATGGTTATGTGGCATCGCTGCGCCGTCTGTCTCATTCCTCGCTGTTCCGAAACCTGCGCAGCGAGCCGCTGCACTCCGAGAGTATGGTCTTGCAGAAGCGCACAGGCTATGCCCAAGTCTACCGCTACTGGCTACTGCTCCAAAAGGGCATCGAACTTTTCGAGGGTGCCAACGCCATCGGGGTACGCCCGATTTGGGAGCTTTACGAACTATGGTGTTTCCTCAAAATGCGCCAGATGGTCGCTGACATCCTCGGTCTGCATTTTGAGAACCATGAAGAAATAACCGAGAACCCAATGCCGATGGTCAAGCCTTTCGAGGACAACAATCAGGAGCATACGGTTTACTACAACTGCAAGGACGGCTCGAAGGCGCGTCTGCACTACCAGCACACTTACAGCCGCCGCACTGGCGAGGTACACACCGCCACCACCGAAAACCGCCCGGATATAGTTCTCACGATTGTTAAGCAGGACGGTTTCGAACTTACCTACCTGTTTGACGCCAAGTACCGCCTTATTGATGACAACCGACTGAACAAGGAAGACCGCGAGGAATGGAACGAGGCCATTGGTGCTGACACGCCTCCGGCGGATGCCATAAACCAGATGCACCGCTACCGCGATGCTATTTACTACGGTTCAGACCGATACAGCAATACCGCCAAGGAAATCATCGGCGGCTACATCCTTTTCCCTGGGCGCGGCGACAATGAGAGTGTCCGCGAACGTTTCTTCTACAAGAGCATCGAGACTGTCAACATCGGTGCGTTTCCACTGCTGCCGAACACATCTGACCCCTCAAATGAGGGGTCGCTGCTCTATGAGTTTCTGACCAAAGTGCTGACAATGCCTCACGCAATCGACCACATCCGCGATGCTGTGCCGCAGAAAGGGTTGCACTACAATTCGGACTTCAAACCATCGGGAGATGACCTTGTCCTCGTGGGCTACTACAGGACGGAGCAGCTTGAAGTAATCAAACGAAACCAGCTCTACTACGTTCCGGCGGCACTTGGCAAAGGCTCTATAAACCTTGTGTCTGGCTTTGAGAAAACAAAGTACCTTATGCTGCACCACGGCGATGACCGCCTCCTTCTCCGGCTCAAAGGGGAAGGCCCGAAGTTCTTCCCCAAAACCGCTCTCGAAGCCATGGGCTTCACTCCGACAGGCGAATATTACCTCGCCTTCGAGATAGCGAGCTTCACGCCCGTTCCCGGCATCGACCCTTATGCCTACGAACTGGAGCGCAAAGGAAAACAGATCTCCTCTCCATATTTCACCACCATAGAGAAGTTTCAAAAATGAGCAACTCCTTGAATTGCAATGACATTGATTTGCTTATGGGTTCACCGGAGAACTCGCGTTGGAATAACCATATTTTTTCAGACATACGTCAGGTGCAGTGGGGGTGATGGTTGCGTATATGGATAGTTATTGCTAATTTTGCGGTTAAATAGCATTAGATTGAACTATGGACGATGATTTCCTCACCAACAGGGACATCCTCGAGATGCTCGCTGGGCGTGTCAAGGAGTACCGCCTCGCGGCGCGGATGAGCCAGCGCGAAATGGCGGAGAAGTCGGGCGTGAGCTATACCACAATCTGCCATTTCGAGCAGGGGAGGAAGCCTAACCTGACGATGTCCAACTTCCTGGCGCTGCTGCGTGCTGTGGGCATGGAGCGGCGCATGCTGGAGGTGCTGCCGAAGCTGCCGGTGCCGCCGCTGGCGCTGCGCGAGATGAACAAGTACATACCCAAGCGAGTGAGGAGGGCCGGCAAATGACACACTCGCTGTGCCGATAACTCGTCACCTCTTGGCTGCCAGTCAAAATATCAGGCACAGCCTCGGCGCTGGAGAATATACCACTGCATGTTTGCGCAGCCCAGTAGGGACACGGCGTGCCGTGTCCGCAACCAAGTCGCTGCAAATCAAATAAATATCACCTCATTGCCGAGCGGACACGGCACGCCGTGTCCCTACTTGGGCTGCCGCCATGTTTTCACTCGGCGGTTAACATATATTTGGGGGGCTGGGGCGGAAAATGCGGCGGATTATCGTTAATTTCGCAGTCTGAACCAGACACAATTTTTTACGACTATGTTTTCAGGTATAGTAGAGGAGGCCGGCCGCGTCGTTGCGGTGGCCCGAGAAGGCGGTAATATACATCTGCGGATACAGTGTTCATTTGCCGATGAGCTTAGCATAGACCAGAGTGTGGCGCACAACGGCGTGTGCCTCACGGTGGTTAAGTTGCATGGCGACGGCTCTTATACGGTTACGGCTATCCGCGAGACTTTGGATCGAAGCAACCTGGGCGACCTGCGCGAGGGCGACGAGGTCAACCTGGAGCGGAGCATGAAGGTGGACGGCCGCCTGGACGGGCATATCGTCCAGGGGCATGTTGACACGACTGCCGTTTGCGAGGAGGTTTGCGAGGCTGACGGCAGCCGCTATTACAAGTTCCGCTACGAGTTCCGCCCGGAGCTTGCCGCCAAGGGGTATGTCACCGTCGAGAAGGGCTCGGTGACTGTCAACGGCGTTTCGCTGACGGTGTGCGATTCGGAGCGCGACTCGTTCCGCGTGGCAATCATCCCTTACACTTACGAGCATACCAATTTCCACAACATCGAGCGCGGCACCCGCGTCAACCTCGAGTTTGACATCATAGGCAAGTACATTGCGCGTATAAGCGGCCTTGCCGCCGAGTGACGCGATGCCCGCCGCGGGGGCATCGGCTTGTCGTTTCCGGGGATGCGGGTTATGGTGAACCCTCATTCCCCTGTCGGCGTTGAAACGGCGATGCTTTTTGCGTATACATACATCAATGATTATATAAGCAACCCTAACAATGAATTTTACCGAAATGACCAAGGGCGCCAAGTGCGACCTGCGTACGGTGCCGGAGAAGTGCCGTATGAACAGTTTTGTGGTAGTGACCGATGACGGCGAGGAGTTTGAGCTCCAGAAGCTAAAGTTCCAGAAGCACCGCGACATCCCCGAGACGCTGCCGTGTTATGTCAAGGATGTCAAGGATGGCTATGTGACCGTAGGCCAGGACATTGCCAAGATAATACCGCAGTTTTACAGGCAGGGCGGGGAGTACACGTTCCGCATACGCTCGCGTGCTTTCGGCGGCAAGGCTAAGAAGAGTTACGAGGTCGAGGACGAATACGGACTGTTTTTCAAGCTGAACAGCGCGCCGGCGGGCCTGCCGATAGGCAAGAAGATACAGTGCCGCATAGAGCGCCTCGACGGCGTGTACGTGCTGCTGAAGTACATCGGCAGCGCCGACGCTGACCTGCGGCTGCGCTTCGAGCCGCTGGCGTACTGGCTGGATGCCGTCGGCGAGGGGCGCATGGAGCTGGTGGTGCGCGACAACGCGGAGCTTTACCCGGAATACACGGAGACAGTGGGGCAGTACCGGTCGGGCAACGCCAACTGGCTGTTTACGATGCTCGACGTGTTCTCGTCGCAGATCACGCATTACCTGATAAGCTACAAGGGGAACAAGCGGGCTTACCGCCATTTGTTCAGGGCTATGGACATCGCCGGGCGGCTGTGCCTGTATGTCATCGAGGGTTCGGGCTACCTGGGCAAGTGCGACACGGACAGGCGCACCGGCATACAGAAGGCGATGTCGCGCCATATAGAGCTGTTCAAGCAGTTCACCCAGGCGGCGAAGCTGATTGAGGAGAACCGCGACGAGGAGTTCATCTCCGGCATTTTCGCGCGGCTCAAGCAGTCGGGCTACCTGTACCGCCCTGACCGCCAGTTCCGCATCATGATGACCATCCTGCGCTTGCGCCCGGAGTTCATCAACAAGTACATGACCGAGCTGTTCGAGGCTCTGCACCTGTGGCCTTCGGCCAACTGGAAGTGCGAGCCGTTCCGCACCGCCCTTGTGGACCAGCTGGAGATATTCATCACGCAGAACATCGATTACCTCGACACCCTCCCCGACAGCGAGTACAGCACCGGCGACACCGACCAGAAGGACAGCAAGCTGCTCAACAAGGTCATACGCGCCATAGCCATTCAGTCGCTGCTCGCCTCTGCCAAGGACAATGTGGACATACTGCGCAACAAGGCGATGTTCTACCGTTACCTGACATATTACCACGGCAGCAACGCCGACCTGCACGCCCAGGAGGTTGACAACCTGCTCTACAAGGCCGTAGGCTCGGTGCTCGGCAACGAGTATTCGCACGACTTCGGGTGGAACGACACGTCGGCGTTCCAGATACTGCTGACCAAGGCGTCGAACATGCGCGATGCCGTGTCGGCAGCCGCCACCCTGCCCAAGGTCTACAACAACGGCGACATCTCGCTCGAGCTGCGCCCGGCGGAGCTGCTGATACGCGAGCGCCGTGCCGAGGACAACGACTCGGTGCTGCCGGCTTCGCTCATGACATGGTTGAATCCGACGATCCTCATGAAGGGGAACGTGCAGACTCCCAGCGCGTCCAAGAAGAAGAACCTGAAGGCATACAAGCAGATGTGGGCCGACATAGAGCGCGAGCTGACCGCCGAAAACCGGCAGGAGGACGCGGGCGAGGTGCGCAAGCAGGCTCCGGAAGACGGCGACGAGGTGATGGTCACTATCGACTACTACAAGATAGACTATACGCGCCCCGAATGGCGGCGGCTGCGCCTGCACGCCACTATCGTGGACGATGGCTATGAGGGCGAGGGGTGGATAAACGTCGGCTCGGACACCTTTGTCCCCTGGCTCAACGAGTATGACATACCCAACAACTTCGACGGCGACATGAGCATATTCTGCGACGAGAACGGCAACCAGCTGCTCTATCCGGCGGTGGTGCTCAATGCCGGCGCGGAGTGCACGTTCACCCTGAAGCGGCAGATCAACGAGATGCTCCGCGACTCAGCGGAAGCTGGCGACATTTCCCGCGCTTGCATACGCGACGTGGACTACCGCAGCAAAAAGTACATCTGCCTTTCCGACAACGGTTACACGCTCAAAGTGCCGTTCCGGGAGGGTGAGACGCTTTCCAAAGGCACTGTCGTAATGGTGCGCTACCTTGAGGAGGACCGCCAAGACCCGAGTCCCAACCTGTATATGGTGGGCGAGCTGATAGACGTGCTGTCTGGCAGCGGCGCGTCATACGGCAAGAAAGCTCCGCTCGCGGCGATTGCGAAAAACCTCGGCGAGGAGAACCCCAACGCCTCTGACGACAACGGCGAGGAAGAGGAGGTAATCGACGCCCGCGAGGTGATGAGCGACGAGGATGTGGCGGAGCTGGTGCGCATGCTGCAACGCAAGGCGTTCACCGAAAAGGAGTATTTCAACGCATTCAACTACCTCGGCCTTGCCGCCCTGCTGGCGAAAATAATCGGCGACGACAGCCTGTACGGCGTGATGCGCCTGCACCAGGAGCTGCTTATCCACCTCGAGTCATACGCTCGCGAGAAGCGCGTTGACCTCGACGAGCTGAGCAAGCACAGCGAGGCGGTCAAGGGACACCCGATGCTCGCCAAGCTGTACAGCAAGCTGGAGATAGTGGCTTCGCTCGATTCGCCGGAGAACAACACCGACCTGTGGGAGTTTGCAAACCACGGCGACGAGACGGAACGTCGCCTGGCCTCGCTCGCGCTCTCGTTCAACCTCATCGCTGACGATGCCGAGGAGGAGGTGCAGAAGAAGATCAAGAACAACATCGCCTCTATTCTGAATGTCAACAGCAGCGAGACGGTGCTGAAATACTACGGCGAGGAGGACCAGCACCTCGAGTTCAAGTCGTCGCTCGTGTTTACCAACAAGAAGGCCGACCACATGCGCCCGCGCCCCGAAGCGCAGGAGCAGGAAATCATGGAAATCATCTGCGGTTTCCTCAACAGCACCGGCGGCACGCTCTATATCGGCGTCAACGACCTGGGATACGAGGCCGGCCTTGCCGACGACAAGCGGTTCCGCCGCAGCCGCGGCAAGAGGGACACTATCGACGCGATGATCGTAGACCTCGAGTCCGTCATCCACAACCGCCTACCCGGCTTTGCCGCCGACCATATCCAGATTTCCAACGACCAGGAATCTGCCAAGGGGGTAATCCGCGTGGAAATCACCCCGGTAGACCGTCCTGTGGAACTCGACGGCATGATATTCGTGCGCCACAGCTCCTCGACACGTCCCAAGACCGGACGCGACCGCGAGGATTTCATCGCCGCACGCAAGCAGAACTACGATGAGATGATGGCCCGGCTTATGGCGACCGCAGCTGCCGAGAGCGGCGAGGAAGCCGCAGCGGACGATGATGCAGCCGTACAGCCGCAGGAGGCTGCGCCCGCGCCACAGCGCAAGGCCGCGCCGAAAGCGGCCGCCGAGGCTCAGGACGGAGACAAGATACAGACCGGCATGCACCGCCTCAACATACTCCATGACTACGAACCCGGCTTCATACACCCGGCATACTACCTTTACTTCACTGACAAGACGATTTATGCCTCGGCTGAAGACCGCTGGGAGGACGACGGGCCGCTCAGCCTCGCCGTCTCCGAAAATGAGACCAACGGCTGGATGGTGGTGACATTTGACAGCAAGACCGTCTGCCGCGTAGACATGCGCGAGGTTAACGACCTCATAAACGGAGGAAGGATAAACCTGCCGGCTGACGCCAAAATCACACATGTCAACCTGTCCGACCGCAGCAACTACCTCGTGTCGTTCATCCGCAACTCCGCCGGCATACTGATGTACCGCCTCGACAAGGTGGACGACCTGCCGTTGTCTCGCGGATTCTCAAGCAAGGGAAATCCCCTCTGCGAGGGCGACTGCACCATCCTGATGCAAGACATCGTGCCGGCTGACAAGGCCGACGCGCTCTTCCCCAAGGCATTGGAGCAGTCCAGGAACCTGCAAGGCACATTGGTGCACTCCAAGAACCGCAACCAGCCCGACATGAGCGACGTGCTGGAGATGCTCAAACCCCTGAAACCGGTAGACTGACATGACCGAACCCCGGAGAAACCGCGCAGGAGTGTGGATAGAGGCGATGCGGCTGCGCACGTTGCCGGTCAGCGTTGCCGGCGTGGTCGCGGGCTGCGGCTGCGCTGCCCGCTACGGCGGTTTCCGCCTCGCGCCGGCAGTGATATGCCTCCTGTTCGCAGTATTGGCGCAGGTGGCGTCCAACTTCGCCAACGAGTATTATGACTACGTCGGCGGCCTCGACCGCAAGGGGCGCGAGGGTTTCCGCCGGGGTGTCACCGAGGGCGACATCTCGCCGCGCCAGATGCGCAACGCAACGTATGCCACGCTTGGCGTGGCTGCGTTGCTTGGCCTGTCGCTGCTGTTTTTCGGAGGCTGGTGGCTGTTGCCCTGCGGCATCGCTATCGCCCTGTTCGCGATAGGCTACAGCGCCGGGCCGTTCCCGCTGTCGCACCATGGGCTGGGTGATGTGGCGGTGGTTGTGTTCTTCGGGCTTGTCCCGGTGACTCTCACCGCTTACGTTCAGGCCGGCGCTGTCGCGTTCTCGCCAATGGTGTGGTGCATTGCTCTCGCAGTGGGACTGCTTGCCTCCAACGTGCTGATTGTAAATAATTACCGCGATATGGACGATGACGCGGCTGTGGGCAAGAAGACCACCGTCGTGCTGTTCGGGCGGCGTGTGATGTCAGCCGTATACCTGCTGTCCGCACTGGCAGCAGCGGCTCTTGCCGCCGCAGTCACCATGCCCTCGCTCTCCCCATGGTGGTGGCTCATGTATGCTGCTCTCGCGGCTGCCGGCATTGCCATTTTCCTCCAGATACGCTCGCGCGTCGGCGCGGCGCTGAACCCCCTGCTTGGCAAGACTGCTGTCACGCTGCTTGCCTTTGCCGTGGCTCTGTGCATTGCACTTGCCTCCAATCCATTGATATAACCCCGGAAACCCTATCCAAATACGCACCTGTCACCATGCCTGAATACAAGAAACAGCCGCAAGATTACCGAAGCCCCAATCCGCGCCAGACAGACTCTGTGGGCAAGCTGCCGCCGCACGACAATGACCTCGAGGAGGCCGTCCTCGGCGCGTTGATGCTCGAAAAGGACGCATACATGAGCGTGTGCGACGTGCTCACCCCCGACGCCTTCTACGACCCTCGCCACAAGATGATATATGCCGCCATCGAATCGCTCGGCTTCAACCAGCGGCCTATCGACATGCTTTCCGTGACCGAGCAGCTGCGTGCCGACAAGAATCTCGACAAGGTGGGCGGCGCGGTCTACATCACCGACCTCACGTCGCGTGTATACTCAGCTGCCCATGTGGAGTTTCATGCCCGCATCGTAGCACAGAAATACCTGGCCCGCCGCCTCATAAACTTCGCCTCCAAGATTGAGTCGCAGGCATTTGACGAGGCAAACGACGTGGACGACCTGCTGCAGGAGGCCGAAGGCGCGCTGTTTGAAATCTCGCAGACGCAGCTGAAGCGCGAAGTCGAGCAGATAGACCCGGTCATCAACCTCGCCCTTGAGCAGATGCAGAACGCCCGCAACACCGAGACAGGTCTCTCGGGCTTGCAGACCGGATACACCGAGCTCGACAAGATGACCGGCGGCTGGCAGAACTCCGACCTCATCATCATCGCGGCGCGACCGGCTATGGGCAAGACTGCATTCGTCCTCTCGATGGCGAAGAACATGGCTATCGACTATTCCATACCGACGGCGATATTCACCCTCGAGATGTCAAATGTGCAGCTGGTCAAGCGTCTGCTCTCCAACATCGGCTCTATCGAGGGCGAGAAAATCAAGAGCGGACAGCTCAGCAACGCCGAGCAGGACTACCTCAACTCGCAGCTTGCCGCCGTGTACGGCGCGCCGATGTACCTCGACGAGACCCCGGGCCTCAGCATCACAGAGCTGCGTACCAAGGCGCGCCGCCTGGTGCGCGAACACGGCGTGAAGATGATAATGATAGACTACCTGCAGCTCATGACCGTCGCCGGAATGCGCCTCGGCAGCCGCGAGCAGGAGGTCAGCACCATTTCACGCTCGCTCAAAGCGCTCGCCAAGGAACTGAATATACCCATCATCGCCCTGTCGCAGCTCAACCGCTCCACAGAGTCGCGTGAGGACAAACGCCCCATGCTATCCGACCTGCGTGAGTCGGGCGCGATAGAGCAGGACGCCGACATCGTGTGCTTCATCCACCGTCCGGAATACTACAACCGCGAGGGCGTGGACGCGCAGGGCAAGGACATACGCGGACTGGCGGAACTCATCGTGGCAAAGCACCGTAGCGGCGCGGTAGGCACGATAGACCTGCGATTCATCAAGAACTATGCGAAATTCGAGAACTTCCAGGAGTCGTTCTCGTCAATTGACGAAAGCTACAGCGGCCCGCAGATGCAGCAGATACCCAGCCGCATGAACAGCGAGCCGGCAAACGGCGGCGTAAGCCTGACCGACTCGTTTGCCCAGTCAGCCCAGTCGTCTGCCATGCCCGACATAATGCCTGGCAAGGACGAAGGCCCGCTCCCATTCTGACCGGCGGTTGTCCCGTTCAGAAGTTGTCGGCGCGTATCTCGAAGTATGCCTGCGGATGCTTGCACACCGGGCATACTTCGGGCGCTTTCTTGCCGATGACTACATGTCCGCAGTTGCCGCATACCCATACGGTGTCGCCCTCGCGTGAGAACACGAGGCCCTGCTCGATGTTGGCTATGAGCCGGCGGTAACGCTCCTCGTGCTCCTTCTCGATTTTCGCCACCATGGCAAACAGGGCGGCTATCTGCGCAAACCCTTCCTCGCGGGCCTCGGCGGCGAAACGCTCGTACATGTCTGTCCACTCATAGTTCTCGCCGTCTGCTGCATCTCGCAGGTTGTCGAGCGTTGAGGCGATTTCGCCGCCGTGCAGCAGCTTGAACCACAGCTTGGCGTGTTCCTTCTCGTTGGCGGCTGTCTCCTCGAATATCTTGGCTATCTGCTCATAGCCGTCCTTGCGCGCCTTGGAGGCATAGTAGGTGTACTTGTTGCGAGCCATCGATTCTCCGGCGAATGCGGCTTGCAGGTTCTGCTCCGTGCGGGAGCCTTTCAGTGTCTTTCCGTCCATTGTGTGTTTCCGTTTTGGGGTTTGACATGGCATTTGCGCTGTTTCTGGCGGCGGTATTTGCCCAATTCGCCGAGAATGTGTAATTTCACGGCATAAACAACGCAAACGGCTATGACATTAAAACGTATACGGAGGATAATAGTTCCCCTGATGCTGTCGGCTTTGGCTGTCGCCTCTGCCGACACAGTGGTGCTGCTGCACACCAATGACACCCACTCTGCCATAGACCCCGACGCAAAGGGCGCAGGCGGTGTGCTGCAACGCAAGGCGATAATCGACAGCGTGCGCAACGTGCAGAAAAACGTGGTGCTGATAGATGCCGGCGACGCGGTGCAAGGCACACTCTATTTCAGTTTCTTCGGCGGCGACGTGGAGTATCCGCTGATGAACATGATGGGCTATGACATACGCATCCTTGGCAACCATGAGCTTGACAACGGCATAGAGAGCCTCGCCCGGCACTACAAGGACGTGAAGGCCGCTCGCCTGTCTGCCAACTATGATTTCTCCGCCACCCCGCTGCGAGGCATGTTCTCGCCATACGTCATCAAGAAAATCGGCGGCAAGAAGATTGGCTTCATCGGCATCAACGTGGACCCGGACAAGTTGATTTCCAAGGCAAACTATCCGGGGCTGGTGTACAAGGACGCTGTCAAGACAGCCAACGAGACGGCGCATTTCCTCAAGACCGACAAGAAATGCGACCTGGTGGTGGTGGTGTCGCACATCGGCATTGTCAAGGAAAACGGCAAGCCGACCGACTATGACATCGCCCGCACGAGCCATGACATCGACATCATCATCGGCGGGCATTCCCACTCGGTCATCCTCCCCGGCAATGCCGGCAAAGACCCGTCAGTCGTCAAGAACGCTGATGGCCGCGACGTGCTGGTGGCGCAGACCGGGCGCGGCGGCAAGTACATCGGCGAAATCACCATTGACACAGACCACATCAAGAGCGGCGCGGATGCTGCCGAGTACAAGCTCATTCCAGTGACTGACCGCTTCCCCGCTGACCGCCTCGACGCCCGCATGGCGGAGTTTCTCAAGCCGTTCCGCCACGTGGTGGATTCGGTCAACTCGCGTGTCATCGCCAAGTCGCTCTATGACCTAGACAGCGACAACTACAACGGCGGCTACGCCAACTGGGCGGCCGACTTCGCCCACTGGTACGGCGTGCAGAAGCTCGACAGCCTCGGCATCGGGCATTGCCGCCCCGTGATAGGCATCATGAACGTGGGCGGCATACGCCACGACATGCCCAAGGGCGATGTGACCGAAGGACAAATGCTCAGCACGTTCCCCTTTGCCAATAACATGGTGCTGACCGAGGTGAAGGGCTCTGACCTGATAGATGCCATGAAGAGCGTCGCCGCTTCTCCTGCCGGAGCCGAAGGTGTGAGCGCGAATGTGCGCGTGGTCACCGACGGCAAGGGCGGGTTCGTGCGCATGGTGCTTGACGGCAACGAGATTGACCCGACACAGACATACATCGTCTCGACCATTTCATACATCATAGAGGGCAACGACGGCTTTGACGCCATAGCCCGGGGCAAGGTGATTTGGACAGACAGCGATGTGATGGCTGTGCCTATAATGCGGTACATCAACCACCTGACCAGGCTCGGGCTTCCCATAGCCCCAGACCCGACCGGACGCTTCCAGAAGCAGGTGACAATACCCTGACACGGCAAAAGACATGGATATGGTGTGGCGGACGATGACACTGTTGCTGCTGCCTCTGCTGGCAGCGACCGTGGCATGCACTTCGCCGCACCATCCGTCTTCAGGCCATGCGGCAGCGGCGGTTGACAGCGCAGCGGTCGCTGATTCGCTCCTGCGCGTGAAGGCCGACTCCGCCGTCCGCGCATTGACCCCGGAGCAGCGTGCCGGTATGCTCCTCATGCCGGCAATGTTCACGCGCCACGACGCGCCAACCTTGCGCCAGCTGCGCCATTACGCCCTCGACATCCACGCCGGCGGCATCGTGCTTCTGCGCGGCGACACGCTGTCGGCCCGCATCATCGCCGACACCCTTCGCAGCATGGGACGCGCCGACATGATACTCTCAATCGACGCTGAATGGGGGCTCGGGATGCGCCTTGAAGACGCGCCCTCATATCCTGTCAACGGCGAGCTCTCCACATACGCCTCCGAAAAGCTGATGCGGTCATACGGCTCGCGCGTGGCGCAGCAATGCCGCCGCCTCGGCATCACCATGGTGCTCGGCCCAGTGGTGGACGTAGTCCCCGAGGGCGGGCAGTCCATAATGTCGCGCCGCAGCTTCGGCGCAGACCCGGCGCGTGTGGCACGCCTTGCCTCGGCATACGCCCGCGCACTCGAGGAGGGGGGCGTGATTTCCGTGGCGAAACACTTCCCCGGCCACGGCAGCGTCCCCGAGGACAGCCACCGCACACTGCCCGTGCTGCACAAAAGCCTTCACCTGATGATGAGCCAAGACCTGCTCCCCTTCCGCATATACGTCGAGGGCGGCATGTCGGGCATCATGGTCGGGCATATCGCCGTGCCGGCAGTAGACCCCGACATACAGCCAGCCGCTGTGTCTGCGGCAGTGATAACCGACCTGCTGCGCAATGACATGAAATTCCGAGGGCTGATACTGACCGATGCCCTCAACATGGGCGGCGCGGAAGGCGCGCCCGCATGGAAAGCCGTCGCCGCCGGGGCAGACCTGGTGCTTGCCCCCGCCGACACCGACGCGGCACGCCGCGACATCCTCGCCGCCATAGAGCGCGGCGACCTGACGCAAGCCGACGTAGACGGCCACTGCCGCCGCATCTTCTACTACATCTACAAGCTCCGCTCCCCCCACCGTTGCCCCAACCCATCGCGTTGAGTTCATCTCGCCAGCTATGCATCGCCAATCCCTTGATAAATGGAATATTATTGCTATCTTTGTGCCGTCTCCTCTGCGCCGTCGAAAGGCATTGGCGCAGCCGATACATTGATTGCCAAGAATTGTTGGTATCCAAGATGAAAATGGTAAGATTATTTACGACAATGAATGAACAAACTGCGTTGAAAGCTCGCTTCTTACGCCTGCTTATACTGGTTTGTTGTGTTCTTTTTGTCCCCGATGCTTTTGCAAGAACAGAAGCCGTAGACAGCGACTTCTCCAAATTCATGAGCTATTCCACCGAATTTCTTCTTAGGAAAGCCAGCGAATATGAGAAGTCAGTCAAGACAGACAGCGTGTTATTGTGCTATACTGTTATCGTAAATAAGTTTGACCGGCAGGAGGAACTGAAACCGGCGGAAAAGGACTGCTGCTGCGAAGCTCTCAGCAAAATGGGCAGTCTGTATGCCAGTCACTATTACGACTATCCCAAGGCTTATTCATGCTTGCTGAAAGCCCGGGACATCGCTGAGGAGAATCATCTGGACAAACGTCTTCCGTTCATATATGGCAAAATCGCCGGGCTGTATGAGGTGTGCGAACTTATAGGAAAGACTACGTCTGGCAAACAAAGCACACTTGCCATGTACAAAAAGACTGTTCACGCAGCCAGGAAAGTGAAAGACTGGGAAGTGTTTTCCTCGGCTATGGATAATCTTGTGAACTATGCTTACGGTATGCACATAATGGATTCCATAAGTAGCGAGGTCGATGCCTATCTGACAACTCATTTTCCCGCCACTGTCCGTTCAGATTATATCAGAGCTCATTGTCTCACACTTGCAGCTGCTGACAGAGGCGACTATGCCGCTGCTTTGCACGGGACTGACAATATGGAAAGCTGTGTGGCAAAATTCCCCAAAAGCAATGACGGCTACCGGCAGAGATGCCTCTTTACAATAGATTCCTATCGTATCTTCTTCATGTCAATGCAGGGAACGCTGCTTGCCCGCGACCGGCAACGCGGCATTGAATGCCTGGACAGGCTCGTCGCTCTCGCAGACAGTACGGTGACAAAAGATTTCATACACGCTGCCTATCTGAACATACGCGACATATACCTTGAATTCGGAAACCGCAAGGAAGCTGACAAATATGACTTGAAAGCCCTGCGCATCATGGAGAAAATGATGGCGGAAAACCGGCTCGCAAGAATGGTCGACATCCAATTTCTGAACGACTTGCAAACAGCGCAAGAGGAAACAAGGAAAATTTCTCTGCAAAGTGAACGACGTTGGAAAATGCTGCTAACGTTGGGGATAATATTCGCTATTGCACTGTTTGTCGTCTTTCTGCAGTATGCCAATATCCGCCGAATCCGCCGCAAGAACAAGATGCTGTATCAGCAAAGCGTTGAAGCTCTCAGGGTCGATGAGGAGAACCGCGCTCTGTTGAGCGGATACCGTAAGGAAATAGATGAATTAAGAAACCAGGCAACAGCTTCGCAACAGACAGCCGCAAAATCCGTGGAAGAAAATGCAGATGAACCAGACCCGGAAAAGAGAACCTATCGTGGAAGCCACTTGACTGAGGAAGAGAAAAAATCGATCTATGAGAAAATCCTCATGGTGCTTGAGGACACTGACAAAATTTGCTCCCCGGAGTTCTCTTTAGCCTCCTTGGTGGAGGATATTGGCTCAAAGAGCCGATATGTCTCGCAAACGATAAGCGAGTGTTCCGGGAAGAACTTTTCCACTCTTCTGAGCGACCGCAGAGTGAAGGAAGCATGTCGCCGCTTGAACAATCCGACACGATACGGACAACTCACCATTGAGGCTATAGCGCTGAGCGTGGGTTTCAAGTCGAGATCAAGTTTCATCACGGCATTCAAAAGATCCGTGGGGCTGACACCTTCCGAATACCTGAAATTATGCCGTGCCAAAGCGGCTCACGGCGGGGCCTATGAGGCAATTAATTAGCGCATGTCATTCTCAAATTTGACCTAAATAATTATCTGCGACATACGGGCATGCTGATAATTTGGAGCTGGGGATAAAAAGAGGGAATTTTGCAACTGGAATCATCGTTGTCCGCAAGGTGTCGACAAGGTGTTTCCTACCTGAACATAACACATACACAAAAAACAGCGTATGAAAAAATTTATCTTTACAGCATTGGCTGCATTGATGACTGTACCGGCAAGCACTTGGGGACAAGACCTCAAGGAGAACCTGACGGCAGCCTCTGGCGCTGCATCGTCGGGCTCAAGCATGCAGGCGCTGACAGCATCGTCGCAGCAAGCCCCACGACCAGGACGCGAGCAGGATCTGCCTGCTGTCGCCGGGCGCATCATGAAACCGGGAAATGCCCGGAAAATGCGTGCATCCGCTCCTGCAAAGCTGCCGGAAACGCCGCAGAATGGCTCCCGGAGACTGCCCACTATCTGGGCTGATGTCATGTACTACAGCGAATGGGGCGAAACAGACTGGCCTATCGGCTATTACTCTTTCGAGCCGGCCGATGTGGCAGAAATCTCACTGCTCGGCCAGCAGGACTTTCTGATAGGCTACCACGGTTGTCAGATCAAGGACGGCAAATTATACGGTTGCTACTGCGGCGACCTGAAAGCTGCCTCCGACAGCAGGGAAAGACATGAATACATCAGCACCTACGACATCGAAACTTGGGAGGGAACAACCCAACAGACTGACACCTATACAATGGTGGCCGTTGAGACTGCGCAGGCAGCCGACGGTACCGTCTACGGACAATTCTATGCCCCGAATTTCAGCCGCAGAGAGTGGTGCATCGTAGACTATCCTACAATGACGCGTACCTCTTACGGCGTTTGCAAGAGAAACTACGTGGCTATCGGCATCACAAGCGACAAACGCCTTTACGGCATAGCCTGGGACGGCAACCTGTACCAGATAGACATCGAGTCAAATGAGGAAAAACTCATAGGACCGACCGGGCTTACCCTCAACGGCGAGGAAGGACCATGGTCGCAGACCGGTGAGATTGACCAGAGTGACGATACCTTCTATTGGGCTGCTATTGACTATGACGGAGGATCCGGCATCTATACCGTGGACCTTGAGACTGGACATGCCACCTATGTAAGCAAATTCGTAGGCCAAATGGTCGGCATGATCATACCCCCGGTAAACACTCATGATGAAGCCCCCGATGCGCCGGACAATCTGTCAACATCTTTCTCAGGAGCATCGTATACAGGTACAATGTCATTCACAGCTCCGTCAAAGACTTACGGCGGCGACCCGCTTTCCGGCAGCCTCTCTTATACAGTGACCGCCAACAAGAAAGAGGTTGCTTCAGGTTCGTGCTCTGCAGGTCAGGCCGTGACCGTGCCGATCACAGTGAATGAGGGAAGCGGCTTCTACAACTTTGCCGTATCGGTGGCAAATGCCGAGGGCTCGTCTCCGAAAAAGAATCACAAAGCCTACGTAGGCTTTGCACAGCCGCAGCAGGTGGAGAACCTCGCTATATCAGCCAAAGGTAACGATGTTTCGCTCTCGTGGGCTCAACCATCCTGGGACGGTGTCAACGACGGCTACCAGGGTACGTTGAAATACGATGTTGTCCGCGCAGACAACTTTTCCGGCAAACAGACAAGAGTTGCTTCAGGCCTGACATCAACCTCCTTCAATGAAACAGTTCGTGTCTCCGAGCTCACAAGCTGCACTTATCTCGTAATAGCTGTAAACGGCGACTTGGAAGGCAGTCCGCTCTCTTCTGACAGAGTCACTGTCGGCCCGGCAATCACCGGCGACTACGTAAACAATTTCAGCTCTGCTCGTGATTTCATCCTTTTCTCAATGCTCGATGCAAACCATGACGGGAAGGCTTGGCGCTGGGAGGATTCCTCTTTCGCCCGTTCTGAATATCATGCAGAACACGGCAATGATGACTGGCTCGTGACGCCTCCTCTGTCCCTCGGCGTTGAAAGAGTCTATATGTTGACTTTCAAAGCCAAGAACAGAGGCCGCGACACACAGCTGCGAAACACGTTTGAGGTGAGAATGGGTGATGAATGCGATGCATCGAAATTCCCTGTGACTCTTGTCGAGACTAATGAGCCTTCTAACGAATGGCGCGAGTTCCGTTGCGAAATCATGCCTGACAAAGCCGGCACATACTATGTCGGATTCCATGACAACACCGCTGCCGCTGACAAGTATTCCATTGACATTGATGATGTCAGCATTGCAAAAGGCGCGCTTGTCACCTCTCCAGACTCTGTGACCTCATTTACCGTAACGCCTGCTGAACTCGGCGTTCTCGAAGCCAAGCTGTCATTCACGATTCCTTCAAAAACCATAAACGGCACTGAAATTAGTGCTGTTGACGGCGTAATAATCAAGCGGGACAATGAGACAATTGCTACACTCCCAGGCATGAAAGCCGGAGAAAGCACAGTCTATACCGATGCCAAAGTGCCTGCACCGGGCTGGCACAGCTATCAAGTCATCCTTACAAAGGACAATGAAGAGGGTCGTCAAGCTATGGCCGACATATATGTCGGAGAGGACATTCCGCAGACTCCCTCGAAAGTAGTCCTTTCGGACGGCACTGACCATATAAAAGCGTCTTGGGAACAAGTGGCTTCTGAAGGCAAGAGAGGCTTCTATGTAAACCCGAACAACGTTAAGGTGAATCTCTATAAACTCGTCCAGACTGATTCCGGCTTGACAATCGGCGATCTTATTGCGGCAAGCGAGCCTGGAAGCTTGGAATTGTCGTTCGACTACAACACTGAGTATTCAGGTTCTGCCACGCAGGGCATGGTGTATCTCGGCGCGCGTGCCGGAAACGATGCCGGCGAAGGCGATGCAGTCGCTACCACACCTTTGATCATAGGCCCTTCTATCAGTATGCCGTTCAAAGAATCATTCCCTAAAGGGGACTTGGCTAACGGCTTTGCTTATCTGGAGGCTAACGATGCTGTCAATTCCAGAACTGATGCAACCAATTGGAGCATAGATGCAACCCGCAGTTCCGACGGCGACGGTTACTCTATCTCCTGGAAAACAATTGAAGCCGGTGGCGCTATTCGCTATGTGAAAAAAGGCGATGTATGTTCACTCGGTCTGCCTAAGGTTAAAATGGAAGCAGACTCTCATCCTTATCTGACATTCGACTATTATGCGACATCGGGTGACAAATCGACAATTGAAGTAGTCATACGTCATCAAGACGGCTCGGAGAGTGTCGTGAGCACGATAGACCTTTCGTCCACAGAAACAGACGGTTGGTATAAGGCCCAGGTGGATTTGTCGGAATTCAAGAATGAGCGGTACATACTCCCGATTTTCAGAGGCACTTCGAAAAGCAGCAACACCAACATCGGCCTTGACAACATTTTCATCTTTAATCAAGTGCCTGACAATCTCGCAGTGACACGCATAACCCTCCCGAAAATCCTTACGGTCGGTACAGATCTTACCGCATCTGTGGATATAAGGAACCTTGGCAGCAATGACGCTTCCGGCTACACTGTCTATCTGTATAACGGAGGCAGCTTGCTCAAGAGCAGACCCGTTTCCGATGTATTGGCTCCTTTGAATGTCAACAGCGTTGATCTCGATTTCAAAATCCCCGTCAATAATACAAATCCGCTCAACCTGCGCGGTGAGGTGGTGTATGATAAAGACATGGTCTCTTCCGACAATTCCTTGCAGCTCGAGGAAGTCCAGACTCAGAAAACGCTTTATCCTGCAATTGACAATCTGACCTCCGTCACTTCAGACGACAATGCAAGTTGCCTGCTTTTCTGGGGACGCCCCGAACCGGAAGAGCCGACTCTTGTGACAGACGGCTTCGAAGACTATGACCCATGGCTCACTCAATTCGGAGAATGGACTACGTACTGCGGCGACGATGGATATTCGCAGACCATAGACCTGTTCTATCCGTACCCTCTGCGTGGAAAGAACTTTGCCTACATGACATTCCGTCCTGCTGACATGATTTCACGCTATGGTGAATTCTTGGATGATTATCCCGGATATGCGCCTCATTCAGGCCTGCAGTATGCAGCAACTGTCTACCATTATTCCGAGGTGAAAGGCGGATACGTGTTGCCTTCTGACAATTGGCTTATTTCTCCTACCCTTTCCGGCAATGCTCAGGAAATCAAGTTCTATGCCCGCAACTATTGCGAGAGGGATTACGCGGGAAATCCGGAACCCTGGATTGAGAATTTTGACATTTTGTATTCTACGACAGGCACTGACATCGAGGATTTCACACTGCTCAAGAGTGAAACGGCAGACGGAACCAACATCATTCAAATAGAGCCTAACTGGAAAGAGATTACAGCCTACTTGCCCGAGGGCGCCCATTATTTCGCAATACATCATAACACTGCAATTAACGGCAGCGAAGTATTCGGCATTGACGATGTTACTTTCGAGAAAGGAAGCTACGGACAGTTTGACAAGATAGTCAGCTTCAACGTGTATCGTGATGGCGAATTGCTGACCAAGCTGGACGGGAACGCTTATTCCTTCATTGTTCCGCTCACAGACACCTCATCTCACCAATATAATGTCACTGTAGTGTTTGAAAGCAATACCGGACGCTGCTTCGAGTCACCCTTCTCCAACACTGTGACTGTTGAAGTGAGTGGTATCCGTGGTATTGAATCTGAGGCCGGATTGTCCGCTCCTTTCGATATCTATACTCCCACTGGAATCATGGTTCGGGAAAACGCATCCTCTCTCGAAGGTCTTCCCGCAGGCATCTACATCATCAATGGGCGCAAGTATATCATGAACTGAACTGTTTCCAGACTTTCTGAGTCTGTCTCATATTGAATGAGGCTGCACCGCTTTTGCGATGCGGCCTCAATTATTCTTCAGTCAAGCCGATTGCTACCGCAATCTTGACCAATAGAACCTAAATTGGAGGAGGTTACCCGGCCTCGGGGTGGAGGAGCTTGAACTTTTCGGGCTTGGCAGGGCGGTTTTCCTGTATCAGCTCTTTGACTTCCGCTTCGTCCTTGTGGTGGGCGAGCAGCCGCTCGTAATACTGTGTGCCGATCTGCCGTTCCAGCTGCCGCACGCTCCACGGTGCTTTGGATGCCTCCTCTTCGTAATATGCTCTTGCACGAGGGTTTGCGACTCTCATTAGCTGTCGGTAATGAGTCCAACTCAATTCGCTACGCAGTGCGTAGCAATTTGGGAAGGCGATGTAAAACTGCCTCATATTGCGTATGTTGGCAGGGGTAAACCCCTTGCCGAAGTCGGCGGTCAGCCTTACTGACAGCTCTTTGATAAGAGCCTCGCCGTAGGCGGCGCGTTCTTCGCCGCCCTGAGCTTCCACGATCAGTTTGCCCACGTGCCAGTAGGCTTGCACCATGGCTCAAAGCCATTGCTGCTGGACTCTGCAGGAACAGGTGGACTTTTCGTTCACGAACATTATTTCGGGGACGGTGTTGCAGAATACGGGGGATTTATCTAACTTTGTGCGCTTTATATGAGCCGCCTCCTGAAATGACACGGTCGAGCGGCAATAAAGCGGTGGAAACAGGCTTACGGGCCTTCTACAAATGCAGTTATCATGAGTGACGACACTAAAAAACGATATTCTGATGAGGAGCTCGAGGAGTTCCGTGCTATTGTGACCGCTAAGCTGGAAAAGGCGCGTCAGGAATACAATGACCTTGTGGGGTCGGCTGTTGACAACAGTGCCTCTGACGAGGTTATGGCGATAACCAACTCAACGGACGCGGGCGTGGACTATGCTCGCAATGTCGAGATAAAGCGTCTTGCCGACAGGCAGCTGCAGTTCATACGCAAACTCGAAGGCGCGCTCCAGCGCATCGACAACAAGACTTACGGCATCTGCCGCGTGACCGGCAAACTGATTCCCAAGGAGCGTCTGCGTGCCGTGCCGCACGCTACGCTGTCGATTGAGGCAAAGGGCAAATGACGCTTGCCAGCACAAGACGTTACCAACCATTACGAACAAAGACGTGAACAGATTAGCCGATAAAAGCAGCCGCGCGTTCCACAACCTTGGATGGCTGTGTGCTGTCATGATCCTGATTCTGATAGTGGATCAGGTGATAAAAATATATGTCAAGACCCATTTCTACATGGGCGAGGATGTCGAGGTGTTCCCATGGATGCACATCAAGTTTATCGAGAATTCGGGCATGGCGATGGGCATGAACTTCATCCCTAAAATCGCGCTTACGCTGGGGCGTATAGCGGTCGTTGCGCTGATAATCGTAGCGTTGCGGCGACTGTGCCGTGCCGACGGGCTGCGTGCCGGCTTCCTTGTGACAGTCGCGTTGATATGCGCCGGCGCTGCCGGCAACATATTCGACTGCGTGTTCTACGGTCAGGTGTTCAACAATCCGATGCCGCCGGAGGTGGCGCAGGCGTTCTCTGGCGATGGCTATGCGCCGTGGTTCCACGGTCGTGTGGTCGATATGTTCTATTTTCCCCTGTTTGAATGCTCGCTGCCGGAGTGGCTGCCGTGGGTAGGCGGAAACGACTTCGAGTTTTTCAGCTATATATTCAACTTTGCCGACGCGAGCATCTGCGTGGGCGTCGCCGTGCTGTTAATCTTCTACCGCCGCGATGCCGACAGGGCGTTGTCGCTGCTGTTCGGCAAGAAAGGCAAGGGTGCCAAGGACACCGCTTCTCCCGGCGGAAAGTGAAACGGCTGACGCGACTGGCTGTCCCTGCCTTGCTGGCGGCATTTGCTGTGACCGCATGTTCGGACGAAGACCACCTTTCCGAGGGGAAGATGGCAGACCTGATGGCTGATTTGCAGCTGGCTGATGCGTATGCCGAGAGCAATCTGGAATACCGGTCGGATTCGGCACGCAACGTGCTGCGGCTTGCCGTATTGGAGAAGCATGGCGTGACGCAGGAGGAGCTGGACCAGTCGCTGCAGTGGTATGGGCATAACCTCGAGAACTACTCCAAGTTGTACGAGGAGGTAGGCAAGCGGCTTGACCGGAGGCAGAAGAAGCTGCTGGCCTCGGTGAGCAACAATTCGCAGGACGCTGCCGGGTCGCTGTGGCCGTATTCGCCGATGGCGTACCTCTCGCAGCTGTCGTCGCAGGACGCGCTGACCTTTTCTGTGCCGGTTTCCGACCTGCCGCTAGGGGAGAGGCTGAAATGGATGATGCGCCTGTCGCGTGACCTGCCTGTGCAGATCACCATAGGCGTGGACTACAAGGAGGGCGGCACGTCGTATATGATGCGCCGCAACAGCGGCGGCCGCCGTCTCGAAATCTCGCTTCAGTCCGACTCGGCACGCACTGTCAGCCGCATATACGGCATCATGAGAGTTGACAACCGCGCCATGCTGCCGGTGTGGATGGACAGCATTTCGCTGACACACCAGCCGCTCGCCAAGGAGACGTATAACCTGCATATGCAGCAGACGGACTATCGCGGCCCGCGCAAGTCGGCAGATGCCGAACAGGGCGCAGCGATGGCTGACAATCCGCTTGACGAGCCGCAGCCGGGTGAGCCTCGCCATATCGAGCCAGTCGGAAAACCGATAGGGATCAAGCCTGAGAGCAAGGGCGCGCCCGATAAAACAGAACCGACACGCCGCCCCGGCGGATTGAGGGTTGCGCGATGATGCAAGCCGGCAAGCACACGCAAAAGCACCTTGCCCGCACCATCGTAGTGGTCGATGCAGCGGGCATGGCGCACAAATACACGATGACGATAGCGACTGTCACTATCGCGGACGGTGTGGTGACGGATGTGCAAATCGAGCCGTATGTGTCTGAATGTGAGGGCGTGAAATACCATGATGGCATATACAGAATAGTCATCGGGCAGCCCCTCCCTCCCGACTGGCAATGTTGAGGCGTTTGCGTATTCCGCGAAAAATGACTACATTTGCACCGAGTTACTATTTTACGCGCAGAAATGGTGGAATGGTAGACACGAAGGACTTAAAATCCTTTGGCCTTTATCGGCTGTGTGGGTTCGAGTCCCACTTTCTGTACGAAGCGAGGGCGCATCAAACTGCTGATGCGCCCTCGCTGTGTGCATGGCTCTCAGGGCCGTCAGTCGTTGGCGATGCGGGTGATTGCCTTTTCGTTCCATTTGTCCTTAGGCTCTTTGTATTCCTTGGGAGTGCCTATGACGATGATGTTCAGCGGAATGAGATGCTGCGGCAGTCCGAACAGCTCGCGGGCGTCAGCCACGCGCTCCTCTATCGGGTAAATGCCGCACCATACTGCGCCGAGGCCGATGGCGTGAGCTGCCAGCAGTATGTTTTCCGTGGCTGCGGAACAGTCCTGTACCCAGTACTGGCGAGCCGGTTCTTCCTCGATTGCCTTCTGCATGTCGCCGCATACCACTATCGCCAGTGGTGCGCCGGCTGCCATTGAGGCGTTTTTCATGTTCTCTGCCGCTGCTTTCAGTTTTTCGCGGTCTGTTATCACGATGAAGTGCCATGGGCGTTTGTCCATAGCCGTCGGGGCAGCCATTCCGGCGCGGAGCAGTGTCTCGATTTGCTCCTCACTGACAGCCTTGTCAGTGTATGCACGCACACTGTGGCGTGTCATGATGCTGTCTATCACCGGGTTGCCGTTACCGCCGGCAAACTGCGTATTCTCAGTGTTTGTCATCTGTTTGTCCTCCTTTCCGGTACAGTTGTACATACGTGCAAGCTGCACGCTGACTGCCACCAGTCCGGCGGCGAGCACCAGGTTTATGTAATTTGCTATTTTCATGATTTTCGGGTTGTTATGTGTTGTTATTCAGTGCGGTTCGTAAGGTCTATCAGCTCGCCTACGGGGCAGAGAGTGCGGCAGAAAGGACGGTCAATTACGAATGACAGCACGACGAACACTGCTGCTAAGCATGTTACGACCGTAGAGCAGACGCTCGGCATGAACGCCGTGAAGATTTCATAGTTCATCCAGTCGGTGAATATGCCCGAAAGCACGAGAAGCACCAGCACTCCCCACACTATGCGGCGCACTGTCGCAAGTATTTTCTGCACACGGAGCGAGATGCGCACTTTGCCGGGCAACGGCATCATGCCAGCCAGCTGCTGCAGCGACCCCAATGGGCAGGCCCATGCGCAATAGCGGTTGCCCTTGCCCGCCAGCGGCATAATGAACGCTATCGCCACGAGCAGCCACACCGGCAGCATAGCCAGGCTGAAGCTGTTGGCGACTATAGAGCCGAGTACGGTATATGAGATGAACGTGCCTGTCCAGAAGCCGAGTACAGCCACGTTGGCTGCCAGTTGCACCGGCCTGTACCATTTCCCCCTGATGCAGAACGGCAGGACGGCAGCCGCCAGTGCTACAACTATCGCTGCCCACCATGCCGGGTCACTGACTGGGTTTGATTTGGCCGTCGTGTCTGCCGCTTCCTGCTTTTCGGCAGCGGCATACTTCTCATTGTAATAGCGCAGGCCTCGCTGCACGTTGATGATGACGGCTTCCGACGAGAATGTCGCACCCGAATAGGCATCCACGTTTAGGGCAATAGCGTCAGTGACTGTCTTCCCTTTCCACTGCGGAGCGAGTGCGGCGAAAGCCTCGTTGAAGAACGAGGGGGTCTCCTCATTGGGGAGAGCCTTGACCTCCTCGATGATGCCGTCGCGGACGGTTATCGACAGCGGCACTGCGCTGGCATATCCCTCCACATCCTTGGCGAGGGAGGTGGTGTTGATGACAGCAGCGCCGTCTGGCATTTCGGTTACGACAGTGTCTGTGGGCTGGCTCGCTTTGGAGGCTTGCAGCCGGTTGCCGAGCAGCCGGTGGTTTGTCACCAACGTGACAGACACGATGATGCACAGGATGGTCGCCAGGCTTACGATGCGCACCCAGCGGCGAGAAGGTTTGCGGTTGACGTTATCCATAATAAAAGAGGTTTGTCAATGGTTTGTGCGGCAAATATACGAAAAGAAACGGATATACGCGCACTGGCAAGCAAAAATGTGCGTGAAGAAAGAGAGCGCATCAGTAGTTGACGCGCTCTCTTTTTAGGTCCAGGTCGTGGAGGCCGGGTTATTTCTTCTTGGCATCCTTGGCGGGCTTGCTGTCGATGAAGCCGCGCAGGCGCAGCAGCGCGTTGGTGTCGGGTTTATGGCCGCGGAATTTCACGAAGAGCACCATCGGGTCCTCGGTGTCGCCGCTCTCGAGAATGTACTTCTTGAAGTTGGCGGCAGTTTTGGGGTCGAAGATGCCTTTCTCCTCGAAAAGCTCCCAAGCGTCGGCCTCGAGCACCTGTGCCCAGAGGTATGTGTAGTAGCCGGCAGCGTAGCCGTCATCGCCGAAGATGTGCTTGAAGTAGGGTGAGCGGTAGCGGAAGGTGATTTCCTCGGGCATGCCGATCTTCTCGCTCACGTTCTTCTCGAAGTCGGTGACGTTGACGTTCTCGCCGTCACACTTGGCCCATTCCATGTCGAGGAGGGCAGCGCCTGCCAGCTCGGTGGTGACAAAGCCCTGGTTGAACTTGGAGGACTCGGCGATTTTCTGGATGAGGTCGTCCGGCATTACCTCGCCTGTCTGGTAGTGCTTTGCATAGTATTTCAGCACTTCTGGGGCAGTAGCCCAATGCTCGTTGATCTGTGAGCACATCTCCACATAGTCGCGGTCAACGTTAGTGCCGGAAAGTCCCTTGTACGGTACGCGGGTGAGCATGCCCTGCAGGGCGTGCCCGAACTCGTGGAATGTAGTCTGGACTTCGTCAAGTGTGAGAAGGGCTGGGGTGTCGCCTGTGGGGCGGGTGAAGTTGCCGACGTTGTATACGATCGGACGCTTGTAGACGCCGTTCTCGAAAGTGCCGTCGGGCTGGAGCTGCTCCATCCATGCGCCCTGTCGCTTGGTAGCGCGTGGGAAGTAGTCGGTCATGAATACAGCCACATGTTCGCCGGTCTTGGCGTCCTGCACGTCATATACAGTCACCTCGTCCATGTATTTGGGAGCGTCGGGCATCTCGACCATCTTGATGCCGTATAGTTTCTCTGCGGCGTAGAAGAGGCCTTTCAGCACGTTGTCAACTGAGAAGTAGGGGCGCAACTGGCTCTCTTCGAGGTCAAACTTCTGCTTCTTGACCTTCTCGGCATAATAGTAATAGTCCCATGGAGCAATCTTGAAGTTGCCGCCCTCAGCGTCCACGTATGCCTGCATGTCCTTTACTTCCTCGTGCGAGCGTTTCACGGCGGGTTCAAACACCTTCATGAGCAGGTCTTCTGCTGCTTCGGGAGTTTTTGCCATTACGCGCGAGGTCATCATCTGCGCGAAGTTGTCGAAGCCCATGATGGTAGCTTTCTGCTTGCGGAGCTTGACAATCTGCGGGATAACGTTGAGGTTTGAGTTCGCGCCTGTCGAAGCGAGCGAGGTGTAACCCTTGTACATTGTCTCGCGCAGCCCGCGGTTGTCAGCATACTGGAGCACCGGTAGGCGGCTGGGCGCATGGAGTGTGAAGACCCATAGGCCATCGAGGCCGCGAGCCTTGGCCTCCTCAGCTGCCATTGCCACCGAACTTTCGGGCAGGCCCGCGAGGTCAGCCTTGTCGTATACGGTGATGAAGAAGGAGTTGGTCGCGTTGAGGAGGTTGCGGTTGTACTGTATGAAGAGCTTTGAGAGCTCGTCGTTCACCTTGATGAGTTCGGCCTTCTTGTCTGCAGGGAGAGCGGCGCCCTTCTCTGCAAACTGGCGGTAGTATTTTTCGACGAGGCGTTTCTGCACCTTGTCGAGCTTGAGCTTGTCGCGGTTTTCGTACACGGCCTTGATGCGCTGGAAAAGCAGGTCGTTGAGAGCCACGTCGTTGCTTGCCTGGTTGAGCAGGGGGATTGCCTCCTCCGCCATAGCCGCGAAAGCGTCGTCTGCCATTGCTCCGTCATACATATAGAATATGGTGGAGACGCGCTCGAGTATAGGGGAGAGGTTCTCGAGGGGGAGGATGGTGTTGTCAAAGTCGGCGCGTGCGCGGTTTGTGACAATTGTGTTGATGTTCTGTTTCTGCTCCTCGATGCCGGCCTTGATAGCCGGGATGAAGTCCGACACCTTGATGTCGCCGAAAGGCGGGATCTCATACTTGGTGGTGTAGGGCTTGAGGAACGGGTTCTCGTGTTCCTGTGCCATAGCCGGGAGTGTTGGGGCGGCGAGCATTGCTGCCAACGCCGCTGCGGTCAATAGATTTTTTTTCATATACGGATTTTTGTTGGTATATAATTCATTTCTTCTTCTGTGTCTTGTTTGGGGTCAGCGCGAAACCCGCGATGAGTGGAAAGTGGTCGGAATAGTCCACGTTCCCTTTCTGCACGGACAGTGGGCGCACCGCGCCACGGTACAGCACATGGTCAATGTGAAACCAGAAGCCGTGCATATTGTATGTGTTCATCAGCCCGAAGCCAGTGTCGGCGTAAGCGTCGCTCATGTCGTCGCCGCGCACCTTGCGGTAAGCCCACGATGCCGGCACGTCGTTGAAGTCGCCGCATACGATCACTGTCCCCTTTATGGAGTCGAGCAGCTCGCGCACCGCCTCTGCGTCAGCAGCGCGGTCACGGTATGACTTCTTCATCTTGACGAGGATTGACCCCTTGAAGCGGGATATGCTGTTGCGTGCCGACCGCACGCCGTGGATGTCTGTCATCACTTCGCGCTCCTTGTCGGATAGGTTGTACGAGGCGAGGTGGAGGTTGAGCAGATGCACCGTATGCCCGGCTATCGACACGCGGTATAGCGCATATATGTCAAGCCACGAGGACACGCGGCCTGACTTGATGAATGTCACCGGGTATTTCGACAGCAGCGTCATCGGCGTTGTCTTTCCCTCGATGCGGTACGGATAAGCCTTCTCTATGGCATCAAGCTGCGAGTGTGTGAGCGACGGCACTTCCTCCGGAGTGAGGCGGTACAGCTCCTGAAGGCAGACGATGTCCGCTTTTGAGGCCAGTACATAGTCTACGGAACGGTTGGTGTTGCACGTGCGTCCGCGAGCGTCCACGCCGTGGAGGATGTTGTACGTCATCAGCGAGAACTGCTTCTCGCCTGGCTTGGCCGACTTGTGCATCGAGACCGGTATGTTGACAAGCAGCGTGCCGCAGCCGGCAGCGAGGGCAGCGCCGCAGATTATCGCCAGGGTGTAGCGTCGGCAGCACAGCCAAATAATGCCTGCGGCGAGTGTCAGCATGGCAATGTAGGGGTAGGCGAGTGTCAGCAGCGACGGCGTGGCCCACAGGTGCGGGTCGATGTGTCCGCCGTATGCCGCCGCGACGGCGGCGAGCGCAAGCAGGCAGGTCAGCACCTTGGCTGTTATGCGCAGCATCGTCGTCATTTGCCTATTGTTTTTGAGAGCCGTTGCAGCTCCTCGCGCTCTTCCTTGGAGAGCGAGGCATAGCCTGACACCCGTATCTTGTCGAGGAGGGCGTCGAGACGGTCAGTGTCTGACATTTCAGGCTGTGCAGCCTTGCCGCTGTGCAGCTTTGCCCTGACATGCCTGCGGGCGCGTCGTGCGCTGGCGCGGAAACGCAGCCGCTGTGCCAGGCGTGAGAAGAAGCCACGGTCATTCAGCCCCATTATCAGTCCGGTTGCCGCTCCGCCTATGTGCGCCACCACGCCGCCGGTGTTGCCGCCGCCTCCGAGGAATGCCAGCAATATGCACACGAGGGCGAACCATTTCAGCTTGACACGCCCTATCAGCAGCAGGTTCAGCTCCATGTCGGGCGTGCGTACTGCCGCCATTGCCATGATGCACAGCACGCTTGCCGATGCGCCCACGAGCTGCGAGACAGCAAGCAGCCCCGATGCCCCGGCGGCTATGTAGAGCAGCCCGCCGCAGATGCCGCCGGCAACGTATGCCGCCAGTATGTGCCGCCGCGACGAGAGGTTTTCGGCCATTCTGCCAAACCAGAAGAGCCACAGCACGTTGCAGAGCAGGTGCAGCAGCGAGAAGTGCGTCACCATGTATGTCACCAGCGTCCACGGGTGTGTCAACGCTTGCATCGCCGAGCCGGACAGCGGCAGGTATGTTTCCGCCGGATTGCCGGGCAACAGCGCGTCAGCCGCCCACGCCAGGCAGAACACAGCCACGTTTACGGCCACGAGCCACAGCGTCATGTCGCCGTGGCGCATACGGTATCTTATTTCACCTGAAAATGTTGCCACCGAAGCTGCCGTGTTTCTTTTTCCAGTACAACAACAATATCAGTCCGAAGAGCATGCCGCCGAGGTGTGCGAAGTGCGCCACGGAGCTGTTGGCAGCCGAAACGCCGAGCAGCAGCTCGATGACGCCATAGCCTATCACCATGTATTTCGCCTTTATGGGGACGGGGATGAAGAACAGGTAGAGCGGTATGTTAGGGAACACGAAGGCGAAGCCCAGCAGTATGCCGAACACCGCGCCAGATGCGCCGATAGTGAGAATCTGTGCCTTGTAGCCGGATATCGCGCTTAGCACATCGGCGTCAGATGCTGCCAGCCCCTGATTGATATACTGCGATATGGTCTCGTATGACGTATGGTTAAGCTGCGCAAGGGCGCTGATGTAGTCATGCATCCACACGAGCTGCCATACCACCTCCTGCACCAGAGCCGCGCCGATGCCGCATACGAAATAGAAAAGCGCGAACCGTTTCGACCCCCAAACGTGTTCCATCATGCGCCCGAACATCCACAGCGTGAACATATTGAACAGCAAGTGTATGGGGCTGCCGGGGTCATGGACGAACATGTATGTGACCAGCTGCAGCGGCTGGAATTCGCTCGAACCCCAGAAGTGCAGCCCGAGATTTTCGGTGAGGAACGAGCTGAACGACTGCATGGAGTCGTTTCCGAACATGCACAACTCTATAACTCCCCAAACCAAGACATTGAGGATTAGGATATTGCGTGTTACAGGCGGTATCGAGGACAGGAAACTGCCCTTTGAGTAGTTATTCATATCGCAAAGTTAAACAAAAAAACGGCCTTTCACAATACAACGCGGCTAAAACGGCTTTCGGTATATGCTTGAATGTGCGGTCGTGAAACGACGCTGGTGGGCGGTTTTTGTCGCGTTTTGGAGGGTGATGTGGTTAAAAAGAATTAAAAATGTACTTTTCTGCCCCTGTTGGCGGTGTTTCGCGGCTGGAAAATTCATTAATACACAATTAATTCGTATATTTGCACCATTGATATAAAGGACAAAACAATCAAAAACATGAACAAGACAGATCTCGTCAACGGCATCGCTGCCAAGGCTCAATTGAACAAGCTGACAGCCAAGGCTGCTCTTGAAGCTTGCCTCGAAACTATCCAGGAAGGTCTTGCTGGTGGGGACAAGGTGCAGATAATCGGCTTCGGCACTTTCTCAGTGGTTGAAAAGGAAGCTCGTGAGGGCGTTAACCCCCGTACCGGTGAGAAAATTCCTATCGCAGCCCGCAAGGTGGTGAAATTCAAACCCTCTACCGAAATACTCAAATAATTCGGGCGAGACAGGACAACCTGAAATCATCCATCGACAGTCCTCACCTGCCAACAGGCATGGTGGAGGCGGTCGGTGTGTATGTACATATATGAAAACCCTGGGGTCTCCTGGCTGCCGCTTGTGCCAGATGCCCCCTGACACACTCCCTCTCCGCCTAACATAATACCTTAACTCAACATTTCGTTATCATAGAATGAACATAGACTCTATAATAGCACAAGGGGTTGCCGACGCCGTCAAGGCTCTGTACGGCCAAGACGTGACCCCGGAATCTGTTACCGTCCAGGCAACGAAGAAAGAATTTGAGGGCAACCTGACGGTTGTCGTCTTCCCATACGTCAAGGCGGCGAGGAAGGCCCCGGAGGCCGTCGCTTCCGAAATAGGGCAGTGGATGACGGGAAACCTCGACGCGGTGAGTGCATACAACGCCGTCAAGGGCTTCCTCAACCTCACTGTCGCCCCGCAGTACTGGACGCGGCTGCTTGCTGCCATTGACGGTGACGAGAATTACGGCATCACCGCGCCGACTGACAAGTCGCCGCTCGTGATGGTGGAGTATTCTTCGCCCAACACCAACAAGCCGCTGCACCTCGGCCATGTGCGCAACAACCTGCTCGGCTATTCGCTGGCATCGATACTCGAAGCCAACGGCAACCGCGTGGTCAAGACCAACATCGTCAACGACCGTGGCATCCACATCTGCAAGTCGATGCTCGCTTGGCAGAAGTGGGGTGATGGCATCACTCCCGAAGCTGCCGGCAAGAAGGGCGACCACCTCATCGGCGATTTCTATGTCACCTTCGACAAGCATTTCCGCGAGGAGGTCAAGCAGCTCATGGAGCAGGGCATGAGCGAGGACGAGGCCAAGGAGGCTTCGCCGCTGATGCAGGAGGCCCGCGAGATGCTCCGCCGCTGGGAGGCCGGCGACGAGGAGGTGCGCAAGCTCTGGGCGATGATGAACCAGTGGGTATACAAGGGCTTTGACGAGACTTACCGCCGCATGGGCGTGTCGTTTGACAAGATATACTACGAATCTGACACATACCTCGAGGGGAAGGAGCTGGTGCTGAAAGGCCTCGAAAAGGGCATCATGTACCGCCGCGAGGACGGCTCGGTTTGGGCTGACCTCACTGCCGACGGCCTTGACCACAAGCTGCTGCTCCGCGCCGACGGCACCTCTGTCTACATGACTCAGGACATAGGCACTGCCAAGCTGCGTTACCGCGACTATCCCATCGACAAGATGATATATGTGGTCGGCAACGAGCAGAACTACCATTTCCAGGTGCTCTCGCTGCTGCTCGACAAGCTCGACTTCAAGTGGGGCAAGGACCTGACGCATTTCTCGTACGGCATGGTCGAGCTCCCGGACGGCAAGATGAAGAGCCGCGAGGGCAAGGTGGTGGACGCTGACGACCTCATGGACGAGATGGAGGCGCAGGCTGCCGAGGCTTCTGCCGACCGGTTTGCCGACATGACCCCGGAGGAACGCCGCGAAATCTCGCGTATCGTCGGCCTCGGCGCACTGAAATACTTCCTGCTCAAGGTTGACCCGCGCAAGAACATGATGTTCAACCCCAAAGAGTCCATTGACTTCAACGGCAACACCGGGCCGTTCCTGCAATACACCTACGCCCGAATACGGTCAGTGCTCCGCCGCGCCGGCGACTATGACGCTGCAGCCGCCGCACGTGCCCTTCCGGGCGAGAAGGAGACGGCCCTGATACAGCGTCTTGCCGACTTCCCATCGGTGGTCAGCGAGGCAGGCCGCACGTATTCACCGGCTCTCGTAGCCAATTACTGCTACGACCTGGCGAAACTGTACAACCAGTTCTACCACGACTGCCCGATACTCAAGGAGGTGGACGGCGAGCTGCGAAATATGCGCCTGATGCTGTCGCGCGCTGTGGCACGAACTTTGCGCACGGCGACAGGACTGCTCGGCATCGAGATGCCGGAACGCATGTGACAAATGCCGCATACGGCAGTAAACCAACAGCAACCAATATAATCCAAATGTAAAACCAACCAAAACAGTATAAAATGGAATACAACAATCAACAGTTCTATCCAGCCCAGCCGTCAGAGCAGGCTGTCGAACAACAGACCAATGCCGTCCTGAAACGTGTCTATCTGCGCATGTTCCTCGGGCTGCTCATCTCCGCGTTCTGCGCCATTGGCGTGGCCTCGTCAGAGACTGCCATGATGCTGCTTTTCGGCAACCCTCTGGTCTACATCCTGATGTTCATCGCCATGATCGCCATGGCGTGGATCATCCCGTCTCGTCTTCACAAGATGTCAACCGGCACTTGCATCACGCTCTATGCAGTGTTCTGTGCGCTCATGGGCAGCTCGCTCGCATCCGTGTTCTTCATTTATGACCTCGGCTCGATAGCCTACACGTTCTTCATCACCGCCGGAGTGTTCGGCGCGATGTCCGTCTACGGATATTTCACCAAGTCTGACCTCTCGAAATACGGCACATACATGATAATGGCGCTGATAGGCCTCATCATCGCTTCTGTGGTCAATCTCTTCTTGCACAGCAGCGGACTGGAATGGGCTATCTCCATAGGCGGTGTGTTGATATTCGTAGGCCTTACGGCGTATGACACGCAGAACATCAAGAAGTTGGCTGCTGCCAACCTTGACCCGGCGCTTGCCGACAAGCTCGCCACAATGGGCGCATTCAACCTTTACCTAGACTTCATCAACCTCTTCCTCTACCTGCTCCGCTTCGTGGGCGACCGCAACTGATCCGATACAAGCCGCTGCTGCGGCATCACTTCATACGAGGGCGTGCCTGTTTTTCAGGTACGCCCTCTTTTTTTGCTGTGCAGTTGCTGCCGGGGCTTTGGCAGTGCGCGGATTTTTTGCTAACTTCGCAGATATGAAGGTGAACATTGAACCAGGGTGGGGCAAGGTGCTTGCCCGGGAGTTTGAGCAGGACTATTTCCGTGCGCTGGCTGATGTGGTGCGTGCGGATTACCGCAATCCGGCAATACATGTCTATCCGCCGGCGGGCAAGATTTTCGCGGCTTTCGATGCGTGTCCCTTTGACGAGGTGCGTGTGGTGATAATGGGGCAGGACCCGTATCACGGGCCGGGACAGGCCAACGGCCTGTGCTTCTCCGTGTCGCCGCAAGCGCAGATGCCCCCCTCGCTGGTCAACATCTTCAAGGAGGTGTCTGATGACACCGGGGCGCCGATGCCGGAGAACGGCGACCTGACGCGCTGGGCGCGGCAGGGTGTGCTGCTGCTCAACGCCTCGCTCACTGTGCGCGAACACTCGCCGAAGTCGCACAGCGGCATCGGCTGGGAGCGCCTCACGGATGCTGCCGTCCGCGCATTGGCGCAGCAGCGCAACAACATCGTGTTCATGCTGTGGGGGTCTGATGCCATACGCAAGGGCAGTTTCATCGACCGCTCGCGCCATCTGGTGCTGACCTCGCCGCACCCCTCGCCGCTGTCGGCATACCGGGGATTTTTCGGCAATCGCCATTTCTCACAGGCCAACGCCTACCTCATCGCCCATGGCAAGGAGCCGGTACAGTGGTAGGGCGCATCTTACAGCAACAACTCACCATATATCAACTCAATAGCAATGACTACACAGGAAAGAATAGACAAGGGACTGGAGTTTCACAGCTCGGGCTACAACTGTGCCCAGTCGGTGTTGATGTCGCTCGCTGACAGGCTCGGCATCGATGCCGGTTTGGCAGCCACCATTTCTACGGGTCTTGGAGGCGGCGTGGGCGGACAGGGTGAAATCTGCGGCGTTGCCACGGCAATGGCTGTCGCCGAGAGCATCGTTTCCGGCAATGACCCGGCGCAGAAGGCGGCGGTCTACGGGCGTGTGCGCGGCCTGTGCTCGCAGTTCCGTGACCGCAACAGCGGCATGCTGCTGTGCCGCGACCTGAAACGCCAGCCGCAGGCGCGTTCATGCGATATGCTCATAGCTGACGGCATCGAGATACTGTGCGGCATGCTCGACAGCCGCCAACAGACCGAGGCGCGATGAGGCTGTTCACAAGAGCGGCAGCTGCAACAGTTGCGGCATTAGCGGCAGCTGGCACAGGTGCGTATGCCCTCGACACGCTGCCGGGGATATTTGACACGTCTTTCCGCTCGCTGAAGGTGCAGCGTGCCGACAATTTCTTTGCCGCGCCGGTGCTTTCGCTCGGTGAGCAAGGCACGTTGACTGTCACCTTCGACCGCTTGGTCGAAGACCGCGATTTCCTGCGCTACCGTCTGGTGCATTGCAACAGCGACTGGCAGCCATCGCAGCTCATGGAGTCTGAATACCTCGACACGTTCAACGACATCAGCATCGACGACTACGCCTTTTCGCAGAACACATTCGTCCATTATGTCAACTACCGCATCGAGTTCCCGACGGAGGATGCACACCCCCTCGTGTCGGGCAACTACCTGCTGCAGGTGTATGACGAGGATGACCCCGATGCCGTATTGCTGCAGACGCGCTTCAGCATCGAGGAGCCGGCGGTGGAAATCACTGCCACGGCAGACGCGCATACCGACCGCGGCATAAACGGCGAGTACCAGCAGGTGTCAATGACCGTTGACACGCAACGGCAGCGCGTGCGTGATCCGTACAATGACGTCATCACCGTCCTCGAGCAGAACTGGTCTCCTTCAATGCCCGTTACCCTCACGCATCCGCAGCGGGTGGAGAGCGGTCGGTTGGTGTACGAACACTTGCAGCCGCTCATCTTCCGTGCCGGCAACGAGTACCGCCGTTTCGAGACTGTCCGTGCCGACTACCCCGGCATGAGCGTGGACTCGGTGAAATACATGGGGCGCAACTACCATGCGTGGCTGCGCACGGATATCCCGGCTCGCGACCATTCGTACACCTACGACCGTACGCAGAACGGCCGGTACATGGTGCGCGAATACAACGCCACGGATTCTGACCTCGGCGCGGATTATGTCACTGTGCATTTCACGCTGCAGATGCCCGAACTCACCAACGCGGCAGTCTATCTGGACGGCGAGGTGTGGCAGGGACGTTTCACCGATGCCAACCGGCTGCGCTATGACCGTGACCGACAGGCATACACTGCCGCGGTCCCATTGAAGCAAGGCTCGTACAATTACCGCTACGTCATCGTGGGCAGCAACGGTGCAGACCCGTATTTCGTGGACGGCGACAAGTATGAGACCCACAACGAATATACTGTCAAAACGTTCATCCGCGAGGTCGGCTCGCGCTATGACCGCCTCGTAGGCACGAAAACCGTCTACGCCTTTGAGTGACCTCGGCGCAGACACCGCAAACACAAAAGCATGATACAGATACAGGACACACTCGTTTCGCTCGACCTGATAGAGCGGTTTTTCTGCTGCGACCTGGCGCAATGCCACGGTCAGTGCTGCATAGACGGTGACGCCGGCGCGCCCCTCGATATGGACGAGGTGGAACGCATTGAGGAGGCGTTGCCGCAGATATATGATGAGATGGCTGCTGACGCGCAGAAGGTGGTGGAACGTCAGGGCATGTGCTATGTAGACAGCGACGGCGACCTGGTGACTTCGATTGTTGACGGCAAGGACTGCGTGTTCACAACATATACTGATGACGGCATCTGCCTGTGCCTGCTCGAGAAGGCCTACCGCGAGGGGCGCATACCGCAATGCAAACCCTCGTCGTGCCACCTGTACCCCGTGCGCCTCGCGCCCTGCGGGCTGATGACGGCAGTCAACCTGCACCGCTGGTCCGTTTGCCGCACGGCAGAGCTGAACGGTCTGAAGCGCGGCATCCGCGCATACCAGTTCCTGCGCGAGCCGCTGATACGGCAATTTGGCGAAGATTGGTACGCTGAACTTGAGATGACCGCCGAGGAATGGGTCAGACAGCACGCCAAATAGACCGCCTGACCATCGTTATCGGGATGTTTAGTATCTTTTAACACGATATGTGGTTTGCGGTCGCGAAATAATATCTACTTTTGTGCGGAAGTTTCTACGAACGTGACATGTAAGAATTTATTTAGTCAAGTAGTATTATGCGGAAGTCAATTGGGAAATTGGCTTCCGTAATTTTTTAGCCGGTATATTTGCCTATTCCGGCGATAGTTCGTATCTTTGAAAATGTTTTTGACGCATAGCGTTAATACAACCAGCCAATGACTGAGTACAGCAACTACATAGACGACCTTTTGCGCCCCAGCATTGACGAGTCCGCTGTGGTCTTGGATTTGTTTGCCGGGTGCGGAGGCCTTTCATTGGGGTTTGAAGCTGCTGGGTTCAAGACAATCGGCTTTGAAATGGTCAGTGAGGCGGCGGATACTTATAACCATAACCTGACAGGAGATTGTCTTAACCAGTTTCTTGAAGTTGGGTTTGAATATCCAGATATAGAGAATATCGGCATTGTCATAGGCGGTCCGCCCTGCCAGCCGTTCAGCCGTTTCGGCAATCAGAAAGGGATAGAAGATGCACGTGACGGCTTCCCGGTGTTCATCGACGCAGTAAGGCGCGTACAGCCGCGCTTGTTCATGTTTGAGAATGTTGCAAACATTTTGGGCCGCCATAAATGGTATCTCGATTTGATCGTTGAAGAGTTGCGGAAATTGGGGTATTATGTTGAGTATAAGGTGTTGAATGCAGTAGATTATGGCGTGCCCCAAAAGCGTGAGCGTCTGGTATGTGTCGGTCATCGCTCCTCATTCCGTTTCCCTCGCAAGGAGATCCGTAAGGTTTCGGTGGCAGAGGCAATTGGCGACACCATGAACTGTCCCGAGCCGGCAGACAAGATTTTGACACCGCGCCAAGACGAGTACATAGCTGTATATGAAAAGAAGTCACACTGTGTTAACCCTCGTGATTTGTACCCAGATCGTCCGGCGAGGACTATTACCTGCAGAAATCTCGCGGGAGCTACGAGTGATATGCAGCGAGTGCGGTTGTCTGACGGCCGAAGAAGGCGTATAACTGATCGGGAAGCTGCTCGCCTACAGTCTTTCCCTGACTGGTTTGAGTTTTCTGGCACAGAGACAAAACGCTTCTATCAAATAGGTAATGCAGTCCCGCCCCTCTTGGCCTATAAGATAGCCTTGAGAATGAAAGACGCATACCATTGCGAGCATAAATCCTCCCAATACGTTTTAGACAACCTTGTCCCCAATGACTTATTTGCTGTATGAAAATTGAAGTAAGAAGAGGAACTCCGCCAAAAGTAAAAAGGCTGATATTCGATTTGTTGGATGTGCTCGAGTTGGCAGGAGTGCCGATAAGTGGCACAGAGCGCAGATTGGAGCGTATGGCAAAAGCCTGTCTTGCGGTTGGCGGAGTAAAGGCAGACTTCTCAGAAACTCAGTCTGTTGGTGACGGCACGTTCTCAAGGACGAGGGATATAATTGCCTATGAGAACAAGTACTATGGAGAAGCGATTTCTTCTGGTTCGTATGACGATATAAGAAGACAAGACCTCAAGTTGTTGCTTGAGGCTGGCATAGTTGTAAACTCATCTTCTGTAGAAGCTCAGGCAACCAACAATCCTTCACGAGGTTATGGGTTGAGCGTGCCGTTTGTGAAACTGCTTCATAAGCACGATACCCCTGATTTTAATGAAGAATTATCCGCTTTTAAGGCTTCTGTAAAGTCGCTGAAGGATGAACTGGATAGACGGCGTGAGCTTCTGAAAGTTCCGGTTAAGTTGCCGGGGGGCAAGCAATTCGAGCTGTCATTCGGCAGTCACAACAGATTGCAAAAGGCTATAGTTGAGGAGTTTTTGCCGCTGTTCGGATTTGGTGCTGAAGTTTTGTATATCGGTGACACGGACAATAAGTATCTTCATTTGGAAAAGGAGGAGCTGGAGAAAATCAAATTCTTTCCTTTGGAACACGAGGAGTTGCCAGATGTTATTGCATACAGTGCCGAGAAGAATTTGCTGTATCTGATAGAAGCGTTCTACTCGACAGGTGAATGGAATGAAATCCGAGTCCGTAAAATCAGAAGAAAATTGGAAGAGACTGGATGTTCTGCAGAATTAGTATTCTTTACTGCATTTGAGGATAGGAACTCATTCAGACAAAAGGCGAAAGACATAGCATGGGAAACAGAGGTTTGGATTGCGGACAATCCTGAACATCTGGTGCATTTCAATGGGTTCAAATATCTTGAAGCGTACAAGTGACAAGTGCAGATTATTATGCATTTATGGTTCAGAGGATAGGGGAGAGGAGGCGGACCGTTGACTCGAGAAAACGCTGGCCGAGCGGGCGGCGGTGCCACTGCGACAGCGACAGCTTGACGCACTGCTCCTGATCCTCGAAAAATATGCGCTGCATCGCCTGGTTGGCTTCACGCGAGTATATCAGCAGGTTGGACTCGAAGTTGTTCTCCAGGCTGCGGAAATCGAAGTTGGTCGAGCCTGAGGTGCAGAAATCGTCGTCGATTATCATGGTCTTGGCGTGCAGCATTCCGGGCTTGTACAGGTATACCTTGATGCCGGCCTGCAGGCACTGCGTAATGTATGAGAACGAGGCGTAGCGTATCAGGCGCGAGTCGCTCACGCCGGGTATCATTATGCGCACATCAACCTTGGCGAGCGCGGCGGCTTGCAACGCTTGCAGCAGCGCCTCGGTGGGGAGGAAGTATGGCGTCTGTATGTAAATGTGCTTTTGGGCGGCGGTAATCGCGGAGAGGAAGCACAGCGACAGGTTGGCCCAGCGTTCCGTAGGGCCGGAGCAGATGAGCTGCATGCCGATGCGCGATTGCTTCTGCGGCTGCGCGTCAGCGGGCTGGCGCGGATGCTCGAAGGGCTTGTTGGTGAAGCTCCAGTCGATGGCAAACGACGCGATGAGCGACTTGACTATTTCGCCTCGCACGCGGAAATGCGTGTCGCGCCATACGCGGCCGTCGCCTGTGCCGAACACATACCGCTGGGCGATGTTCATGCCGCCGATGTAGCCGACTTTGCCGTCGATGACGACTATCTTGCGGTGGTTGCGCCAGTTGATGCGGCTGGCCAGGTGGTGGAACGTCACCTTGAAGAACGGGTGCGCGTCAATGCCGGCTGCCCGCAGACGCTTGAAGAAGCGGTTTCGCGCCGAGAATGACCCGACATGGTCATATATTACCTTAACGATTACGCCGGCGCGGGCTCGTTCCGTGAGTATGTCGGCAATCTCCTGCCCGAGGGCATCGTCGGAAAAAATGTAGTACTGCAGGTAAATCGATGACTTTGCCGCCCGCAAATCCTCTTCCAGAGCCTCGAATTTCGACGCGCCGTCGGAGAAGATCTCGAGCTCGTTGTTCATCGTGAGCGGGGAGATGGAGATGTTTGCCGCCAGGCGGGCGAGCTGCTCAAACTCCTTGGACAGCCCCAACGCCGAGGTGTCCGGGTTTTCGGGACGTGTCGCGTTGGCGATGCGCCGTTTGTAGTGGCGGCTGATGATGTGCTGCATTTTGGGGTTGCGCCCCAGGAACAGGTAGAAGACTATTCCCACGAATGGTAGGAAGATGAGCGCAATGACCCATGCCAGCGACCGTATCGGATTGCGGTTCTCTGACAGGATGACGATGATGCAGCTTATTACAAAGAAGAAATAAACCGCCACCAGCAGGTATGACAGCAAAGAGCTGATAGCCATATATTATCCTTGCAGTAGAATGTATAACAAACTGCACGGCTAAATTAGTCAAAAAAAACGGACTGTGCCACTATTCGCCCGAAAAATCGCAGGAAAGTTTTGTCAGTGAGCTGCACGCCGGGGCTTCGCTGCTCTGAAATGCGGAATGAAACATCAGCCATTCGGTTGCGTGCCGTGAGGACGCGCCCAAAGGCTGATGCTGTGTCTTTAACGGTGCTCTGCGCATGTTGGCTGTGTGCCAGCCTCTGCGAGATGCCGTGTCAGGCCTGTCCGCTTGTGTTGCTCTTGTCCTTCAGGCAGAGGGCGACGATCAGGCCGATCAGCGGGAACAGGACAGCGAGGACGTAGTATCCCCATCCTCTGTTTTTCTTGCTTATGATCACGCATGCCCAGATGATCAGTCCAAGCGAGATGATTAAGCCAATCAGTGAAGCTCCATTCATGGTTTTTTGGTTTTACGGGTTTATAAATCTGTTTGGCGGTGTGCAATGCTGCAGGGCAAGACCTGGTGTGTTGCATACCTCATATATTACAAAGTTAGTGCATAAATATATCAGTTGCGGAAGAATTGATAATGTTTATTGATTTTTACGGGGGGCAACACTGGTTAATGCCGATTTGCCGTCCTTCCCCCCGCCTCGTCCCAGGCAGGGTGGGTATACGGCGGAATTTTTGCGGCAGCGCGGATAATTCTTCCGGCGAAAAGCGTTAACTTTGCAGGGGGACGGCGTGCGCATGGTGCAGTGCCGCGCCGAGTCCGCGCTATCGTAAATCAAAACAGATATGACTGACCTGCAACTGTTGCCCAAGTTGGATGGCGGCGAGCCGGATGTGCTGCGCAATGCCAGGCAGATTACACTCGTCGGAGCAAACGGCGCCGGCAAGACCCGTTTCATGAAGGAACTCATGCACCGCATGGGCGACCGTGCATATTACCTCTCCGCGCTGTCTGCCTCCTTCCCGGAGCGCAGCCCCTCGCAGATGCCCGGTTCAATCGATGTGATGTACCAGCAGCTTGCCGCCAAGCGGCCGTATATGCGCAGCGATGCTGTAAGTGAGATTGACAAGCTGGCGTACATGCTTGTCACTGACGAGTTTGACATCCTGCTCGACCTGAAGACACGCGCCCTCGCGGGCGAGAAGATAGCCCCGCCCAAGCCGTCGCGACTTGACCGCGTGATGCGGGTGTGGGAAACGGTGTTCCCGGGGTCGGAGATATTGCGCAATGCCGGGCGGTTGATGTTCGAGACCGGCAGCGGCGACGACCCGGTGGCGGCGGTGACGCTGAGCCAGGGCGAGAAGGCCGTGTTCTATTATACTACGGCTGTGCTGTATGCCATGCCCGGGGCGGTCATATTTATCGACTCGCCGACGTTGTTCCTGCATACGGCAATCCTTAATACCGTCTGGAACACCATCGAGTCGCTGCGTCCTGACTGCACGTTTGTATACAATACGGTTGACCCGGACTTCGTCAATTCGCGCACTCAGAACACTTGCGTGTGGATACGCAGCTACGATGCCGACAAGCATGCCTGGGACTACCGAGTGCTTGACTATGCCAGCATCACAGACGATCTTTTCGTTGACATCATAGGGTCGCGCCGCCCGGTTCTGTTCATCGAGGGGGACAGAGTGCACAGCATAGACGCCAAGCTGTACACGCTCGTGTTCACAGACTATACGGTGCGCCCGCTCGGCTCGTGCGACAAGGTGATAGAGACTACGCGCACATTCAATGACCTGCGGCGCATGCACCACCTCGACAGCCGTGGCATCGTGGACCGCGACAGGCGCACTGACGCCGAGGTGGACTACCTGCGGCGCAAGAACGTACTCGTCCCGAATGTGGCGGAGGTGGAGAACATTTTCCTGTGGGAGGAGGTGGTGCGCGTCATGGCGGAGGCGCGGGGCAAGAACCCAGACCGCGTATTCCAGCAGGTAAAGGACAGTGTGATTGAGCTGTTTTCGCATCAGTATGACAAACAGGCGCTCGAACACGTCCGCCATCAGGTGAAACGTGCTGTGGAGTGCAAGATTGACGGCCGGTTCACCTGTATAACGGCTCTTGAGGCACACCTGCGCCAGCTGCCTGACAAGCTGCGTCCGCGTGATACGTACAACCATTTGCTGAATGAGTTCTCGCAAATGATAAAGGACGGCGACTATGCCGGCATACTGCGTGTGTTCAACTATAAGCCGATGCTTTCGGAGTGCCCTGTGGCGCGTCTGCTGGGCTTCAGCTCAAAGGACGACTATATTTCCGGTGTCTTGTGGCGGCTTAAGGGGCATGATGATGTGGCAAACCGTCTGCGTGATGCTGTCAAGCACTGCTTCGGCATTTATGGCGAGGGGATGCCGCCGCTCGTAGAGAGCAAGCCGGCGCAGCCGCAGGGCGCTGCGACCCAGAAGGACAAGCCTTCTTCGGCGCATCAGCCGCAAGAGCCTCGTCAGCAACCGCGCCAGCGGCTCAAGCCCGGACGAGGGGCGGAACGGCGCAAGTGGAAAAAGAAACACAGCAAGAACAATTCCGGCGACGACCGCCGATAAATCTCTTATTATAACGACTATGTCACAGACAGCTTCCAACTCGACAAACGACGCCAAGAAGGATAAACTCGCCATATTGCGCGACGACCCGTGGCTCGAGCCATACGCCGCTGCCATAGAGGGGAGGCACGGCGATGTGTTGCGCCGCCTTGCGCAGATCACTTCCGGCACGGGCGGCTCGCTGTCCGATTTCGCCAATGCCCACCGCTATTACGGGCTGAACCGCCAGGCGGACGGCTCGTGGGTGTTCCGTGAACTCGCTCCCAACGCTTCGTGCATCCACCTCGTAGGCACGTTCAACGGTTGGCGCGAGGAGGAGCAATACCGCTTGTCGCCCATTGGCGGGGGCGTGTGGGAGCTGCATCTGCCTGCAGACGCCATTCATCACGGCGACCTCTACAAGATGCGCGTGCAGTGGGACGGCGGCTCGGGCGAGCGTATACCGGCATACGCCACTTGTGTGGTGCAGGATGCCGGCACTGCCATTTTCAGCGCACAGGTCTACGAGCCGGAAGAGCCGTACCGTTTCCGCGTCGACAACTTTCTCCCCGACGTGTCGCCGCTGCTGATATACGAGTGCCATGTCGGCATGGCGCAGGACAAGGAGGGGATTGGCACCTACGACGAGTTCCGTGAGAACGTGCTGCCGCGCATCGCTGCCGACGGCTACAACGCCATACAGATAATGGCCATACAGGAGCACCCGTATTACGGCTCTTTCGGCTACCACGTTTCCAGCTTTTTCGCCCCCTCGTCTCGTTTCGGCACGCCTGACGAGCTGCGCCGCCTCATAGACCGCGCCCATGAGCTGGGCATCGCCGTCATCATGGACTTGGTGCACTCCCATGCCGTCAAGAACGAGGTCGAGGGACTGGGACGCATCGACGGCTCTGAAGACCTCTATTTCCATGGCGGCAGCCGCCGCGAGCATCCGGCGTGGGACTCGCTGCTCTTTGACTACGGCAAGGACAATGTGCTGCATTTCCTGCTCTCCAACTGCAAGTACTGGCTCGAGGAGTACCGCTTTGACGGCTTCCGCTTTGACGGCGTGACCTCGATGCTCTATTACGACCACGGCCTTGGCAAGGCGTTCAGCGGCTACGGCGACTATTTCGACGGCAACGAGGACACTGATGCCATAACGTACCTTACGCTTGCCAACTTATTGGTACATACGGTCACCCCCCACGCTGTCACAATAGCCGAGGAAATGAGCGGCATGCCGGGCATCGCGCTGCCGTTTGAGAGCGGCGGCATCGGGTTTGACTACCGCATGGCGATGGGGATACCCGACTACTGGATAAAGACCGTCAAGGAGAAGAAGGACGAAGACTGGCATCCGTCGTCGATATTCTGGGAACTCACCAACCGCCGCGCCGACGAGAAGACCATCTCTTATTGCGAGAGTCACGACCAGGCTCTCGTGGGCGACAAAACTCTCATTTTCCGCCTCATAGACGCTGACATGTATTGGCACATGGCCGTCGGCGACAGCACTTACAGCGTGGAGCGCGGCATGGCATTGCACAAGATGATACGCCTCGTCACGCTGGCGACCATCAACGGCGGCTACCTCAACTTCATGGGCAACGAGTTCGGGCATCCCGAATGGATAGATTTCCCGCGTGAGGGCAACGGCTGGAGTTACCGCTATGCACGCCGGCAGTGGAGCCTTGTAGACCGCGAGGATTTGAAATACAAGTTCCTGAACCGCTTCGACAACAGCATCATTCATGCTGTCGCGTCGGTGGGTGGCTTCCAGTCACTGCCGATAGAGAAGCTGTGGGACAAGGACGACGACCAGGTGCTGGCGTTCCGGCGCGGCGACATGGTTTTCGTGTTCAACTGGAATCCGGTCAAATCGTTCTCGGACTACGGGCTGCTCGCCCCGCAGGGGGAGTATGCGACGGTCCTCGACAGCGACGCGGCTGTGTTCGGCGGTTTCGGCAACAACGACGGCAGCGTCCGCCATTTCACGTCGCCCGACACTCTGTACGCTCCTGACGGCAAGGGGTGGCTGCGCCTGTACCTGCCGGCGCGCTCAGCACAGGTGCTGCGCCTTGTGAGCGGCAAGGCTGCCGGCTGTCATGCTCCGTCCCGGCCGATGCACCGCTGCGCCGATTTTACTTTTTGCCCTTTTGATAGTCACAGTATAAAAGGAAATTACTAATTTTGCATACCCGAATAGCCCAAAGCACCGGGCTGTAAGGTGTAAAAGCAGGGACGGAAGTTCCAGGGAGGCAAGATGAAATTCAAGTGGTTGGCATACATGGCATTAGCAGCGGCGTTTGCAATCGGAGGTACAGCCCCGGCAGATGCGGCCGGTCGTCCGTGGGAAGCGTTGCGCTCCGAACGCAGCGACTCTCGCGTGGTAGCGCGTGACGGAGACGTGGAAATACGCACGGCGCGCTCAACTATTATCGTCACAGTCACCAAGACCACGGCAATCAAGGTATATACCATCCTCGGACAGCTCATCTCCTCCGAAACACTCTCTGCCGGCACATACCAGCTGCACATACCGGCACATGGTGTCTTCATTGTCAAGACCGGCGCTCTCACCTGCAAGGTCGCCCTCTGACATATCCTCGAGCGGATATTGGGGGCGGCGATTTTTTTCGGGCAAATCGTGCAGGTGTCGGGATTAATGACTAAATTTGCGGCATAGAAAGCAAATCCTAAAATCTAAAATACGTCATGAAAGAAACAAACATCGATTGGGCTAACTTATCGTTCAGCTACATGCCCACCGACTACAATGTGCGCTGCACATTCAAGGACGGCAAATGGGGCGAAATCGAAGTGTCAGATTCTGAATATGTCCCCCTGCACATAGCAGCTTCGTGCCTCCACTATGGCCAGGAGTCATTCGAGGGCCTCAAGGCTTTCCGTGGCAAGGACGGCAAGGTGCGTGTGTTCCGAATGGACGAGAACGCCAAGCGTTTCATCCGCAGTGCAGAGGGCATTGCCATGCAGCCCATGCCCGTGGAGCTCTTCTGCGAAATGGTGCGCAAGGTGGTCAAGCTCAATGAGCGTTTCGTGCCCCCATACGGCTCGGGCGCGTCACTCTACATACGTCCGCTTCAGATCGGCATCTCTGCCCGCGTGGGCGTGAAGCCCGCTTCCGAGTATATGGTTATCATGCTCGTGACACCCGTAGGCCCGTACTTCAAGGACGGCTTCAAGCCGACAAAGGTTTGCCTCTCCCGCGAATATGACCGTGTCGCCCCCAAGGGCACCGGTTCTATCAAGGTCGGCGGCAACTATGCCGCCAGCCTCGTGGCCGGCGAGAAGGCCCACGAACTCGGATACTCCGTGATGCTCTACCTCGACCCGAAAGAGAAGAAGTATCTCGACGAGTGCGGCGCAGCCAACTTCTTCGGCATCAAGGACAACACCTACATCACCCCGGCAAGCCCCTCCATCCTCCCCTCAATCACCAATATGTCGCTGCGCGAAATCGCCAAGGATCTTGGCCTGAAGGTTGAGCAGCGTCACATTGCCCTCGAGGAGCTGCCCACATTTGAAGAGGCATCCGCTTGCGGAACAGCTGCCGTATGCTCGCCGATTGCTGAAATCGACGACATCGACACCGGTGACAAGTACGTATTCTCCACCAACGGCGAGGCTGGCCCCGTCGTTACTGCTCTCTACGACCGTCTGCGCGGCATCCAGTGCGGTGACTGCGAGGACACTCACGGCTGGGTGGAATTCATCGATTGATATTGCAAAAACTTTTTAGTAATACTAACTGTTGGTGCGGAGGAGGCCGGGAGGCATCCTCCGCATTTTTCCATTTGACGTGATGAATGTAAACGAGAAGTTTGCCCGTGCGGTCATTGACTCGCAGATACATGGGCAGAAGAAGCTGAAAGAGATACTCTGGACACATTCGCGAGCAGTAGCCGACATGGCTCTGGAGTGCGCCGGGCGGCGCGGACTTGCCGTCGATGCGGACTTCGTGGAGCAGGCGGCTATGCTGCATGACATAGGCATTGTAGATGTCTATGCCCCTGACATAGAGTGCTATGGCGAGTTGCCGTATATATGCCACGGCATCGCCGGCGGCGACCGTCTGCGCGAGTGCGGACTGCCGCGCCATGCCCTGGTGTGCGAGCGGCATACCGGTGCCGGACTTACCGAGGAGGACATACGCCGTCAGGGGCTTCCGCTCCCGCTGCGTGATATGCTCCCGCTGACCGTGGAGGAGAGGCTGATATGCTATGCTGACAAGTTCTACTCCAAGTCGGGCGACCTGAGGCGGCGCAAGCCGCTGGAGCGTGTTCGCGAGCAGATGCTTGCCCACGGAGCGGACACGCTTGCCCGGTTTGATGCCATGCAGCGCGAGTTTGGACTGTGACAAACGCTTGAGAATGTGCTAATTGTGCTTTTGCGTGATTTGCCGCCGGAATTATTCGGGATTATGTATGCGCGGTGTGATGAAATATTGCTAAATTTGCAGTTTGTAATGGCATACCGTGCTGGCTGCTGACGCGGCTTTGCGCTTATACACAACGATTTGAGGCGACCGCTGATATATCTGATATTGCTTGTTGCGGTTGGGGTGGCTTTTGCCGGCTATTCCAACAGCAAGGCTCATCGTGCCTCGGACGGCGGCATCGGTGACGAGCCTTCAGACACTGTCGCCGTCGCCTTGCCCGGGGGGGAGGGTGAAACGTCCGCTGACAGCGTAGCGCAGACCGCCGGCCAGCCCGATGAGTACATCGACGAGGACTCGCTGCTCAAACGCGAGACAGTGACCGCTATTGACCGCCGGAAGGTTGACATTGAGGACGTTGTGAAGTTTCATGCCACGGACTCGCTCGTGATGTCGGGGCGTAACAACACTTTCATGTACGGCGGCGCGACGGTGGAATACACCGACCTGAAACTCAATTCCGACAACATCAAGATGGACATGGACAGCTCCACGGTCTTCGCCGAGGGGCGTATTGACAGCCTTGGGTCGGGGAGCGGCTACCCCGTTTTCTCCGACAAGGGCGGCACATACGAGTCCAAGACCATGAAGTACAACTTCAAGTCGCAGCGCGGCTTCATAACCGATGTTGTCACGGAGCAGGGCGAGGGCTACCTTCAGGGTGGCGCGACCAAGAAAATGGAGGATGGCACATTCTTTGTCGAGGACGGCAAATACACCACCTGCGACGACCATGAGCATCCCCACTTCTATTTCCAGCTCACCAAGGCAAAGGTCACGCCCAAGAAGAACATCGTCACAGGCCCGGCATACTTGGTGCTTTCAGACGTGCCGCTGCCGCTGGCCGTGCCCTTCGGCTTCTTCCCGTTCTCCAAGGACTATTCCAGCGGCGTGCTTTTCCCCTCATTCGGCGACGACTACAACCGGGGCTTCTACCTGCGTGACGGCGGATATTACTTCGCCATCAACGACTATGTAGACCTCGCCCTGCGCGGCGAGATATACACCAAAGGCTCGTGGGGACTCTCTGCACGAAGCACTTACAACAAGCGTTACCGCTTCAACGGCTCGTTTGACATCAGCTATATCACCACCGTCACCGGCGACAAGGGCGCGCCTGACTATGCAAAGCAGAACAACTTCCGTGTGATATGGAACCACACAATGGATGCGAAGGCAAACCCGAACATGTCGTTCTCCGCTTCGGTCAACTTTGCCACCTCAGGGTATACGCGAAACGACCTCAACTCATACTACAACAACTCGTTTACCGAGAACACCAAGTCCTCGACGGTCAACATGACCTACCGCTTCCCCGGCACGAAGTGGAGCATCTCCACGACTGCCAATATATCGCAGCGCACGCAGGACTCGACGCTCTCCGTGTCGTTCCCCAACCTGACGGTCACCATGTCGCAGACCGCGCCGTTCAAGCGCAAGCGTTCCGTGGGCGGCGAGCGGTGGTATGAGAAAATCAAGCTGTCATACAACGGACAGTTCCAGAACTCGCTGACCGCACAGCAGGACGTGTTCTTCAAGAAAAGCCTGATCAAGGACTGGCGAAACGGCATGAAGCACTCCGTCCCTGTCACGGCGACATTCTCGCTGTTCAAGTACATCAACATCTCGCCGCAGATTTCGATCAACGACCGTATGTACACCAGCAAGATACGCCGCCAGTGGGACACGCAGGCCTCGCGCGAGGTGGCTGACACCACATACGGCTTCTACAACATATTCGATTTCAACGCCTCGATTTCGCTCGACACCAAGGTTTACGGCTTCTGGAAGCCGCTGAAGATATTCGGCGACAAGGTGCAGATGATACGACACGTCCTCACGCCGACGCTCTCGTTCAATGCCTCTCCTGACTTCTCCGCTCCCGGGTGGGGATATTACGGCAAGTACTCGTATACCGACGCGCAGGGCGTGGAGCAGTCGCGCAAATACAATTACTTCCAGCACGGCGTGTACGGTTCGCCCTCGTCGGGCAGGACAGGAAGCCTGTCCCTCTCGCTGGCCAACAACCTGGAGATGAAGGTGCGCGACGACAGCGATTCTACAGGCGTGCGCAAGGTTTCCCTCATCGAGAATTTGACTATCTCGCAGTCATACAACTTTGCCGCCGACTCGATGCGCTGGAGCCCGATACAGACAAGCCTCCTGCTGCGCCTGATGAAGAATTTCAACCTCTCGCTGGCTGCCACTTGGGACCCCTACATGTACGGCCTCACGCCCTCAGGCTCGCCTGTGCAGCTCAACAAGCTGCGCATAGCCCACGGCAAGTTCCCGAAGCTGTCAAGCACAGGCACATCGTTCTCATACACGTTCAACAACGACACGTTCCGCAAGAAGAGCGACTCGTTGTCACGGAAGAAGGAGTCTGATGAGGAGGACGACTGGGACGGCGAGGATGGCGGCAGTGCGGCCGACGAGGATTTCGCGGCGACCGCTGCTCGACGGAGGCAGCGCGGCAGTGACGACGGCTCTGCCGCAACGGCTGACGTGGACGGTTACGAGAAATGGGAATGTCCCTGGAGCCTGACGTTCAACTATTCGGTCAACTACGGTTACGGCGACTTCAACTACGACAAGCTGGACTACAACGGCAAGTGGACGCAAAACCTTTCGCTCTCTGGCAACATACGCCCGACCAAGAACTGGAACTTCTCGTTCTCCGCGTCATACGATTTCGACCAGCACAAACTGGCGTACATGAACTGCAGCATCTCCCGCGACCTGCACTGCTTCACCATGACCGCCTCGTTTGTCCCAGTAGGCCCTTACAAGAGCTACAACTTCCACATAGCCGTGAAATCGTCGCTGCTCAAGGATGTGAAATACGACAAGCGCAGCTCGCGCAGCAACGGCCTCCGCTGGTACTGATACCCCTGCAATTCTCCACGCATCGTTTCTGATGCGTTGCATAGTGGGTTACTTGGCGACGTGCTTCTCGCCGTTCAGGTCATATGTTTCGCAATCAGCGAATGCTTGGTTTTGAACTCTCCTGCCGTGAATGTAGCAACAATGACAAACTTTTGTCCCTGCATGGACATCAGCTCTTCAACAGCCTCACGTGGGTTGTTGCTCAGCACAAGCATCTGGTTGTCAGCAAAAGCGAAAACGGTTTTGCCGTCTTTAACCTCTGCTGACACCCCATAGTCGGCGGCGTTGCTGGCGACTTCGACGTCCTTGACGCCGCTCTTCCAGACCTTGAGCTTGCTGTAGTGTCCTTGGAGACGAGATAGGGATATTCCCAACTCGCTGCCGTCGGCGGTCAGCACCGGGAATTTCACACAGTACTTGCGGTCAGCCTCAGGGGCTGTTGGATTGATGCACAGCTTTTCAGGAACGCCCTTGAGAGTGAAAACCACTCCCAATTCCGGCGCAGCGTTGCTGCAACGAGCCGGCTGGCTGGCGGTGAACTCGCAGACGGCCTTGAATTGCTCCTTGGCCTTCTCGTCAGTGATTGAATAGTTGTTACAACTCTCTTCAAATGTAGTACTCATAGTTATATAGTATTAGTTTGTCTTAGGAGTGCAGGGCGAGGCAGCTGACTTGGCGTTCACCTTGGCAAATATGGGCGACACGGCTTGGATTTCATGATGATTAGATATAGGGTTGTATGGTTGTTGTCCGCAGACAATGTTCCTTCTGGTATTGGATTGAAGATCTGAGGTTGACGCAAATAGAGATAGAGTAGTGCCGCGTCGCCCAATTTGCCAATTCCGGGGCTTCGCCCGGTGGTCGTTTATGTTAAGTCAGTTGTTTCAATGTCCCTAAACGGATGTGTCGTCTCCGTTTTACGTTGCAAAGATACTGGTTAACCGGTGTTTCTGCAAATTTTTTGCCCCTAAAATGCTTCGTGTCCAGCAGTTGATGGCATATTGATGTGTCACTAAAATCTGCGTATTGCGGTGTTTGGGGATATTTGGACTTGAAAATGTGGAAATATGTCGTGTAATGACAGGTTAAGGTGTCGTGCCGTGGTGTTGTAAAACATATACGCAAAAGTCTTGTGTCCGTTGTTATCATGGATTGTCAGGGCGTTGGCAGTTCTTTCAGTTGCAATTTGCCGTGCAAATCATGCGGTGCTGCTGTTTGTGGGCGAGTGAAGGTGTGAAAAAGAAACCGGAGATGCGGTGAGCATCCCCGGTCGCGTATGTCTGCTGTGAGGTCGTTTATGCCAGGCGGCGGAGTATCTCCTTGACCAGCTCCCAGTATTTCTGCACGTCGGCGATGTTGACCTTCTCGCTGGGCGAGTGGATGTCCTTCAGTGTCGGGCCGAAGGAAATCATGTCGAGGTCGGGCATCTTCTCGAGGAACAGGCCGCACTCCAGTCCGGCGTGGAGAGCCTCGACGCGCGGGCTTGTGCCGAACAGGTCGCGGAAGCTCTCTTCTGCCACTTTCAGCACATTGGAGTTGGGATTGGGCGCCCAGCCTACGTATGCGTCATCGTATGCCACCGTTGCGCCGATCATGCTGAACAGTGCTTTGGCGCGGTCTGCGGTCTCGTCACGGCGTGAGTCAACGGACGAGCGGATGTGCACGGTGATTATGATGTTGCTGCCTTCCATCTTGACGGAGGCGAGGTTGCACGATGTCTCTATGAGGCCCGGGACTGCGTTTGACATGCCCTGAACGCCGTTGGGGCATGAGAACACGGCTGCGATGAGGCTTGAGGCGACTGCCTGGTCGATGACCTTGTCGCGAGCCTCGACGGCTTTGGCTTCAAACACGAAGCCGGGGTTCTCAGCCAGGCGGAACTCGGAGTGTATCATGTCGGAGAACTCGCGTGCGTAGGCGCGGAACTCCTCTGCCTTGCCGGCGGGCACGGCTACGACGGCGCGTGCGCGGCGCGGAATGGCGTTGGCGAGGCCGCCGCCTTCGATTTCGGCTATCCAGAGGTCATGGCGTTGTGCCGATTCCCACAGGAAACGGGCGAGCTGCTGGTTGGCGTTGCCGCGTCCCAGACCGATCTCCATGCCGGAGTGGCCGCCGTTGAGGTGGTCGATGAGAATCTCGTGGAACTCTACGCCTGCGGGTACAGCGACGGTAGTGTAGGGGAGCGTGGCGATGGCGACCTTGCCGCCGGCGCAGCCTATGACGAGCTGTCCGTGCTCCTCGGAGTCAAGGTTGAGCAGTGTCTTGCCGGTGATGAAGCCGGGCTGAAGCCCATTTGCGCCGATGAGGCCCTGCTCCTCGTCAACGGTGAAGAGAGCCTCTATAGGACCGTGGACGAGGGTGTCATCGAGCAGCACTGCCATTGCCGTGGCGCAGCCCATGCCGTTGTCTGCGCCGAGGGTAGTGCCGTCGGCCTTGACCCATTCGCCGTCAACAATGGTGGTGATAGGGTCGTTGAGGAAGTCATGCACCTTGTCGGCACGCTTCTCTGCTACCATGTCCTGGTGTCCCTGAAGTACGACTGTGGGGGCGTTCTCGTGTCCCGGTGTTGCCGGTTTTGTCATCACCACATTGCCCACCTCGTCGGTGCGCACCGGTATGTTGTGGCGTTCTGCCCAGCCCACGAGGAAAGCCTTCATCTTGTCGAGGTGGTGTGTGGGACGGGGCACTTTGGTTATCTCGTCGAAACATTGCCATATCAGTTTCGGCTCGAGGTCTGTCATTTTCATGGTTGAAAATCGGGTGTTTGTCAGTGAAACTATTGTTTTTTGTATTTGGCGTATTCGGCTGCCATGCGGCGGTGGTAGCCGCGCTTGGCGTATGACGGGCCGTTGTAGCGGCGGGCAAAGCCAGCCCAGTCCTTGCGGCGTATGTACTCTACATAGCCTGTGTTGACCACAAAGGCCGCGAACAATTCGAGCTGGTCAAACTCGGAGCGGGACATCAGCCGGACGAACTCTTGTATGGTCTCGCAGCCGCAGGCCTTGTAGGAGAAGCCTCCTATCTGGAACATGCCCCAGAATGTGCCCATGTCCGCGCCCTCGGCGTTGATGCGGCGCATCTTGGTGAGGGTGGTCCATTTGCGCAAAGGATAGCCGGTGAGGCCGGCAGGCACTTTGGCGTTCTTGTCCCCGCGTTTGTTGACTGCCTTGCTGCCGTACTTGCGGTACATCGAGCGGTCAAAGTTGACTATAGGCACACCGGGCGCCCAGAAGCCTTCCATAGCTGCGCCGGCCTCTATGCGGACGACTGCTTTTATGGCCGCCACTTCCACGCCGAGTTCGCGGGCCACTATCTCGAAGTCCGCGTCGGTGAGGGTTTTGTACTTCACCTGCTCGTCGCTGTCGGGCATCGCCATTTTGCCGCCTTCCCAGTCCTGCGGGTTTATTGCCGCAGCAATGGTGTCAGCTGCAGTGTCTTTGGCAGTGTCGGCTGCGCCATGCCGTGCCGCAGTCCCGCCATACCCCATACACGCCAAGGCGACAGCCGCGAGGGCTGTCACCGTAGCGCATATAGTCATTCTCCGGAGGTTCATAAACCAGCGACTTTCTCAAGTACGCGGGTCACGTGCTTCCAGAATTTCTCTGTGGTGGGGATGTTCAGTTTCTCGTCTGGAGAGTGGACGCCGGTCATCGTTGGGCCGAATGAAACCATGTCGAGGTTGGGGTACTTGGAGAGGAACAGTCCGCACTCCAGTCCGGCATGGATAGCCTTGATGGCGGGGCGCACGCCGAAGAGTTCCTCGTAAGCGTCTGCACTCAGCTTCATGATGGGCGATTCCATGTTGGGCGCCCAGCCGGGATAGCCGTCAGAGTGTGAAACCTCAGCTCCGGCAATCTGGAAGTGGGCTTCAACCTGTCCAGCGATATCGTTCTTGCGTGACTCAACGGATGAACGCTGTGAGGTGGTGATGCGCACCTTGTTGTCCTCTATCATCTTGACAGCGGCGAGGTTGGTCGATGTTTCCACCAGGCCGGGGATGTCGCGGCTCATGGAGTATACGCCGTGGGGTGCACTGTAGATGGCGCGTATCAGAGCGAGCGAAGTTTTGGAGTCGATGCAGTACTCGGGACGCTCCACGTCGCAGATCTCAAACTTCATCGACGGCTCTACGCCCTTGTATTCGTTCTTGATTTCCTCTGCGTACTTGTTGAGGGCTTCTTCCATGGCGCGGGCATGGTCTGTGTGGATGCCGAATACGGAGTTGGCCTCACGCGGGATGGCGTTGCGCAGGTTGCCGCCCTCGAATGTGCTGACTGCGATGTCCCATTTCTGAGAGCACTCCCAGATGAAGCGGGCGATGAGCTTGTTGGCATTGGCGCGGCCGGCGTCGATGTCGGAGCCGGAGTGGCCGCCGAGCAGTCCGCTCACGGATATGCGCTTGTAGATGAAGTTCTCGGGTGAGAGGCTGCGGGTGTAGGTGAAGTCGGCAGTTGTGTCGATGCCGCCGGCGCAACCTACGAAAATCTCGCCGTCATCCTCAGAGTCGAGGTTGATGAGCATAGTGCCGGTTATCATGTCCTTGCCGAGGTTCTGTGCGCCCTCGAGGCCGATTTCCTCATTGACGGTGAAGAGAGCCTCCACCGGGCCGTGCTTGAGCGTCGGGTCAATCATGACAGCGAGAGCGGCTGCCATGCCGATGCCGTTGTCTGCGCCGAGTGTCGTGCCGCGAGCCTTTACCCAGTCGCCGTCGATGTACGTCTCGATCGGGTCTTTCAGGAAGTCGTGCTGCACGTCATTGTTCTTCTCAGCCACCATGTCCATGTGGGCCTGGAGTATCACTGTGGGGGCTTTCTCGCAGCCCTGGGTGGCGGCTTTGCGCATCACGACGTTGCCGCAGTCGTCGGTTTTCACTTCGATGTTATGCTTCTTGGCAAAATCCAGCAGGTATGCACGGATCTGCTCTTCGTGGCAAGAGGGGCGAGGCACTTTCGTGATCTCGTCGAAACAACGCCAGATAAGTTCCGGCTTCAAGTCTTTAACTTCCATATTATGGTTGATTTTAAGTGTTTTACGTCTTTGAGGCGGGCTGAACACGCCAGTCCATGCCCATTTCACGAGCCAAAGATAGTAAAAATCCACGGGTTAGGCAAGTCTTAACCATAATTAAACATTAATACAGCGCGTAGAGGGTGAGGGTCGGAAAGAAATGACTAATTTTGCATTCCCAAGCGAGTATTCTGTGATGACCGTATTGCTCACCGTTGCTCTTGTAGCTTTGGCGTGCGTGCTGATGTGCGTGCGTCTGCTGGCGGGGCGCGAAAAGTCCGCCATGAACCGGCACGGGTGCCATACGCTGCGCAAGGAGGCTCGCCGCAGGCAAACCAGACATTGATAACAACAGGAACTCATTACATAGTATGAAAAAAAACTTACTTCCCCTCGTTGCCCTTTGCGCAATCGCCCTCTCGGCGGTGTGCGGCTCTTGCGGCGATGCCGCCAAGCAGGGCGAGGCCAAGAAGACGGAGCAGAAATCTTCCAAGGGCACTGACCCCTCGAAACTTCCCAATTACCGCTACGTCGATGTTGACACGGTATTGTCACAATACAACCTCTCGAAAGACTTCAACGAGCGTATGCTGACCATGCAGAACAACCTCGAGAGCGAGATGCGCCAGAAGCAGAGCAGTCTGCAGTCCATGGCAAGCAAGATGCAGCAGAAATACCAGAACAACGGCTATTCATCTCAGTCTGAATTTGAGCAGGACCAGCGCAAGCTCGCAAGCGCGCAGTCCAATGCCGAAAAAGAAGTCTCTCAGCGTCAGGAAAAGTATCAGAAAGATGTGATGGATATGCAGAAGAGTGTCGAGGATTCTGTTACCTCTTATATCAAGATATACAATGAAAAGTATGGATATGACGCCATCTTCATGAAGAGCGCAACTCTCTACATAGACCCGGCTCTCGACATCACAGCCGACATCGTCAAGGGACTGAACGAACGATACAACAAGGTGAAGAAATAAGGCTGTCCGAAGCAGCAAGACATACAGCGAGGGGTGCGCCGTTCATTCGGCGCACCCCTCGCTTGGTAGGGACACGGCGAGCCGTGTCCGAAATGGTCGGCTGGTATGTATGTTGCTGAATTGTACTGACTTGGAGTGAACACGGCACGCCGTGTCCCTACACTGACAACGTAATCATACGCGGTCTGCGCATTTTGACACACCCTCCTGCGCTGACAGCACAATCACCCGAAGCACGATGGTCACAGCTTGCGGTACTCGGCTGTCGCGTCGAAGCTCGGGCAAGCCTTGGCTGCAAAGTCACGGTGCCCGTGTATCTTCGCGCCGGGATAGCGGCGGCGCAGGGCGTGCAGCAATGCCGTGAGCGCCGCTTTCTGCTGCGGCGTGCGGGTGTCCTTCGGCGTGCGGCCGTCGGCAGCGCAACCGCCTATGTAGCATACCCCTATGGAAAGGGCGTTGTGTCCCAGGCAGTGCGCCCCGGTTTCCGCCTCGCTGCGCCCGGCATGGATCGTGCCGTCAAGGTATATCACATAGTGGTAGCCGATTTTTCGGAAGCCGCGCTTCCGATGCCAGCGGTCGATGTCGGCGACTGTAAATGCTCGCCCCTCGGCAGTGGCAGAGCAATGCACGATGATTTCAGTTACCGTCCTCATTGTCTGCTGTTGTTTTGTGAGGTGAAACGGCGGACGATGCGTGCTGCGGTGATGATGCCGATTGCGATAGCCGCAAACAAGATGATGTCGGCGACAGCCTTGCCGATGCGTTGCAGCAAGGAGGGCTTGCGCTCTGCTGCGGTGACGCTCCCGCGTTCCGCCACGACAGGCTTCTGTATGACCACAGTGTCATGGGTGATGCGGCTGCGGTCTCCCGCCACGATGCGCTGGCGGTCACGCACGCGCCAAACCTCCTTGTAGACAGTGTCGCCGCGCATGTCGAGGATGATGCTGTCATGGACTACGGACGCCTCCGCAGCCCGTTCCGTGATTTTCACGGTGTCAGTACGTGTCACCGTGTTCTCGACCGGCACATATATGCGCCGGGAGCAGCCAGTGGCGAGGGTCAACGCCGTCGCCACGGCGGTAAAGGTTCTTATGTTCATATTGCCGAAAAGTTTATGCCGCCACCAAACGCCGGGGGCAGCTGTTTTGCGCTGCAAAATTACAACCGCCTCCCGAGACGAAAACCCCGCTTTAACATTCGCTCAGGCAGAGGAGGAACGAACAGCTGCGAAAAAAACGGTGCGCGGATTTTCCCGGGAATGACGCGGAAACCAAAGAAGTTTTGTATCTTTGTGCTATGAAATTTGAAAAGCCTCCATTGACATACCACGAGCAGGTGGAACTGCTTAAAAGCCGAGGTCTCGTTTTTGCGGACGAAGCCAAAGCTGAATATCAGCTGGCTAATGTCAGTTATTTCAGACTGAGTGCCTACATGTTCCCTTTCAAGAAGAACGTAGGCGGTCAGATTGTGAATGAGTTCCGCTATGGCACGACATGGAAACAAGTTTACGACATGTATGTGTTCGACCGAAAGCTGAGGCTGCTGGTCTTCGATGCCATAGAGAAAATCGAGGTGGCGATCCGTTCCCAGATGGTGTATATCCTTTCCCACAAGTACGGTTCTCACTGGCAAGACGATAAAACGATTTATGAAAAGCCCAAGAGCATCACGCTGCGGGACGGCTCAATAAAGGAGGTGGATGTTTTCTCGGAAATTCAAAAGCATACTCGTTGGATGAATTAAATTAGAGCGTATTTAACTTGACCGATTTCCCGAT